>ERZ894251.590-NODE-590-length-17667-cov-12.028447_pt1 | contig 17667 bp, 21 predicted proteins | sample MGYA00380301_ERZ894251 | MGnify/ENA primary metagenome ERZ894251 (study PRJEB32331, sample SAMN06328418) | human gut metagenome | biome: human gut microbiome; feature: stool | host: Homo sapiens | collected 2014-02-13 ... | reverse complement strand
GCCCCCGCGGCCGGGCGCGTCAGGCGCGCTCAAAGCCCTGATAGCGCGTGCCCTGAAACGTCAGGCGGCCCCGGTCGCCCTCGGCCAGCATGCCGTATTCTTCGCCGCGCACGGCCAGCTCTATGCGGCTGCCGCTTTCCACCTCAAAGGTGGCGTAATAGCGGGTAAAGCCGCCCGTCATATCCGTCATGTCCCCGTGCGCCCTGGCGCCGCGGCTTACCTGCGTGCGCTTGGCCACCACCTCGGCCTCCACCGTCAAAACGGGCGCCGCGTTGTTGCGCCGCCACTGCCCGGCGCCGCGCACCAGCGCCACCACAAACGTGAGGATGACAACGGCAAACACGCCAAAGAACAGAATGGGAAACAGCGTGTTCATCACCGAAAACATGCCAAAGGGCTCATCCATCCACATTCTGCTCACCTCCCTGCGCTTTCGAAGCCACGGGCAGGCCGTCCGGGCCTATCAGCGGCGTCACGCCGCCGGCCTGGCCAAACCAGGTGGCCAGGTATTCCACGCCGGTGGCCCTGTCCCGCAAAATGCGCACCTCGCTTGCCAGCCCCACGCTTTGCTGGTAAACCACCTCAAACCGCTTGCCCTCTTTCACAGGCCCACACCCCTTTCCTACAGCACGCCCCACTTCTGCGGGACAAACAGCTCTTCAAACGTGCGCACGGCATATTCATCGCTCATGCCGGAGATATAATCCGTCACGGCGCGGTCCACCCCTTCTTCCCACATGATGTACAGGTATGCCTGCGGCATGTGGGTGGGCTTGTCGTGAAAATGGGCATACAGCGCCTCTATCAGCCCGTCCACCTTTTTCTCTTCCTTTTTGGCCACCTTGTCCACATACACGGTGCTGTACATAAACGCGTGCAGCGCCTCGTAGGCAGCCTGCCATTCGGGCGCCATGCCAATTTGCTCGGGCCCGTGGGCCACCACGGCCGCAATCAGGCTTGTGATGCGCTGCGATTTCGTCTCGCCCAGCGCCTGCGTAATTTCGCGCGGAATGTCACCCGCGTGCAGCACGCCCGCCGCCATGGCGTCCTCAATGTCGTGGTTCATATAGGCGATATGGTCTGCATAGCGCACCACACACCCCTCGCGCGTGTAGGGCCAGGTGCCCTTTGTGTGGCAGATAAAGCCGTTCAGCACCTCTTTCGAAAGGTTCAGGCCCTTTCCGGCGCGCTCCAGTTTTTCGGCCACGCGCACGCTTTGCTCGTAATGGCGAAACCCGCCCGGGCACAGCTTGTTCAACGCGCGCTCGCCCGCGTGGCCAAACGGCGTGTGGCCCAAATCGTGCCCCATGGCAATGGCCTCGGTCAGGTCTTCGTTCAGTTGCAGGGCGCGCGCAATGGTGCGCGCAATCTGGCTTACCTCCAGCGTGTGCGTCAGCCGCGTGCGGTAGTGGTCGCCCTCGGGCGAAAGAAACACCTGCGTTTTCTGCTTCAGGCGGCGAAACGCCTTCGAGTGCAGCACGCGGTCGCGGTCGCGCTGAAAGCAGGTGCGGTAGGGGCACGGCGCCTCTTCGCGCGCGCGCCCGCGGCTCTCGTCTGCAAAGCAGGCGTAAGGGCACAAAATCTGATGTTCTGTCTGTTCAATGCGCTCGCGTACTGTCAATGCCGCCGCCTCCTTATCCCCATAAAGCCGGAAAGCCCGAAAAAAGCCCCACTATTTTATATATACGCCAAAAGTGCGAAAAACCCTTTGTGTTTTTGCAAATTTTTTTCTTTTTTTTCGTTTTGCCGCCCGGCGCCGTCAAAACGGGGCACAGCGCGCGGCCTGCGCCGCTTTTACGGCGGCTTCGTCATAGGCTGCGGCTTCGCGCTGCACAAAACGGATGGCGCCGGTGGGGCACGCGGGCAGGCAATCGCCCAGGCCGTCGCAATAGTCATCGCGCAGCAGTTTTGCCTTGCCGCCCACCATGCCAATGGCGCCCTCGTGGCAGGCCGCCGCGCAGGCACCGCAGCCGTTGCATTTTTCTTCGTCTATGTGAATGATTTTGCGTAGCATAGTTGCATCCTCCTGCTTGACTTTCTTCTCTGATTTTACTAGATTAAACAGGGAAATACTGTTGGAAATACAACAAATAGGGAGAAAAATATGGAAGAATATCTGCCGGTATTGCAAAATACGGCGCTGTTTGCCGGGCTTTCAGCGCCGCAGCTTCTTGAGGCGCTGGCCTGCCTGGGCGCCCAAAAGCGCAGCTATGGCAAGGGTGAGGCCATCTTTCACGCAGGGCAGCGCATTTCCTGCATGGGGGTGCTTTTGTGCGGGCAGGTGCATATTCAGCGGGAGGACCACTGGGGCAACCGCAGCCTGCTGGCCGAAATAGGCCCGGGCGAGCTGTTTGGCGAGGCCTATGCGGTGGGGGAAGAGCCCATGTGCAACGATGCTGTGGCCTGCCGGGAAAGCGTGGCCCTGCTGCTGGATACAGGACGCCTGCTTGCGCCCTGCGCGGCTGCCTGCGGGCTGCACGCCCAGCTGCTGCAACGCCTGTTTGCCATATTTGCGCAGAAAAACCGTGTGCTGGCGCAAAAGCTGGGCTGCCTTTCGCAGCGCACCACACGGCAAAAACTGCTGTATTACCTTTCGGAACAGGCCAAAAAGGCGGGCGGGGGAAGTTTTTCCATTCCGTTTAACCGCCAGCAATTGGCCGATTACCTTTCGGTAGACCGCAGTGCCATGTGCGCAGAGCTGGGCCGCATGCGCCGCGAGGGGCTTTTGGAGTTTAAGCGCAACCGCTTTGTGCTGAAATAGCCTGGCCGTGCGGCCCTGTATGTGGTTATGCCGGGTTTTCCGGCAACAGACCTCATCACGGCTGTAGATGTGGCGTCTAGCCTTGCCGTCATGGGCGTTGGCCAGGCGGCAAAGCAGCTGCAGAAATCATACAGGCCCCCGAAGCGCTACTGGCGCCGGGGGCTTCCGTTATATGCCTCGGTGTAGAGAACAGAGCCGATACAGCCAAGCACAATATGGAGCACAGCGCGCGCTCTGCTTTTTGGTAAAGTGGAGAAAAGTGTGAACAGAAGTGTGAACAGAAGGAACAGAAAAAGCCCGTGGAACGTTGGTTCCACGGGCTTTTTTGTGGTGGAGTACGGGACCGAGAATCCGAACCGAAGGCTGCGAAAATATCGGACAGACTCACAGTCTGGCTGCCGTTCTTGTAGTTGTAGGTGAAGACCAGCTTGTCATCGAACACGTAGATGGAGTTGAGGAAGATGTCGATGATCTGCCGCTGGTAGGCTTTATCATTCGGGTCACCATAGCGGAACCGTGAGATCCACTCGATAATATCCTCCCGGCTGTACTGGGGGCGTTCCAGTTCTGCCTGCAGAATGCTGGCTTTCACATTGTCACACAGCTGCTCCAGTTCCTCCAGTCGCTGGCGGGTACTGCTGGTGAAGATGCCCTGCTGGATGGCATTGAGCATATTCTCGATTCCCCGTTCGGTGTCGGCCAGCTGACGGCGGAGCAAGGGCAGGGAGTTGTCCTCGGTATTTTGCAGGGCTACCAGTTCGTCTGCAATCTGGGCAATGAGGTCATCCTGGAACACCCGCTGGATGGTGTACATCACGGCGATATGCTCGATCCAGTCTTTCTTCACGGCCTTTTTGTGGCAGCCCTGCCGCCGCTTGGCTGCTCCACACTTGTAATAGCGGTGGATGGTGCCGTTGCGGCCTTTCCCGCTTTCTCCGATCATCATCCGGCCGCAGTGCCCACAGAACAGCTTGGTCGTCAACAGGTATTCTTCTTCAGCCTTTGTCCTGGCGGGAGCCCTTTGGTTCTTTTTCATTCGTTCCTGCACCCTTTCAAACAATTCTTTAGGGACGATGGCGGGGATTGCATCAGGAATCACCACGTCCTTGTACCGGTATTCGCCAATGTACTTTCTGTTTTTCAGCAGACGATTAAAGCTGTTCATGCGAAATTCATGGCCCTTTCTGGTCAGCAGATGGCGCTCGTTGAGGGCCTCGATGATTTCCCGCACTGTTTCGCCGTCTGCGTATCGCTGGAAAATCTCCCGCACCACCGGTGCAGTCAGCGGGTCGATTCGCAAGCGGTGGTCTTCCCCTAAGCGATATCCAAGAGGAATGCTGCCACCGTTGTTCTTCCCCTTGAGTGCATTTTCACGCAGCCCTCGATTGATTTTCTGGGCCAGTTCCGCTGAGTAATACTCTGCCATGCCCTCCAGCATGGACTCCAGAATAATACCCTCTGGGCCATCAGAAATCTGCTCCGTCGCAGAGATGACCCGCACCCCATTTTTCTTTAGCTGGGATTTGTAGTGGGCGCTGTCGTACCGGTTGCGGGCGAAACGGTCAAGCTTCCAGACCAGTACCGTATCGAACAGCCCTTTGGCGCTGTCCCGTATCATCTGCTGAAATTCCGGGCGGTTGTCCGTCTTAGCAGACAGGGCCCGGTCGATGTAGCTTTGCAATACCAGGATGCCGTTTCGCTCGGCGTATTCCTTGCATTCCCTCAGCTGTCCCTCGATGCTTTCCTCTCGCTGGTTGTCGCTGCTGTATCGGGCGTAGATGACTGCTTTCATTGGCATTCCTCCTTCTGGTCACTTGCGGGGTTTGGGGCGCTGCCCCAAGGTTTGCGTTTGGTGGATATCCAAACGCTATGCTAGCAAAATCAGTTGCGGCAGATGGGGGGCAGCTTTTCAGCTCAACACAGTACCACAGGAGCCCGCTGAAAGCTATCACCAATCTGCACAACTTTTTCTACCGAATCTATGCAAAAGAGTACCGGCTGGGAAGGAATGCCCTTCCCAGCACGGCGGGAGTTCTCAACCCTGCTGCTCCCGTTCTGCACGCCATTGTTTCAGAGCGGCTTGTCCTTCGTCGCTGGCAAAGTAGGCTCGCATCTGCGGCAGCAATGCGCGGGCCAGACTTTCCACCGCCGTTTTTGGCAATCGCTCTGTCTGGTTTGTCTTGATGACCTCGGTGGCAGGCACCCCTCCTTTCCTGTAAGCATATTCCTCTTTCCCAGTCGGTACAGGTGGGTAGTAAGCGATAGCTTGCCACCCCCTATAGCCCCCCTCCACGGAACTGTTTGACCAGAAAATTCGTGTTCCCAGCATAGCATCCGGGAATTGCAATTTCAAGGCTTTTTGGGTATACTGTAAGTAATCATATTTTTGCTGAATTATAATTCCCATAAAATCACAGCATACAGGAGAAGATACACAGGAGGATACATGGAAGGATACGCCTTTGTAACCAAAGAACCGCTGCTGGGGGCTGTTGTTCTGGCCCTTCGGGTGGATGTGCCGGGCCGGAAAGAACAGCTTTGGCTGGGAGAAGAACAGGATGTGGAGGCTGCCCTGCGGGGCAAAGAGCGTCCGCTGTTTCTGGCCAAAACCCGCCCGCTGGGGGCTTTTTGGTGTGAGTTCGGGCAGACAGCCGCCGAGGGCTGGACGGAGGCCATTTGGGCCCTTGCCGACGCCCTGACGGCGAAGAAACGCTCCCGGAGGGAAGAACGGGAGCAGGCCGCCGCCCATCTTCTTTCCCCGCAGGCAGAAGGCAACGGCACCAATGCTGCCGCCTGGTTTGCGGCGATTCAGATCTGGGAGATGTATCTGCGCTGCCGCCGGGGCAGGGACAGCCAACAGGCGGCCCAGGCCTTGCGGGACTATGCCCAGCTACTGACCCTGCCTTTTGACCAATACACCCCGGAGATGGTCCACTGGCTCCGGGACAAGCCGGTGATTCCTGTCTGGAACGACCGGCGGGACGGAAAGCTGGAGGTGTGGTATCCCCAGGGGCAAACGCCCTTTGAGTGCGCCGTTGTAAGGGAATCCCTGCGGCCCGCCCTCATCTACTACCGCCAGCGCGTTCTGGACGCCGGGCTGCTCATGCGCCGGTGCAGCCAGTGCGGGCGCATTTTCTTCGGACCGGATGCCCGCAGCACCCTGTGCAGCGACCGCTGCCGCAAAGCCAGCCGAAAGGCCGCCAAGCGCCAGTTCGACGGTCGAGCCAAGGGCAAGGACTACGAGCAGGCCTACGGCCGGGAGTACATGTTCTGGTACAACCGCATCACCAAACTAAAAAAGGCCGGCGCACCACCCGAACAGATCGGGCGGGCGCAGGCCACATTGAAGGAGTTCCGTAAAGAGGCGCTGATTCGTAAGCAGCAGGTCAAGGAGAAAAAACTGTCTGCCGCTCAGTTCATTAGCTGGATGATTGGGCAGGAAGCTGTGATAAACGCAATTGTTGTATCTGTTTCTACCACATAAAATCATCGTTGCATTGACACTGATACTGAACTATGACACAATACAGACAAGAATCAAAACCACTTAAGGCTATATAAGCTTATATCGAAAAGGCTGGTTGATACTATATGTTTTTTGTTTATTTGTTTTTATTTCTTGGATTTATTGCAATTTGCTCGATGATTGCTAAACAACCTGCCTTCGGAGTAATTTTACTGGTTGTGGGCTTGGTTGCATTGGTTACAAGTTATCAGAATAGTAAGGAAAAGAAAGAAACCATTGAGAAAAGTGTTGAACGAATTCGCAAAGAACTTGAGAAACTTTCCTTTAATGTGAGCAGAGAAATCTGCTTGACCCGTGATAGGTTTTCCTCGGAATTTGCATCTTCAGAACTAATGATCGATACTGAAAATAGGCGGATTGCTCTTTGCTCCTTCTACAAAGATGATTTACAAATAATTCCATTCGAGGAATTACTCAATTGTGAGATTTTGGAAGATAATGATATTATACGGTCGTTTATAGGTTCGTCCAAAAGTGATTCCACATTGGAGATTGGTATGGCTACCAAACAAATCAAATCTACCATACGAAACCTTTCAATCAAAATTGAAACCTCAAATTCAGACAAACCTGTCATAATCATTCCTCTCATCACAGTAGCAACAGACCGGAAAGACTTCGAATACTTTAAAGCGAAAAGTGCGGCAAATGACGCATATCTAGCTATTGTAAGGATTATAAGGCAATGTAGGGGAACTTCAGCATATTTTGAATAAGGACAAACACTAACGTTTAAGGAGATGGAGACCATTAGCGATTTTTCTTCTTTGCGAAAATGCAAATCTTCAGAAATTTCGGAAACCTGGGAAGTACTGGATATTTTAACTGACAACTTGTCTTTTTCCACCCCAGAAATCATCCTGTCAAAAACGGGGACTACTTTCATAACGGAATTACCTGTTCTCTGTGCACAAAACACCTTGATAAGTATAGATTGTTGTGTGCAAAAGGCCTTCCTTTCAGATGCGTTTGTCCTGGCAAGGAAATATCGTGATGACTTAATGATGTGTCTCTATTTGTTTTATAAGGCTCTGGATATTGAAAAAGATACTGGTTCCAATTCTGATGGTTGGTCAGATGATTCGTCTGAAATAGATTTTTACGAACGAATTCTTAATTATGCAAAAGAAAAAATAAAGCAAAATTCTCAAGACACTGATAAGGTAATTATACAAAATTGGGATGCCAACAAGTATAGTGGGGATAGCCATAAACCCAAAAAACTTAGAAGAGTTTTTTGTTCCGCTAATTACACTAACACTTTCAAAAATAAAAAGGAATCTAAAAGCGAAAAGGCGCAAAGTATTAAGTCTGCTTATGATCTTGTTGCTGATTGCTGGAAAAATATAGATTCAATTCTCAACGACTACGTTCATGTCAATTCAATTGAATGCATAAAAGCAAACGGATACCTTGCCCGTCAACAACGAGAAGAACTATCAAATGTTTTATTCAACGTATTACGGAAAATAACAGTGATTTTTCTTTCATTACTATCAATGATTCATCCCTCGGCGCTTTCTGCCAACGATTATGTATTTACATACGAAATTACCGGGAAATTTGTTGATGGCTTGCAATACGAGGTTCCATTAGGCATTGTGAACTATCTTCAGAAATATGCCGACCAAGTTAATCCTGACCTTCTCAAATTCATTCAGGAGACCAATTCTTTAAGTATGAAAATACGGCCAGACACATGATGACTGGGGCAAAGCCATTACATTGTGGGATTTACCAAATAAAAAGGCGCACTACAGTTTTGGATACAACCGTAGCGCGCCTTTTTAAGCCGTATAATAAACAAATCCGAACCCATCGCCAATCGGCACAAGGTTCGGATTTGTTTGTTGTGGTGGAGAAGAGGGGACTCGAACCCATGACCTCACGGATGTGAACCGTGCGCTCTAACCAGCTGAGCTACTCCTCCACAGCGAAGATGATTATAGCATGAAATGCGGCGTTTGTCCAGCCCTTGCAAAAAATTTTTTGAAAAGGCTTGACTTTTGAATTGCGTGGTGTATTATTGTATTAGATACTTAGTACAATAAAACAAAGGGAGGGCAGAACATGGCATGGGACATTCGGGCCGACAGGCCCGTATATTTACAGCTTGTAGAACATTTGCAAACAGCAGTGGTAACGGGCGAATATCCGCCCGGCTCGCGCATTCCCCCTGTGCGGGAGCTTGCGGGCCAGGCGGGCGTGAACCCCAACACCATGCAGCGCGCCCTGGCCGAGCTGGAGACACAGGGCCTGGTGGAGACACACCGCACCTCTGGCCGCACGGTGACAGAAAACCGGCAGACGGTAGAGGATATGAAACAGGCCCTGGCGCGCGGCTGTGCGGGGGAATATGTAAAAAACATGGGGCGGCTGGGCATTTCTCAGCCAGAGGCGGCCCGCATGGCTGCCGAATATAAGGAGGGATCTGTATGAACGAGATACTGGCCTGCAAAGGGCTTGCAAAACGCTATGGCCAGGCTGCATACCTGCGGCCCGCGCTGGATGGGGTGGATATCTCTATTCCTGCGGGGCGCATCGTGGGCCTGCTGGGGCCCAATGGCTCTGGCAAAACCACGCTGCTCAAGCTGGCGGCGGGCCTTCTGGTGCCCACCGCGGGTACCATCACGGTGTGCGGCAAGGCGCCCGGCCCGGCCACCAAGGCCATGACGGCATACCTGCCCGACAGGCCCGCGCTGCCGCGCAGCCTGCGCGTGCGCGACGCCATAGAGCTGTACCGCGATTTTTTTGCCGATTTCAGCGAAGAGAAGGCCGGCGCCATGCTGGCAGACCTTGCCATTGGCCCGAAAGATAAACTTTCGGCTATGAGCAAGGGCACGCTGGAAAAACTGTATCTGGCCCTTACCATGAGCCGCAGGGCCAAGCTTTATCTGCTGGATGAGCCTATTGGCGGGGTGGACCCCGCCGCGCGGGATTACATCCTTTCCACCATTATCCGCAATTATGCCGAAGATGCGGCACTGGTGCTTTCCACCCATCTGATTGGCGACATTGAAAATGTGCTGGACGACGCACTGTTTTTGCAGAACGGCCGTGTGGCATTGGCGGGCAGCGTGGACACGCTGCGGGAAGAAAACGGCAAAAGTGTGGATGCATTGTTCCGGGAGGTGTTCAAATGTTCGGGAAGTTACTGAAACATGAGTTCAAGGCAACGGGCCGCACCTTATTGCCGTTATACGGCGGGTTTGTGGCGCTGGTGCTGGCGGCAAGCGGCATGCTGTGGCTGGCATGGCGGTTTGGTGAGGTGCATGTAAACGGCAGCACGGCCATTGTGCAGGGCAACACCATTTTTGGCATCCTTTCCGGCGTGTTTACGCTTGTGGCCGTGTTTGCCATGCTGGCCATTGTCATTGTGACAGAGGTGCTTATTATCATGCGCTTTTACCGCCTGCTGGGCGATGACGGGTACTTTTGGTTTTCCCTGCCTGTCACCCCGGCGCAGCACATGATAGTTAAACTGATTGCCGCCATGGTGTGGTCTTTTGCCAGCGTGGCGCTGTTTGTGGGCGGCATCTTCGCATTCGTGCTGGTGGCCAATAGCATGGAGAATGGCGCCGTTCTGGCAGAACTGTGGGCCGCGCTGCGCTTCACCACCACTCTGGGGCCGGTGTTTGGCGTTCTTGGCCTGTTTGTGCTGGCCTCGCTGCTTACCATGGCCGCGGGCTGCCTGCAGGTGCAGCTGGCCTGTGCGCTGGGCATGCAGTGGCCGCAAAGCCGCCTTGGCGCCAGCATTGGCATGTACGTGCTGTTGAGCGTGGCGACGCAAATTTTGTGGACAGCAGCCACTGTGGGCGGCGGCGTGTTTCTGGTTGCCAGCGGGCCGCACATCACGACGCTTCCGGCCATGGAGGTGCCCCGCGTTCTGATGACGGCCATGGGTGGTTTTTGCCTGCTGTGCTTCATCCTGTGCGCTGTGTATTTCGCTGTGACGCGCTGGCTGCTGACAAAACGGCTGAACCTGGCATAAGCCTGCCACGGAAGAGGAGAGAACGGATGGAACGCACACAGAAAACAAATTTTGCCTGCCTGATTGCCGCCAGCCTGTGTTTTGCCGCGGCGCTTGGCAGCGGCAACGGGGCCCTGTTCGGCCTTGGCTGTGCCTGCCTTGCCCTGGGCCTGCAGGCGCTTGCAGGGAAAGAAGGTGGCCGCCCGTGCTGACAGCAGCCCGTCTGTTTGTGGCCGCCGGTGCGGCTGTGGTGGTGTTTTTGCAGGCCATTGGCATGTACGACACCCCGCTGTGGCGCCTGGTGGGTGCCGTGGCGGGCACCGCGCTGGGCTTGTGACGCTTGCGCGGCTGTGCCGCCGATGTTATACTTTTGAAAAGGCCGCCCCGGGCGGCAAAGCAGAACAAAGGAGACGCGGATATGGAACCAATGCAGTATGTATGCCCCAAATGCGGCAACACGCAGTATGAAAGCGACCAGTTCCAGGCCACAGGCGGGAACTTTGCCAAAATTTTCGATGTGCAGAACAAGAAATTCATCACCATCAGCTGCACGCGCTGCGGCTACACCGAGCTTTACCGCGGCCAGACAGAAGACGGCTGGAACGTGCTGGACTTTCTGATGGGCGGCTGAGAGAAAGCCGCCTGTGCGCAAAAACCCCCTGTGCAAAAATGCACAGGGGGTTTTCAGTTCCCAGAAACACGGCCGGAACACGCGGCACTATGGTTTTATAAACACATATTCCGCCGGGCCGGAGCGGGCGGGGCAGAAGCGGTAGCCCTGCTCGCAGAAGCTGCGCAGCTGCCCGGGGCTGTGCACGCTGTTTTCCGCCATCCAGCGCACCATGGCGCCGCGCGCCATTTTCACATACACGCCTTTCTCCACCACTTTGCCGCTGTGAAGCTGGCCGAACACGCACTTGATGCACTGGGTGCCGGGCGGCAGATGACGGCGCACAGCGCGGGCGTATTCATCAGAAGCAAGGTCTATCAGAACGTTGTCGCCCTCCATTGCCTGCCGGGCCAGGCGCGTGCCCCAGAACTCGTACAGGTTTTTGCCGCGCGGCGTGCACAGTTTGGCCTGCATTTCCAGGCGGTAGGGCACCACGGCGTCCAGCGGCCGCAGCACGCCGTACAGGCCCGAGAGGATGCGCACATGTTCCTGCACATAATCGAAATAGCCGGTTTCAAACACCTGCGGGGCCATATATTTGTATTGGATGCCGTCGTAGGCCAGCAGTGCGGGCGTGGCCGCGCGCGAGGGACGCATGCGGGCATACTGTTCAAAGGCGCGCTTTGCCAGCGCGTCGGAACAGTTCATCACGCGGTGAAACGCCTCATACGGCATGCTGCGCAGCACGTCTGCCAGATATTCTGCATCTTCCAGAAAGACGGGCATGGCGGCAGGGGGCAGGGTGTCGGCGTCCTGCACCATGTTTTTTGCGGGTGAAATGATAACTTTCATACGCGCCGCCTTATTCTATTTATATTTGGGCTTCGGGGCATAGTGCTCGAAAATTACCGCGTCGTAATGCTCTTCCAGCGCGGCAATATCGTCGCCGGGTTTTGCCGTCCAATACACGGGCATGGCGCCGCAGGCCTCGGCAAAGCGGGCCAAAATTGTCTTTCTGCCCGGCCCGTGCGCGATGAACTGGGGGCGGGCAATGAGGTTGGAAAGCAGGTTGCCGGTTATAAAATCCAGCACGGGGTGGCCAGAGCCCAGCGCGCGCGGGGAATCGGTGAGCTGGCCGCGCAGAATATCGGGCGCATGCTTGCGAAACCAGGCCACAATGCGCGCATCGAAGCTTTCGACACAGAAGGCGCCGCCATACTTTTGCGCATAGGCGCGCATCAGCGCAAGGCCCTTTTGGCACAGTTCTGCGTTGCGCGGGCCGGTTTTCAGCTCGATGATGATAGGCGTTTTGCCGGCCACGGTGTCAAACACTTCTGTCAGAAGCGGCATGTGCTCGGCCGTGCCGGCCAGCGGCATTTCACGCAGCTGTGCCAGCGGAAAGGCGTCCACACGGCCCTGTATGCCGCACATGCGCGCCAGGGTGTCATCGTGGAACACCACCACTTCGCCGTCCTGAGAGAGCTGAATGTCCAGCTCCATCCCATAGCCGTTTTCCACGGCCGCCGCAAAGGCGGGCAGGCTGTTTTCCGGCACGCTTTGGTCTTGCGCATACAGGCCGCGGTGCGCATAGTTCACGCCGGAAAAGGGCGCGGCCTGCGCGGCGGTAAAGCGCCCCGGCTTTACGCACAGCCAAACCAGTACCAGCAAAACGCCGGCGCAGAAGACGAACAGTTGCATATCGTTCCCTCACATCCCGTCTAATTTACCATGCGGCGCAGCCAGGCCGCCGCTTTGCCTCCCTATTGTACAGCCATGCCGCGGCCGGGTAAAGGGTTTTCTTTCACAAATTCGGGAAAATCGGGCGCATTTTCACAATTTAGACATATCGAACAGGTAGTATTAGGTTGCGGAAAACGGCGGCGTGCACGGCATGTGCCCCACGCGCAGGGCGCGCGGCCCGTTCCTTCGCATACAAAACTGTCGGAGTGCCGGCACCAGGGAGGGTTTCGCCATGGCAAAGATTTTAATCGTGGACGATGAGCCGCGGATTCGTGAATTGATCGAAGAGCATCTGGAGCACGAGGGCTACCAGTGTACCCAGGCGTCAGACGGCGCCGCCGCGCTGGCCGCGGTGGCTGCGGGTGGCATAGACCTTGTGATTTTGGATGTGATGATGCCGTTTATGGACGGCATGACATGCCTGAAAGAGATGCGCCTGCGCGGGATAGATGTGCCCGTTATCATCCTTACTGCGCGCGGCGAGGAATATGACAAACTGGAGGGCCTTGGCGCCGGGGCAGACGACTATGTGGTAAAGCCGTTTTCTCCGCGCGAGCTGGTGGCCCGCGTGCGCGCTGTGCTGGCGCGCACCATGCGGCGCGACGGGCAGGGCGCCGAAAGCTTTGTGTTCGGCGGGCTGGCAATAGACACGGCAAGCCACACCGTCACCATCGACGGCGAGGCCGTGGCCCTGACGCCGAAGGAATTTGACCTGCTGGTGTTTCTTGCCGCAAACAAGGGCATTGCCCTCAGCCGTGAAAAGATTTTGCAGCAGGTGTGGAACTATGACTATTTTGGGGAGGACCGCACGGTGGACACCCATGTGAAGATGCTGCGCAGCCATTTGGGCAAATACCGCGACTTCATCACCACCGTGTGGGGCGTGGGCTATAAATTCGAGCCCAAGGCGGGCGTATGACACAGCGGAAAACCGGCGAGAAAAAGCGCCCGCGCCCTGCCCGCAGCTGGAGCATGCGCGCCAAGCTGATGGGGTTTATTGTGCTGATGGTGGCCGTGCTGCTGGGGCTTGTGTGGTTTTTGGGCGTGCGCTCACTGGGCACTTTTTACGAATATGGCGTGCGGCGGGACCTGGCGCGGACGCTTTCTGTGTTCAGCACCCTGCTGGACCAGGCAGGCCTGCCGGGCGAGGCGGGCTATGACGATGCAGCGCTTTTGGAAGGGCTGAAGGAGAACACCGGCCTTCTGGCGGGCAAGTGTTTTGAAGTGGCAGATTCCTCAGGGCGCGCTGTGCTGCACTTCCATGCGCTGCAAACGGGGGAATGCCTGATCCACCCCTCTTATTTCCAGGCATTTGGAGAGAAGAGCGAACCCGATTGGAACAGCGAATACGCCCTTACCCTGCGCCGCACAGTGCGCCAGAACGGCGAGATACGCTTCATTTTGGCAGAACAGAGCGGTACCCAGCGCCAGATGGTGATGGGCCAGCGCCTTGCGGGCGGCGGAAGCCTGATTATCTCTACAGACCTGGAACGCATCGAGCAGGCCCGCGATGTCATCAGCATGCAGCTTCCGGGCATTGCAGCTGTCACGCTTTGCGTGGGCATTTTGGGCGCGTTCCTGTTCAGCCGCTGGTTTGCCAGGCCCATCACCGAGCTTTCGGGCGCGGCGCGGCGCGTGGCAAAGGGCGATTATTCCACGCGCGTTACCCCGCGCGGGCACGACGAGCTGGCCGTGCTTGCACAGGATTTTAACACCATGACGCGGGAGGTGGCGCGCTCCAGCGAGCTGCAGCGCGATTTGATTGCCAACATCAGCCACGATTTGCGCACGCCGCTGACGCTGATTAAGGGCTATGCCGAGACCGTGCGGGACCTGACCGGCGCAGACGCGGAAAAGCGGACAGCACAGCTGGATGTGATTATTGATGAGACAGACCGCCTGTCCGGCCTTGTGAACAGCGTGCTGGAGCTTTCAAAGGTATCCAGCGGGGCAGAGAAGCTGGCGCCTGTGCGCTTTGACATAGCGCAGCTTTGCGAGGAAGTGGCCGAGCGCTATGAGGACGCCTGCGCCAAAGCGGGCTGCCATTTGACGGTGCAGACAGACACGCCCTGTGACATCATGGCAGACCCGGAGGCATTGAGCCGCGTGGTGCACAACTTTTTGGCCAATGCCCTGCACCATGTGGGGCCGGACGGCTACCTTGCGCTGCGCGTGCTGCCGAAAAACGGCGGCGCCCGCGTGGAAGTGGAGGACCACGGCGCGGGCATTCCGGAAGAAGACCTGCCCTATATTTTCGATAAATATTACCGCGCGCGTGCAGACGCGGGCAAGCAGGGCTCTGGCCTGGGGCTTTCAATCTGCAAGGCTATTTTGGTGCGCCATGGCTTTGCCTTTGGCGCACAAAGCGAGGTGGGCAAGGGAAGCCTGTTCTGGTTTGAGGCGCCCGGCGCGCCGCCTGCCCGCAAAGAGGAGGCAGCCGGGCCCGCACAGGGCGGGGCGCAGTGAACCCGGCGCGGCCCTCAGGTTGGGAAACAGAAGACAAAAAACAGCAAAACGTGCGGCGGCCCGCTGGGCCGCCGCACGTTTTTGCTGGAATGGTTTTGCTTGCCCCAAAGGCCCGGAATTGCCCTGGCGGGCCCTGTGCCGCACACAGGGGCGGCATCAGCCAGATACCGCAATGCCTTTGGCGGCCTTTTCTTCGTTCATTGTTTTCATATCGCGTTCAATATCCATTGCGAACAAAACAGCAAGCATAACCAGGGTGACAATGCCGGGCACCCAGCCCAGCAGGGCGTTGATGGTGGACACGGTGGCCGCAGGCTGTGCGGCAAGCGCCTCGTTGAAGCCGGCCAGATGCAGCGCAAACGTCAGCAGCTGTGTGGCGGCGGCCTGTGCCAGCTTGGCGGCCAGGTTATCGCCGGTGGAGACAAGGCTGTCGATGCGCCGGCCACTTTGCCATTCAATCAGGTCTGCAATGTTGTTGCGGTTGGTGTTGAACATGACAAACGCAATGGCAAGGCCAATGCCCACGGTGGCCGCGTTTACATAGACGGCCCCCACCGAGAACGGGTTGAGAATGAACCATACCTTGCCCAGCACCAGAACAATGGCACCAAACAGCATGGTGCGTTTGCGGCCAAGGGCTTTGTCCAACGGGCCCACCAGAACCGTGGTGATAATGGAGACCACCAGATAGACGGCCTGAATCAGCGTGGCCGCGCCTGTGCTGCCCATGACGTAGGTGGCATAGTAGGTGATAGAGCTCATGATAAGCACGTTGTTCACGCCATAGCAGATGATGTACAGCATGTTCAGCACCCAGCTGCGGCAACGGAACAGCATGCCGGCAGCGGCCCGGACGCTGACATGGTCTTCATTGCCGGATATCTGCTGCACGCGCTCTCGGGTGGTGAAATAGTGAATCAGGCTGCCCACCAGGCACACGGCGCCCATCACCATGGCGGTGTACAAAAAGCCGCGCGCGCTGGAGCCGTCAATGAGGTTGCCGCCGTCATCCAGCGCGCCAAACAGCTTCAAAAGCGGCAGGCAGGCCACGGCGCCAATGCCAGAGCCGAGGCATCCGCCCAAATTGCGGTATACGTTGATGGAGCGGCGGTCGGAATCCCGGTTGGTGGCAAGGCCGCCCATGCTGTTGTAGGGAATGGCCACGAAGGTGTTGGCTGTTTCGAAAAGAAAATAGATGACAAGCGCCAGAATAACCGTTATGGTCTGCGGGGTTTTAAAATCGCAGAACAAAAGCACCACCGAAACGGCCCACGGCAGGGCAAACCACAGGGCAAAGGGGCGGCAGCGCTCGCCGTTTTTGAACTTGTGGTTCACCGACCAGAAGCCAATCAGCGGGTCGTTCACGGCGTCCCATATGGTGCCGATGGTGAGAATGGCGCCTGCCACCAGCACGTCGATTTTCAGAATGTTGGTGAGGAAAAACAGATAATAGATGCTTTTGAACTGATAGACGACGTTGCTGGCGGTGGAAAAGGTGAGAAAACCAAACTTTTCCGGAAATTTCAACGGCGCAATTGTGCCGGGCGCTGTGTTGTTTTTCATGCGGTGGCCTCCTTTTCTTCTATGGCATACAGGCGCTGGCGCAGCAGGCTTTTGAACTTCTCCGGCTCATCTGTCATGGGGTTGTGGCCGGAGTGCTCGAACCAGACAAGCTCTTTGTAAGGCGCCTGGATGAGGTCGAAATAATCCTGCACCAGCGCGGCGGGTGTGTTTTGGTCCAGCACGCCGTCGAAGATGAGGTAGGGCACTTTGAACACCGTGCAGGTGCTGGGAAAATCGGTGGCGCCCACGGCGGGCCACATGGCCGTCAGCACATAGCGGTAGCCTTTGGCCACGCCGTAAAGGTCGGAAATGCTGTATTCACCCGAGAAAATCATGGGCAGCACGGTAGAGCGGAAATAGCTGCGCTTTTTCTTGCTGGGGGAATAACCGCCGTATTTCATCATCACACGGCGTTGGGCCATCATGCCCTCAAAGCCGCCCTTGTATACGCCCATCACCGGCGGGCCCACCTGTTTCAGAATGGAAACACTCGCTTCGTCCCCGGCTTTCTGCGCCTGTTCCAGCGCAAACTGATAGCTCAGCTCTTCGTTTTTGGCGCCGTTCACCACCTGGCCAAACCCCACAAAGGCGGCCACATGTTCGGGGTAGCGGTAGGCCAGCCAGGTGCCCAGCTCCGAGCCCCAGCTGCCGCCCAGCAGGTATACTTTCTTTTTGTGAAATTCCTTGCACAGCCAAAGCACAAGCTCGTGCGCGTCGTCCACCAGGCGGTCGATGGTAAGCGTTTCTACAGCCGCACCTTTATAAGAGCCGCCGCTGCCGCGCTGGTCCCACGCAACCACAAGAAAGTCCTTTTGCAGGTCTGCATGCACGGTCATCACCGTGTGGCGGTTGCACACCCCCGGCCCGCCGTGCAAAAACAAAAGCACGGGCTTTGTTTCATCCCCGCGGATATGAATCTTCTGCGGCAGGCCGCCAAGCGTCACCTTGCATTTTCTGTCTACCATGAATATCCCTCCCTATTACAATAAATTTGGACAGGAAAGCCGGGCAGCCAGTCCGGCTTTCTCTCC
>ERZ894251.586-NODE-586-length-17814-cov-5.952982_pt1 | contig 17814 bp, 20 predicted proteins | sample MGYA00380301_ERZ894251 | MGnify/ENA primary metagenome ERZ894251 (study PRJEB32331, sample SAMN06328418) | human gut metagenome | biome: human gut microbiome; feature: stool | host: Homo sapiens | collected 2014-02-13 ... | reverse complement strand
TCTTATTCAGACTCTCAAAGATATTTGGCTAAACACAGGTTTTTGCAAGTGCCCCGCTTTTTTTAGGTCTTTTTCTACTGTTTCTCTGAGCCTTTGATGTTCATCACTCAAATCAACCCATTTTACTTTTTTTATTAAAGGAATATATGACATGTTTTTTATTTTAATCTAACTGTTATTATTTCATTTGACAAGGGACTTGCAATTGTATAAAGGCCCTTCTTTAAGTTGTTGAAAACAACTCTTTCTGTATTTGACGAACCTATAATTTCCTCTCCAGAACCACTTTTAAGACACACTTCAAGTTTTGGGATGATTGTGATAACAAACCCAATTCTTTTTTTTCTTATTTCTATTCTAAAAGGTAAATTTTCGGTCTCAAAATCTATGCAACCATTATCTGTTAATAAATTTCCTGTTTTTGCAGCTGTAGCATATTCTTCACCAATAGGAAGTTCGACAAGATTTGGATTCTCAAGATTGAACTGTGGCATATGTTTTGTTCTAATGTAATCAGCAAATGAAACATCTACGGAAAACGAAAAATTATTGCTTCTTTCCAATTCCTTAATGTATGCTGATACAGAGTTATTAAGAAACAATGCATTTGAAATCTCAATCTCTCTAAATCTCTGTTGCTCTTGATTTAAATTACAAGGTATTTCTCTAACATCTGCATAAAAATCTGCAACATATTTCTCTAAAATATCTGTCAACATAGGTTGCTCATTCCACGTTTCTACAATAAAAGGGAAACCAACAATTGACGGATCATCACATTTTTGTTCATTATCAGCTGCCATCTCAGTAAATGGCGAAATCGGACATCCACGTACGAATTGCGTTTCATTATCCAAATCCTCACAATCACTTGTTAGCAACACCATTATTGGATGTTTTGATTTTTTTTGCTCACCCTCATAATCAAGATATTCAAATTTTACTGACCAAATCTGATTTTTCTTTATTTTGGGTGAAACACCCATAAACGAGGGCATGGAAACATTACCGTTTAAGAACAACGTGTTGAGTTGTCCTAGGCCGTCCATATCCAATTTTATCATTTGCGATTCCTGGGTAATTGGCTTTTCCAAGAAGTCATTAATTGTATTCATATTTTAAAGTTTCGTTTCATACTAATAATACTCCTACTTAGCAATTTCGTCCAAAGATTGTGCAAGTTTCTGGAGGAACATCACTCCATCATTTTCATTTTCAGGGATATATACAGAGAATATTTTATTTTTAAAGTTTTCTATTTTTTTATGTACAGAGCTTTTTGCCAAACCATATTTATAAGCAATTTCAGCCAAAGAAACCTGCCCATGGTCTTGAAAAATATACTCTACGAACATCATAGCATCGCTTTTACTGAGACCTGATAATATTTTATTAATAGCAAAAGTATATTTCGAATCATCTGCAATTTGATCTATTGTGCTATTTTCGGGTGAATTGATGGAGAGTGCACTTTGATCAAATAGTTTAAATATAGCCTTGCATAGATTTTCAATCGATAAGTATCCGTCTGCACTCATCAAGACATCTTCAATAGCCATCTTTACAATAGGCTTAAATTGACGTGTACTTTCATTGACAGGTATATGTGGCATGTATTTAATAATGTCATCAACTTCTTCAATTATCTTTTCAGAGCAACAATCTAATGCCTTGACATAGTTTTTCCTGGAAATAATACTATGTTCGTACTCTTCCTCACATATAATTTTAACTAGCTCCAAACATTTCTGAAAACTTATACCAGTCTTTTGCTGTTCTTCTTTTATTTTATTTGCCACAAATGAGACCAACATTTGAGTAAAATAGTAAGAAATGTAATCATGCGATATTTTGTTTATATATTTCAATTTATTATTAGCTATAATCCATTCGAAATACATGTGAGATAATTCTCTTATATCTTCATCACTCCATTCCTCGTCTGAGTTAGAAGAAACAATAATCGTTTTTTTCCAATGATGACTTCTAACCATAGCAGCAATTGAGCCTAGAATATTAGCATATCCTTCTTCTGACAACTTACCAGAAATTAGCTCCAATAAAAATTTCACTTTAAACATTGATTCCTAAGCTAAATTTAATCTGTAATTTTAATTCTTCTACCTGAGTATCACTCAGAGAATCTATTCCATTCCAACCTCGTTGTAGGCTTAGAATATCTTTTGAATTATAAGTCATTCTAAGTTTGATAAGGAAATGGGAGTATGGGCAGTTTGGGTCATCTGGGGCAATTTTTGTACGAAACACACTTGAACCTTTATTGTATTCTTTCGATGTACCTGGTATAACCCAACATTTAGTATTATCATCATATACTCTGCCAACAACAGAAGGATGAAATTCCTCTGAGGCTTTATTATGAGCGAAAGAATTATTCCAAATGCCATTTGGAGCAACCCATAAGGATCCAATAGTCGGACAATAGATATCCTTAAGGATACTTTTCCAATTAATATTGCCTGTTAACATAGTTACTCATTCAAATTTGTAAGTTGAGTTGTCGAATTTGAAATTGATGTTAAAATCAATAAATCCTTAATATCAACGTTTAAGAGTCTAGCAATCTCCAAAAAAGTCTCAATGCTTGGTTGAGAGGTGTTTGTACACCATTTAGAAACAGTTGCTGGATCTTTACCTAAAGTTTCTGCTAACCACTTACTAGTTTTTTTCTTTTCAATAAGTACAATTTTTAATCTGTTTATCTCTGCCATTTTATTAAAAAATTGAATTTGACGCAAAGATAATGATAATTAGCCAAACCCATTAAACATTTTTCAACTATCTTCATAATTATGCTAAAATACTTGCATAATTAGTTTTTTATGTTATAAAGCATACATTTTAAGCAGAAAATAATAAAAAAGCAAGAGCCTGTCTTCACAGACAAGCTCCCGTTACAAAAGATTAATTAAAAAACAATGCCTTAGTTGTTCGGCTCGAAGAATAGTTCCACTTTCGTGAATCTATTACCCTCAATTGGCTTGAAATCATTGATTCCGCCAACGGATACTTGAGCAATATAATCAGCATTTAGACCTTTTGAAACAAACTGCTTGTAAATGTACTGAGCACGAATACTACTCAATTCATTGTTACGAGTTTCCGTTCCAGTTGCATCGTCAGCTGCGCCGGTGATACGAATACGCAAGTCGTATTTCTTGGCAACACGAGCAATCTCATCCAGATTGATTAGCTGACTGCGGTCGGTAAGTTCACTGGTATCTATCTTGAAAAAGAAGTAGATTGGCGAACCGATACACGCTCGATTGTTGTTCATCGCAAGTAGATATTCATTCCATAACTCTCCATCGGAAGGCTTGGTAGAACTGCCATCACCAAGGTTCTGTTTCTTGTGGTTAGTAGCACCATGAGACTTTGATAAGGCGTCCTTGCCTTTACCAATTCGTGCCATCAATGAATTTAGACCATTGTAGTCGTTCTTTGGATGAGTGCGAGCTTGTTTATGTTTGTCGTCATTACCACTGTAATAATCCAACAGACCTTCAATTTCCAGAATCTTTCGCATCTCTGCCAGTGCCTTTGCATCCTGTTTATGGCGAGCATCCATAGAATGCGAGTAAGCCATAAACCAATCATTCTGCTTCATATAAGGTTTGGCATCCACAACCTTTTTCCAACCATTCTTACCAAGGGTCACTGATAGACCTGCTGTAATGCTCATCAAATTATCACCAAATTCTCGGGAAGCGCCGCGGCCGTCAAAATCTTTAAAAGTGGTGGTGCCGCCAAGTTCCATGGATAGGTGTAATCTCTGAGTAAGACGATAACGTCCCATTAAGCCGTAAGAAAAGCAGAAAGGACTGTTCCCATTATCCTCGTTGTGGATAAGCCCCAAGCCAACGTAGGGAACAACTCCCCAGCGTGGTTCATCTCTTGCCTTATTGAAATAATTGGCAACATCAAACATCAAGTCAGCGTGTGCCAACTTATAACCTGTGTTCTGCAATTCAGAGTTCTTGAGTTCGAATCCCTGAAAAGACACACGGGCACCGATGGCAGGTGTAAACCATTTGCCAACCTGAACATTCAAAGTTGGTTTGATGCGTCCAAATAAATCCTCACATCCGAGTGGACTGCCGGCAAAAGCCGACACACCACCACCGACAGTAATAAACCAATTGTCACGGAATCCGGATGCAAGAGTTACGTTTCTCAGATACGTTGGCTCCAATCTATGAAGCCACTGCTCACTTTCTGTTGTTCCAGAAATGGAAATCGTATCAGCCATCTCATGGTCCAAATTTGCAGCCTGTGCTGTGAGCGAGAAGCAGACTGTAGATATCAATAGTAGTCGTTTTATCATGTGTCGTTTTGTGTTTGTTCTTAAAACTGATGCAAAGGAACAGCACATTTTGCCGGCAGAAGAATATATCAGCATATAAGCCTTTGTTTTTAACCGTAATTCAAATATTTCGGCAAACTGAACTCTGAAACTAAACTCTGTCTATCCTGTGCCGTTCCTGAATACCTATCGTCTCATACGTCGAGAACTTGATGGTTTCATCATTCGGTGAGCCATGCGCATACAACGCATTGCCCACGCACGGTCATCTTCATCGTCCTTGCGTCCCCAAGGCAAATCGCTACCGCCACCTCCGCCACCATGACCTTCAGCAAATGTGGTAGCATCGTCCATCATGCCACCATACAGATACATGGCGCACGTCAGAATTTCTTCGCCACGAGTAGCCATATCTGCCAGCAGTGAGCCGTCGAAAACATCCATATCACGGAACGTCATTTGTGGCAATGCCTCTTGGAAGTGTGATACCACATCACTCATGACAGCATCTTTCAAGCGATAGCGTATCTGTTCCTCCATTTGGTCAGCAACATCATAGAGCTGCTTCTTAATCTCGTCACGCTGAGTACGCATCTCCTGTATATCTTCTGCAATCTTGTCTCGTTGCTGAACAGCAACATCAAGTTTGGCATTCTTATCTGCCAGTGAAGTGATGACTGATTGAAGCTGAATATCGAGTTTCTTAATCTGGTCACGAATAGCATCCGCATTACCTCTGCCATTAGCCAATTCATCAGCAAGACGCTTCTGTTCTGCCTCGATGGTCGCTTTCTTTTCTTCGAGATTGGCAATCATAGTGGTAAGACCTTTCACCCTGCGTTCTGCCAGATGAATATCCATGTAAAGTGCCCGAAGCTTAGCCTTGTTACTCTCGATATCTTTCTCCAGTACCGAGCATTCATGTGTAAGCTGTCTTCTGTATTCTTCCGTACTACGATGCCGGGCACCTGTCTCAGCAATCCTGTCACCACGGTCAAGTCCCCACTTGGCATTTACCTTAGCCAACTCATCATGTATCTCTGACGTGATACGAGAATACTCATACTTGTCGCTCCCAGCAAACATTCGCTTGTAGGCGAACTTCTGGTTCTCATCAAGCGGCAATAGCGTGCAGTGACAATGTGGATTGGTTTCATCCAAATGCACATAGAATCCGACGATATTGTCCTCACCATATTTATCAGCTATGAACTTATACATGTCTTTAGCCCATTGCTCAATATCTTTTGTGCGCACAACATCACTGTTATCCGCACCTATATTATAATCTACCTGCTGGTCACCAAATGCAATCTCACGCATACGCTCACGGCTTCCTCCCAGAATGATATTCACAGTGGTTCTGTAGTATAGCTTTTCCCTACCTTCATTCGGATCCTTAATGCCACGAGCGGCCAAGTTCTCCTTCATTCTCTCAGGAATACTTTGAGACTTATCAATCGCTTGTACCCTGCCACCTTTTCGTATCTCAAAGTTCAGATGCTCTCGTGTTCTATCATAACTGCCTTTGCCGAGTGCAAAGCTCCAACCTTTCTCAGTCCAACGGCGTTGGTGTTCATTGCTTTGTGCCATTGTAAAGCCCTTTCCTGGGCGACAATCAAATACCTGTTTTGCCATTAAAATCAGCGTTTTAAGTAAATTCCCAGCTTGCTGCCTACTGGTAAACCTCCTTTGTGGCTCTGCCATCAAAGGGGATTAGGCTACCTCTTCCTAACCTTATCTGAGCAATCGGGCGAGCCCGTGCTCTATCGACGACTGTCTTTCCTCCGAACCGATATAAGGGAATTAACCAGCAAGGTATAAGGGTACGGATTGGAGACAGCGAAGCGTATAAGGGTGAAGCGTGGAAATCTACAATGGGTTACTCGTGGTCAGACACGGTTTTATCAGATGGATTAACGCAAGTGCCGAAACGGATAAAAAAGGATTCCAGTCTATCGGCGGAAGAACGCATGGCTTCATTACTATAGATGGTAAGCGATAGCGTATCATCTTCGGGGATTCTGGAAATGTATTCCTGCCAGCGATCACGATTGCCACCACAGACGTTGTAGTAAGCTCTGTAAAGCGCATGTTCTACCTTTGGAGTGTATGTCCACTCTCTGATTAGCTCGCTCATATCGGCGAATATTTCATCGAATAGTACACGGCAGTACTTACGCTGAGAGCTGACCATTTCAGATTCTTTGGCATCAACCATGAGTGTTGCCTCCTTATGAACGCTAGCCTTACCAACAGAATTGCCAGTAGCCTTTGCTGATGAACCGACAGCTGCTTCTTGTGGTGATTCTGCCAGATTCAAAGATGCGTCACAGTCATTCCCCTGAATAGAAGGGATAGATGAAGCATCCACCGTCTGCTGCTTCCATCCAAATTTGAGAGCATCGAATGTGATGGTCATGTTCTTGTAGGAATCCTCTCGTTCAAGCTGTCCAATTGCCGACAGTTCACTCAGGAAGTCACGGACAGTAGAACGCTGCCAATTCCATTTCTCGGCAAGGTCGGTAATGGTGGTATCGAACTCTGCAAGCAATTCGGCAGATGCTGTTTTGGGAAGTACCGAAAACGGCTTCTTCACCATGGCTCTGCCCAACAGGTCGAAGTAAGCATCCGAACGTGAATATCGTCCTTTGGGTCTTTGGTTTAATAGTTTCATCAATCGTGGAGTGACCACTACATGACTGATTTCGTAGGAAAGATCATTATTCATCTTTTTCTGTTTTTGTTGTTGGTTTATGATATGGAAAGCCTATCTAATATGCCAGAAGCTAATGGCAATATCAGATAGGCTTATCTTCTGTTTTTGTATTGTGTTATTCTGGTCAATAGTAGTTCTGGGTTATCTCGGATTTGTCAAACATGAGCATACGGAACGCCTGTGGACCCGCCACCAGATTTCTTATATGCTTGGATGGATAGAATATTGCAGCCGTCAGCAAAATGGCGAGTGTTACAGCCATCGGATATAAATGCGGAGTGAACATAGCCGCCAGTGCCAAAGTATTGGTAGCAATCATCACCTTTCGCTTTTTCAAGAAGTAGAACAGCAACTCTGCCAACTGATGCCTAATCAGGACGGCAGAAAGCGTTAATGGCAAAAATGTCTCTATGACATTGACTCTGCATCTTGTCTGAATGAACAGATATACCAGTAGCAACATCATAACGGCAAGCACGTAGAACCGGCGAGCTACATCATGATAAGCCATGCGCACATAAAAGGCTTTCATCAGCCTTCCGTTCTTCTTATAACAGCGCATGGCAACTGTGAGAATAAGGATAGGGTAAATTAAAGAGACGATACTCCAAATCATAATTACAACGTTTATTTGATGAATAATTTAAGATGTCAATAAATCAGTAAACTTCAAGGTTGAGCTTTATATGACCTGATGAAGCTTTGTGAATGATCAGTTCAATGTCCTGCGGTATGGGCTTGCAATTAAGCATTCTTGCCGTGAAATGTTTGTTGTGCCTTTCATGACGAATGACTTTGTCTAGTTCGTATTCGGGAATGATAAACACATGACCACGAGGATATTTTTTGAAAGGCCATTTGGTAATAAGTCGAAGGACTCTCTGGTGGCAAATCCGTATAGTACCACTGACCACGAAATAAAAGTCTTCGCCTTTGTCTGTATCTAGCACATCTATCCATGTTCGATACTTGCTGATGAGATTCTGAATCTCGTTCCAGTTCTCATTTTTCATACTTACAGGAAGTCGCTCATTACATCACATTCTTCCTTATGATAAAGGAAACTGCCTCGTTCACTCTTCAAGCGTAGTTCCTCCAGAACCTCCTGGCACATAAAGTCAAGCGTATCATAGAGGGTCACATCAATACTATCACACCTACCATTGACATTGGTGCAGGCATTGATTTTAATCATGTGGCCATACTTGGGATTGGAATAAGCACAGCAACTCTGACCAAATACGATTTCGTTTACAGCCTGATGATAGTAAAGCAAGATAAACTCCATCTGATCCTCCAGAGCATTGAGAACTTCCTCAAAGTCCAAGGGCTTGGGTATGGAGTATGACAACAAAGCATCATCTTCTCGTATTTCTACATCCTTGATGTTGTTTATGCTGAACATCTCTGGCACCAACATTGGAGCCACTATCTTGAAACTTTCAATAGCCTCTTCTATCATACTGCTGTGTTTATTAGTTCACTTAATAAATTTATTTTACCGTGAATTACTGAACTCTAAGTACTCTTTACATGTAGTCTGCTGATTAGTGTGCCTGGCATATTCTGAATGGTTTGCCAGTATGAGCCCATCTGTCACGATTATCACATGGGACAAAGTTACATACAAAACCACAAATACGTATAGCTAACTATCTGTATTACAAAATATTTAACCATTGAACTCTGCGGTTCATAAATTGATATTTTCGACATAAGTAACTGACATAAAAACAGAAGAGAGACACCCATTTAATAGTTGTTGCAAGCCGTATAACAATTACAATTACCGAAAACTTACAATTCATGATGTAGTTGAATATGAAAAGTCTCATGAATGCCGTTCAAATTGCCGTCAGAGCGTGGTTATCTTGCTCAATTATGCTCAAATCATCAAGAGATAGCCTCATTAACAACAAGTTTAGAAATAATATAAAACTGAACTCAGAAAATTATTGTACCTTTGTAGCACTTAAACGAACTATCATGGCAAAAATAGGATATGTGTGGCTTGCTCCACAATTTGATACTCTGAATGAGGATAAGAAATGGATGACTGATTACGGATGCTTTCGTATAGCTGAAGAACAGGCAACCCATGAGAAACTGCGTCCTGAATGGAAGCATATCATTGATAACATGTGCAGAGGTGATGAGCTTGTCGTAAGTAAATTCAGCAATGCACTTCGTGGCCCTCGTGAACTGGCTATCTTCTTTGAAATATGCCGTATAAAAGGCGTGCGTATCATATCCATTCATGACAGGATTGATTCTCTGAACGTTCTGTTCCCGGAAACAAGAACTTCTGATATTCTCAATATGCTTGGTGCATTATCAGCAGAGGTTGCAGCAGTAAGACGTTCAGCAAGCCATCTGAACAAACTCAAGCATAAGCCGCTTGTTCAATCTGCCAGAGGAATCTCACGATTGGAACGTAACAAGACCATCATCAATATGTATAAGAGTGGTTGCTCTTTATCCAAGATTATTGCAGCCAGCGGACTCAGAAGTAAGACATCCATCTTCACCATCCTGAACAACGCCGGTGTAAACCTTGATAGAGGTCGTACCAGAGGACCAATTAAGAAAAGAATATCAGAAAACGAGAATGCCTAGTCAGGACAGTAGAACATATATCGCCATAGATCTCAAATCGTTCTTCGCATCGGTAGAATGTGTAGAGCGTGGATTAGATCCGCTGACAACCAACCTTGTGGTGGCTGATGAAAGCAGGACGGAGAAAACTATCTGTCTTGCCGTTACGCCAGCACTTAAAGCGTATGGTGTTGGCGGTCGTGCTCGTTTGTTCGAAGCTATCCAGCGTGTTCGTGAAGTAAACTACGAGCGATGCTCCAAACTTCCGAACTATCGTTTTACAGGAAAATCAACAGATGACACCCAGCTCAAACAGCATCCTGATTGGGAAATTGATTTTATTCGTGCCGTTCCCAGAATGGCAAAGTATATCGAATACAGCATCCGTATCTATCAAATCTATCTCAAATACATAGCGGCGGAGGATATTCACACATACAGTATCGATGAAGTGATAATGGATGTGTCCAGTTATTTACCTACATACAAGATGACCGCTCATGAATTAGCAATGAAGATGATTCATGATGTATTGGATAATACAGGCATCACAGCAACAGCCGGCATAGGTACAAATATGTATTTGTGCAAGGTAGCCATGGATATTGTGGCTAAACATATTCCCCCCGGTAAGGATGGAGTTCGCATTGCAGAACTAGATGAGATGTCATACCGAAAGCAGTTGTGGAACCATCGACCAATAACAGACTTCTGGCGTGTCGGACGTGGTATTGCCGACAAACTCGCTATTTACGGAATAGACTGCATGGGCAAACTGGCTAGATTGTCGCTTACCAATGAAAACCTGCTTTATAAGCTCTTTGGTGTGAATGCAGAACTACTCATTGACCATGCCTGGGGATGGGAACCATGTACGATGGATTATGTAAAGGCATATAAACCTGAGACGAACTCCATGAGCCGAGGACAAGAACTTCAAGAACCCTATACATTCAAGAAAGCTCTTGTTGTGGTGAAGGAAATGACAGATTCCATGTCCCTTGACTTAGTAGATAAACATTTGGTTACAGACCAAATGGTACTGAATATCGGCTATGACAGGGAAAGTCTTACTGATTCAAAGATTGCAGCATTGTATAATGGACCGGTCGCAACAGATTATTATGTCAGAACAACACCAAAACCAGCACATGGAACGGCTACACTTGGTGAACATGTTTCTTCATCAAAAATACTTCTCGATGCCATTGTTGAACTGTATCACCAGATTGTGAACAAGGATTTGCTTATTCGCCGTATCAATATCTCAATGAATCGTATCATTAGTGAAGACAAGGCAAAAGCCAACAAAGTTACACCTACACAACTGGACTTGTTCACCGACTACGAGGAGATAGAAAAGAAAAATCAGCAGAAACAGAAAGAGTTGGATAAAGAACGGAGAATGCAAGAAGCTCTTCTTGCCATCAAACAGCGTTATGGTAAGAACTCGATATTAAAGGGAACAAGCTACGATGAAGGTGCAACTGCCAAAGATAGAAATAACCAAATTGGAGGGCACAAATCATGAATGACTTTGACGATATTATAAATTTACCACATCCGGTGTCAAAGATCCATCCACGGATGTCAATGTATAACAGAGCAGCCCAGTTTGCTCCATTCGCTGCACTGACTGGGCACAACGAAGCGATTGCTAAAACAGCAAAGAAGAATGAAGAATCGTTTGAAGAACGAGGCGATGATGAATTTACGGATGATTGGAATAATTCAGATGAATAGCCATGTGCGAAATGTTAAATTACTAACAATCAGGCAAAATGCATTTCTTCATAGTGTTCAAATTATTTGGGTAATTTTGTCGGATAAGAAGTGTGTTTTGGGCAGTTTTGTCGGATAAGCACTAAAATAATGGCATTTTTATGGTTTTGATTGGAATCGGGTCTTGGCTCAACAGTAAAAAGACCGTACCTTTGTAGGCGTTTTGTTAAAAGCGCAATAAAAATGGATTTCGAAGATAATATAAAAGAGGAATGCAACTGTACTTGCGGTGACGAGTGTCAGCACGATCACTGCCAGTGCGGACATTGTAACTGTGTGAAAGAGGACGATACTGTCCAAAATAAAAGAGATTATTACCTGGACCTTCCAAGAATGGTTTGGGATGCAGACGACTTTGCTGATTGGGATTAACGATTCCAATCAAAATATAGATATAATAGGATTTCCGCAGGTAACTGCCACGGCATAAACAGAGAGAGTCGCCACCAGAACCATTCTGATGGCGATTTCTCTTGAATTGGCATTCGTCTTAGACAATTATTACTTGCTTTCCACAAAATTCATTGTATTCAGCAATGTCTGTACCTCTCTCTACGGCAATATCTATGATGCCTGCCATTTCATCGAAGCACGCTTCCTCGCAAATACATCTACTGCCATTTTCATCAAGAAGATAGATTTCATAGTAGTCACTGCCGTTGAGTGCGATAAGCACAATTCCACTGAATAGTCTGCCGTTTACTTTGAATTTCAGTGCTGGCATATCATTGTACTCGGTTGCAATGAACTTTTCAATGCCCCATGACATTAGTACATTTATTTCTGTTGTACCAAACAATTGGCTCTTGATAGTCTGAGCCACGTCCATAATATATTCTTTGTCCATGTTGTGAAATTATTTAGTGATATGATTATTATTTATTTGAGGGTGCTGTTCTGAAAAGAAATTCACAACGCAAATTCGCCTATTTACTGCCTTTTTACAAGTGTAGTATGTTCCACCTCTGTCAGTCCTCGATAGATAGGCAAACACACAACTGGCATGGTCTAGCATATAATCGTTGCGCTGAAGAAAACACTTCTGTGTGTAATTTTCACTGAGTACAATTACCTCGTCAGCCTTGCTTAAGGCGTTGTTATAACGTTGCTTATCACGCTGAGAAAATCTTTCGCTTTGGTTTCTGTATGGCACTACTGCAATCAACTTCAAGTTTGGAAAGCCTTGCTCTTTCATTGATATTATGACTTCTGCCGCTAGTAGGTCAAAGCCCATAGCCATACCACAATAATAGGTAAAATAGCCTTGCTTGTATATGTTGGCTATACTCTGTCTGAGCAAACTCTTTAACTTGGGTTGTCTCTCAAATGGAATAAAGCGATGTCCCGTAAAAGCAATTGTTTTTGAATGTAAATTGTTCATTGTCCTATTGTAATTTATAAGTTGTCTTTGATAAGAAGTAACCGGCTAATATCTCTGCGCCAAACTCTTCCAATTTGCTACCTAGTGCAGTCCATGACTTGCCCGATGTCAAGCAATCATCCATTGTCACGACTGAACGGTTACGAAACCATTCTCCGTCAATATCAATGTTCTGCATTATATCAGTCTGTTTTGAACGTTTCTTTCGGCTTTCATGGATAGCCTTTTTATCTGCCACTACTTTCAGATGTTCATAGCCATTGACTGCGCCACTGAGTTCGCAAACTCTCTCACTGAATTTCTTGTATCTAAGTTCATTCTTCTCTGCCGATGATGCCGGGATGCAAGTAAACACTATCTCTGTGACCTTGTCGCCAAACTCTTCCTTGAGCTTGTGGGCGGTAAGCTGAGCCACTTCCTCGTATCGTTCACCCGATTTGAAGGAATAAATCAACTCCCTATATTGCTTGATGTCCTCACTAACATTCTTGAAACGTGCGGGAACGTATGGATAGAAAGCAACGATGTGCTTGTTCCAAAATCTTTTGATTGTCTCATTAACTTGTGCCATAGCCTTGAAAATTTATTTTTCCCTTTCTTTCAAGTCTTTCTGACCTGACAATGGCGATTTTTCTGCATTACAAAGAAGTGGCACCAATAAGGCAAATCTGGATATGGAAATACGCTCGCATTCATGAGAGGAAGATTTCCAAAGGCACTGATTTCAAGATTTGATGTTTGGGCAATGCCACTTAATACCTTTGTAGAAAAATCCGTTTTGTTAGGTGTGATATGATGAGATCAGAACTATAGAACTGGACTATAAGCAAAGCCTTATAAGTGGAGCATATAAAAGGAAATACGGGTGGGTGTAGCGAGATAGCGCGACTGACAGCTCAAACAAACAGCAACGTGGCGATAGTGCATACACATTGGAAAAGAGTGATGAGCGAGCATTCGCCCAGAACGTCCAACGTGCATAAATGAAAGCCTCTTTGCGTTTGAGCTTTGGATAGATTCTCCGACTGCAAGGAGGTGTATATAGCCAAACAGTTCCGCCATTTCGCTACGAGGTGGGACGTGTCTATAAGGCAAGAATAGATAATGATTATAAAAGGGAATGGATCTGACTTCCATTCATAGAAGTCTGGACTCAAAGAATAGCCCTATGTCTGTATAAAGAAGAAACGGTTCAATCTACTTATTTAAAACAGAAAATCCCGACTGCTTTGTCGCAATCGGGACATATATTTTTGAAATCTCAGTTTTAAACTATATTGACCTCTATGAGTAATCTGACATAAATAATACCCTAATAGTAGATATTACTTAGTTTTTATTATATCATATTTGCAATCTGTATGCCAATCTTATTTTTAATAGCCGTTTCTACAGCTTGATACACTTCTGTTTCTTCTGTTTTTATTGAAACGACAAGAGAATATTTAATAACGTTGTCAACATTCTCAAGTTTGCGTTCTTTCCACCAACCAGAGCTTGGATATACAACAATTTTACCGCAATCGGCTAATTCCTGTGCTGTACAAGTAAACCAATCAGACTGCACAGTTCCATTTTCTCTGCGTTGTTGACCAATTTCCCATCGGGATGGATTATTCGTATCAGAAGATTCTCCTTCTTTCTTATTCCTGCGACGCAAGAACTCATCTTCAGTTTCAATAGAGGTTTTCACATCAAAGTGAAGAGTAGCAGATGGATAACGATACTTATTATTTTTTCCTCCTGTTCCTGGAGCAGGTTTTACATAATAGGAAAGTGTCACACGCATTGTAACGCTTTCATTGAGCATGGATTCTAATAGTTCTGTTGGCCAAGGCAGATCATAGTAGTGCATCTCATTATATTGATTACCGCTTGACGTAGTACTATTGATGAAAGGTACAATCTCGTTTTCAAAAATAAAAGTTGCACACTTTTCATTGCTAAAAAGAGCTATATCTTCATTGGGAACTCCATATCCACATAAAGGCATAATGTCCTTTGGCTGTCCAATGCGAGACATTTCTGTAGTCCATTCTGCCGAATGGACCATCAAAGCTCTTACGGATAGCATATTCAATGAAGGATTTGCAGTCTTAATTTTAGCCGCCAATCTGGAAGCAAGTGCTGTTGCTGCACTTGTGGCGTTAAAGGCTTCAAGTGGTTGTTTCAAATCTTGAGAGGTTGTTATCAGACTTAGATCATCATTCGTTACAACACCCAAAGTACTATGCAAAGCAAGATTACCACCTTCCATAACTATTTCAGGCTTTATCTGTCCATTGTTCCAACAATCAGTTGTTCTTGAAACTGGAGATATTGCACCAGGAGCAGCAAGTGGTATACCTCTATCATTATTAGCAATAATAATCTTTTCTGTAAAAGCACCGACAGTCAAAGCATTCCAGGCCTGAGACGGACTTAAAATGGCATTTGCTTTACAGGATTTTAAATAGTCCGTTTCATCAACTTCTGCTGTCTGAATATTTCCAGCGGAAACCACAACTAATCGGTCGCAACTTCCACCATGGTAGATACTTTCGTCTAATGCAGCAGAGCTTGATGTGGGACGACCATCAAGAGAAACAGAATCAGTAATGGCCATGCAGTTAATTGTTGCTCCCATAGATTGTGATTGCTCAATAGCGTCTTCAATTACAGCACCATAAAAATCCGAATCTGTTTCATGTCCATTTTCACATATCTTGACTGAGGCAAGTGAATGCTCTATATCAGATGATCCACCTCTTTGATAAGCTAAATCAGTTAAATCACCAAGTAAAGCCAATCCCGCCATATCAGTACCATGATAGCTTTTATCAATGTTATCAGGAACGTTAATTGCAGAACCCATACGAGTATCAGGCAATGCTGGCGTCAACAATTTGTGAGCATTGTTAACTCCCGTATCCAAAATACCTATACAAACGGAATCATCTGAGATATTAAAATTTATATCATCGCTGAACAATTCATTCCATTCACGATTTACTTCATGAGTTTCTGTCAGAATGGATGGTTGACGATAACGGCGGATTCCCTCAATGTAGCCCAGATGATTTGGAAGACTTTCAAGTACGTTCTTATTAGTTTTAATCAAAAAAACATCAACGTCCGCAAATTGAAGTCTTTTGCCAATATTGCATTCTATGCCAAGGGCAGCTAAAGTATTAGAAACATTTTCAATAGAATATTCATCTCTTTTGTTTATCCATAATTCAAACAATAGAATTTCATCTTCTGCCAATCCATCAAAAGATTCCGAAGATTCATAAAGAGAATGAATATCGGAAAGACTAATTTCTTCGATAGGAGCAATTAGTTTTTCATTTTTTGCTATTCCTTTGTCAGTATCTACTGTTGCGTATTCGTCCGCTTTTTTGTTTAACCAATCTTTGTCTTTTTTCTCGATAAAAACTGTAACATTAGCATTTTCTTCGCTTTCATCTGACACCTTCATAATTTTGGCACCTGTCTTAGTATCAAAACTATCAGAAATAAGTTTCTTGTTTACCTCAAAATCCAAATACACTCCATCGGCAACAGGTAGGTCGCCTGCTGCTAATTTATCCTGCAAAGCTATTGCTTGATTAAAAGAATTCTGATATTGTTCTTTGAGTAAGCCAGCGTGCTCAATTCGATTACGTTGTGGCATTGTATTAGATTGACCACCTCGCTGTCTTGGTGTAAAATCTTTTGTTTCTGCTATTTGGTTACCTAAATAGAAATGATTCTTCTGCATAACAAACTTTATCCAATATTACGGCATCGCGAATTTCGCATACTTATCACATCATTAACAAGTTCCTCGGTGATAGCAACATCATTTAAAAGAGCATCTTTGAAAATATCCGCACATATCATTTTAATCTCAGCATGACTCATACCCTCAAATTTAGGTTCAATCATTACGAAATCTAAATTCACAGCTGTATAAAGATATTCTTTTAAAAGTCTCAATCGTTGTTGCGTATCAGGCAATTTATACTCTATCACATCATCAAATCTGCGGAATAGAGCCTTATCAATAGACTCCACACTATTTGTCGCTGCGATAATAAAACTGTCCGAAGAATCCCGCTCCAGCAGTTGAAGGAATGTATTCAATATACGACGTTGTTCTCCAACTTCGTTATCCATTCCCCTTTGAGCACCAATAGCATCAAACTCATCAAAGAGATAAACAGCAGGAACTTCTGATATAAAGTCAAAGATATTACTAAGCTTTAGTCCTGTTTCACCCATAAACTTGGTTACTACCTTTTCGGTTCTGACAACAAAGAAAGGAAGATTAAGTTCTTTGGCTAGAACATTTGCTGTCATTGTCTTGCCTGTACCAGATTCTCCATAAAGCATCAGTTTACGTCTGTTTGCAAGACCATATTTACGTAGTTCATCACGCTTCTCATATTCCTTAATTACTCGCTTTATTTTGTCTATGATTTCATCAGAGGCTATAAGACATTTCAAATCGTCAAAACAATCGAGCTGTAGCAACAAGTCTTCAACGGCTTTGGATTTTGTAGCTAAATGAAGTGGGCTGAATGAGGTATTTTTCTTGCTCAACAAATCTTGTATTGTCCGAGCTAAGACAACATGACCATTTTTAGCCTCTACAGCTGAAATCTGTAGGGCCACTTTTCTGAACTGTGCATCATCGTTATTAAGATGATTGCGAATCAGAGATAATATCTGGTCCGAATTAGCCATAATAATTAAGTTACAATATTTGCTTTGCAAAAATAACGTTTATTTCCGATTCAGCCAAAATTTTGAGTGTTAACATAACGTTTCTATAGCATGTGGATGCTCTCATCGAGTAATTTATTACATTCTTACCTTATTTTGCCAACGATTAGATCTAACTTTAAGATTATCATAAATACCTTAGACACACTTAGCATAAATGACAACCTCTTTGCGTTTGAGTTTTGGATAGATTCTCCGACTGCAAGGAGGTGTATATATCCAAACAGTTCCGCCATCTCACCACGAGGTGGGACGTGTCTATAA
>ERZ894251.576-NODE-576-length-18077-cov-6.570026_pt1 | contig 18077 bp, 24 predicted proteins | sample MGYA00380301_ERZ894251 | MGnify/ENA primary metagenome ERZ894251 (study PRJEB32331, sample SAMN06328418) | human gut metagenome | biome: human gut microbiome; feature: stool | host: Homo sapiens | collected 2014-02-13 ... | reverse complement strand
GGGGCGGCGCGGTGACAGGCGGCCTAAGGAGGTGATGAATCCAGGCTGTCCGAGCGATAAACGCAACCTACGAAACCGGCTGTGGCAGGCCGGACGCGATAACGACGCAGATCATAATGGTACTTCTTCACAGCTTCCTAAAGACTTGGGGAGAGTTCCTGCGGCGTTTGCTTGCTCTGGCAAAGCGGCGGCGTATGCGGGACTATGATGCGGTGGCGCTATCCGCAGCCTGTAACAGCCCCGTCCTTATAACAGAAGGACTTGCCGGGGTGCGTGGCAAATACGGCAGTAAAATCGAAATCAGATATAATGGGCCGGATTTATGTGTGTAACAACCGTAGATCCGACCTATTCATGTGGTTTTGATAACACAGTTTTCAGAAGGGAGTTGATACTATGGAAATGAACACCATTGTCAGTGAAGTGGGTACGCTGGTAGACATTCGGGATGTTTCTGTCAACAAAGAACTTTCCCGTGATGAACGGATTGCAGAATTTGTTCAGCAAATCAAAAATCCATACCATTTTAAGTGTGGACGGTTTACTGTACAAGCCAGTTTTTCTGCTGAAGGTGCTACTCTGGAAGAATGTATCAAGGGTATTTTGCGATAGCTGCAATTTTAAGAAAGGGGCTGACTTTTCCGTAAAAGCATGGTAGAATAAGAATCGGAAAAGGAATTGAATATGACATAACCACACTTCTTGAATTGCGGGGATTTTTCTGTGCAACGAAAGGAGTGTTTTTTTTATGCAGGTTTACAAAGCGATTAAGTACATCCGTCTTTCTTACACGGATGATAAAACAGTAGAAAGTGACAGCGTTGCTAACCAGCGGCGCCTGATCGATGACTACATAGCCCGACACCCGGAAATTGAGGTTGTGGCAGAAAAAATTGACGATGGTTATAGTGGTGTTTTGTTTGATCGCCCAGCATTTCAGGAAATGATGCGGATGATCGAACAAGGCGAAGCTAACTGCGTGATTGTCAAAGACCTCTCCCGCTTAGGTCGTGAGTACATAGAAACAGGCCGTTATATGCGCAGGGTATTTCCAGCCTATGGAGTGCGTTTTATCGCAATTAACGATAATGTAGATACGGAAAATGACGCTGCCGATGATCTCACAGTTTCTGTCAAAAACATTATGAATGAGGCTTACTGTCGGGATATTTCCGTTAAGACACGGAGCGCCCTGGAAGTAAAACGGCGCAGCGGGGATTTTGTAGGTGCTTTTACCATCTATGGTTATGTGAAAGTCGGCGATAAACACAAGAGCCTGGAAGTAGACGAATATGCTGCCAATGTTGTGCGGGATATTTTCAGAAAACGGCTGGAAGGATTCAGCGCTTCCCATATAGCGGATGAACTGAACCGATTAGGAATTCTTTCACCTTTGGCGTATAAGCGCAATCACGGAATGCCTCATGCAAAAGGTGGCTATACAGACCGAAAGGATTGCAAATGGTCTGCAACTACAATCATCCGCATTTTACAGGATGAAACTTACACCGGAACACTGGTCCAGGGCAAGCAGACAACGCCCCATTTCAAATTAAAAGAGCGTGAGGACAAACCTTCTTCGGAATGGATTCGTGTGGAGGGAACCCATGAAGCGATCATACAAAAGCACGATTTTGATCTGGTGCAACGGCTCCGCAGGATTGACACAAGGACTTCTCCCAAATCGGATAAGGTTTACCTTTTTTCCGGTATTTTGATCTGCGGCTGCTGTGGCTGCCGTATGACCCGCAAGACGAACCGCTATAAAGATAAAGAGTATCACTATTATTACTGCCCGACCGGCAAAAAGAATGGCTGCACATCGTCGGTCATGCTGAAAGAGTCGGATCTGATTGAATGTGTGCAGGACAGTTTGAAAGGACATATTGAAAATGTTGCTTCTCTGGATGCCCTGCTGTCCAGTATCAGTCAGGAACGGATCAACCGGGAATTGGCACAGGAATATGCCGCACAGATCAGAGTAAATGAAAAGCGTGTAGCACAGACCGAGGGCTTTAAGGCAAAACTCTATGAAAATCTGGTGAGTGGAATTCTGACAAAGGAAGAATTTCTCTCTTATAAGCGAAAATACAATGCAGATATTGAACTGTTCCAAAAGGCAATCGCTGAATGGAACGATAAACTTACAGATGTATTGGAAAACCGAAGCGAACGAAATCGTTGGATCAACCATTTTATGAGATTTTCTACTATGGAGGATATTGACCGCCGGGCAGTCATGCAGCTTATCCGAAGCATACGGGTAATGGGTAAAGATGAACTGCATATTGAATTTAATTACCAGGATGAATATCAGAAAGCAATCTCTTTGGCGGAACAGATTGCTACAAAAAATGAAGAAAGGATGGTGGGCTAAATGGCAAGAAAAAGCAGAAAACAGACGGCGGCACCTATGCCGGCACCATCTTTATATGTACATGTGGCTCTGTATATCCGTCTTTCTGTGGAGGATAACAAAAAGCGGGGCTGCTCAGTAGAAAATCAAAAGTTGGTACTGAATGACTTTCTTTCAGATAAACCGGACTTCGTTGTGTATGATACCTATATCGACAACGGAGCGACAGGGACAAATTTTCACCGCCCTGGATTTCAGCAAATGCTATCTGATATTGAAGCAGGCCACATTAACTGTGTGATTGTTAAGGATCTTTCCCGATTAGGGCGAAATTCTATTGACACAGGTTATTATATCGAACAGTATTTCCATGCTCATAATGTTCGCTTCATTGCTGTTACGGATCAGTTTGACACAGCGGATTCCGGAAATCTTCATGGCGGTATCATGCTGCCTTTGAAAAATATGATCAATGAAGCCTATGCTCTGGACATTGGACGAAAAATCAAAGCACAAGCGCGGCAGGCTATGAAAGACGGCGACTATATTGGCGCACGGGCACCTTACGGTTACAGGAAAGACCCTGATAATTGCCATAAACTTCTGATTGATGAAAATACTGCCCCTGTGGTAAAACAGATTTTTGAATGGGCACATGAGCATGTGGCACTGAACCGGATTGTCCGCAACCTAAATGAGATGGGAATTCCGGCACCGAGCCATTATAAAAAGACCACTGGCGAGATTACCAGTCCGGGACTGATCGGAAGCGGCAAATGGCAGACCCGTACAGTGATGAAAATCTTAGAAAGCGAAGTTTATACAGGCGATCTGGTTCAAGGAAAAACAAAGATTGTAGATCATCAGCAGGTCAAGGCTGGAGAAGATAATCTGATTATTGCAAAATGCACCCATGAACCGATCATCAGCCATGAATTGTTTAATGCAGTTCAGGAATACAGAAAACAGATCTGTGAAGAAAGCAAAGCAACTCCAAAACGTCCCTACACACCAAACATTTTCAAAGGTAAAGTGTTCTGTGCTGATTGTGGCAGAAGCCTTCACAGGCAACGCGCCGAGCGCCGGAAAGGACCCGACACTTACTGGTTCCACTGCCTTACAAACAGCCGGGTAGAAAAAGATAGCTGCAAAGGTGCGATGATACAAGAGAAAGAACTGATTTCTACTGTTACGGCTATTCTTGAAAAAGAGCTGACAGTTGCGCTGGGAATGTCGCTGCCACTCTTTCAGTTGGAGGCAAGACAAAAACAGGAAAAAGATAAGCTGAAAATTCAGATGTCGACCAAACGGCAGGAAATTGAAAAAATACGCCGGCTGATCCGTGGCCTATATGAAAATTTTGTGCAGGGTATTTTGACAAATGACGAATACTTTGAATTGAAAGCGGATTATGAACATGCTATCAATGCTCTGTCTGGTGAGATTGAAGTATTTGAAAAATCTATGGACTCTCTGGACAACCAGCTTGCCAAATACCGTGCAATGGAAAAGGATGCAAAAACACTGGCACAGGATCACGTACTGACTGCAAAACTGATTGAACGGCTCATTGAACGAATTGAGATAGACCACGAGCGGAATATTCATGTGACCTTCCGTTTCAAAAATGAATTTCAGGGAAAGGCGGTGGAACCGTGCGCAACTATGTGATTGCCCTTTATATCCGTCTTTCTGTGGAAGATTTCAAAACTGAAAGTTTGAGCATACCAAATCAAAAACTGATTCTTCATGAAAAAGCTATGTCTCTGCCGGAATGGGATAACAGCGAGATTTTGGAATTTATTGACAATGGTCATACGGGGACAAACTTTGAGCGTCCGGCGGTGCAGGAACTTTTAACAATGGTTCAGGCCGGAAAAATCAACTGTATTATTGTAAAAGACCTTTCCCGATTTGGACGTAACAGCATTGAAACCGGCTATTTTATTGAGCGGGTATTTCCTCTTTATCACACCCGTTTTATTTCCGTCAGTGATGATTTTGACACAGCTAATTTCAAAGGTGATACCGGAGGGATTGATATTGCTTTCAAGTATCTTATTAGCGAGTGTTATAGCCGAGATATGTCCATGAAAACCAAAAGTGCAAAATACGCAAAGATGCGTCGCGGGGAATATCAGAGTGTCATCTGTCCTTACGGCTATCGCAAGAGTGCAGACGGACGTATGGAACCGGACGAGGATGTTGCCCCGAATGTGCAGATGATATTTCAATGGGCGTCTGAAGGCAACACCGCAGCCGAGATAACAAGAAAACTGTATGCCATGAATATCCCCACCCCTGGGGAATATCGCAAACTTAAAGGCAAGGACTATTACAATGTTTCCCGAACAAACGGCGTTTGGAGTACATCAACGGTCCTGCGTATTTTAGAAGATCAAAGATATATCGGTACCTATGTAATTGGCAAGAGAAAGGTAAAAGAGATTGGCAGCCGACATACACAGTTAAAGGATGAAAGTGAGTGGTTCAAAATACCGAACCATCATCCGGCTATTGTAAGTGTGGATCTATTTGAGAAAGCCAATGCTTCAATTAAGCGTTTCTCTCTGTCAAATAAAAAGCCACGTGATTATCTGCTCCGTGGTAAGGTATTCTGTGGATGCTGCGATCATGCAATGTCTCTACGAAATGGTGCGTGGTTTTATTGCCGTCATTCCGAGGTGGCTGAAACGCTTCCTTGTCATGGTGTGCACATAAAGATGGCTGATCTGGAGCAGGTTGTATTTGAAACAATTCGGGCTCAGATGTGTCCGGCATTGGGAATTGACAGCAATAAGGATAAATTGGATTTGCAGACAGTCCAGCAGGCCGAACATGAAGAAAAACTCCGTTCTATTCAAGACAGCAAGCGGCATCTTTATGAGCAGTATGCACTCGGAGAGATTGATTTGGAAACCTATCGAACACGAAAAGCGGTTTATGACACGGAACTGGTACAAGCCAAAAATGTTCATGCTGTCATTACTGCACAGACAAAGCAGATAAAAAGTGATTATGAGATTAAGCTGAAACAACAGGAAATTGTGCAGGAAGTCGGAAACGCCAACATGCTGACAAAAGCTCTGATTGACCGGCTTATCAACAAAGTTTACGTCTTTCCAGGAGATCGGATTGAGATTGAATATACAACACAGGATTTCTTAGAAACTAAGGAATCCGAAAAGGAGGTATAACCGTGAACACCCATTTGAAACAGCTATGGGCAGCTATAAAGCTGCCCGAAAAACTTCAAAAAAAGTTATAAATTTTTTTGTCGTGGGCTTGACATACGGGTGTCTGAGATCGTGAACCCGGATTTCCTTTACCCCGGCTTTCTGAGCGCGGTCCCTCAATACAGATCGGACATACTGAGGGCGTTTCTCAAAAAGTCTTGCTGCCGGATCAGGTTCATAGAGATGGGAAACATATTCCCGGATCTCCTGGGTGAGAAAGTCCGGAATATCTACAACTCTTTCTCCATGAATAGTTTTCGGTTTGTCTATAAGGTCTTTTCCTGTGATTCGGTAATAGCCCTTGTTGATACTGATCTTGTTTTCCTTAAAGTCAATATCCTGCAGCGTAAGAGCCAGCAGCTCCCCCACACGCATCCCGGTGTAATACAAAATTTCGAAGATTGTGAAAAAGGTCAGATTGTCATAAGAATCCTTGCAGGAGCTTAATTGCTCTATAAACTTATGATATTCTTCCGGTGTCCAGAAATTAAGCTGCCGGGTTTTCCTGCTGCCAATGCTTTTCCCACAAGGATTCTTTGACAGTCCTACATAATCAACCGCATAAGAAAATATTGCTTTCAGGTAAATGTTGATCTGATTCAGGTAGGTATCAGACAAACCTTTCTGCAGCATAAAATTCTGCCATTCCATAATGTCAGTTGAAGTAATATCTGATATGATCCGGTCTTTGAAGTAAGGGGCAATATGATTATCAATCATATTAAACCGGGACTGGGCGGTACTTTCCCTGATCCGGAGCGTAATGAACTCCTTATAGCGTTCATACAGGGATTGAAAGGAAATATCAGGATTCCTTGCAAACTGTTCCAAGAACTTCCGTTCCCAGTCTTTGGCTTCCCTCTGGAGCTTAAAGCCTCGTTTCATCTTCTGTCTCTTCTGGCCCTGCCAGTTCTCATAGTAGAACTTACAGTACCAGGTCTTTGTTTTCTCGTCAAAATATGCTGGCATAATATCCTCCGTTCTGGCCGGGGGCGGTGGCTTAAAAACGAAGGTTGACGAATTTTTATGTATGACATATAATATACTTAACAGGAGAGCCGGAAGGGAACCACTACTTCCCCGCCCCGGCGAAATGAAAAACTATTGAAAATAGCTCGTCGACTTTCTCAGGGTCAGGACGGGCTATTTTTTATGGGTAAGATTCAGAATTGCAACGATTAATAAGGCAACGCTTACAATCAGGCTTAATTCCTCATATGTACTCATTGGCACCACCTCCGACAGGCTCGGAACGGGTGCAGCACGTCCCCCGGCTCCCCGGGTAAGCATATTATATTGTCAAGGTACGGGCTCAAGATTGAGCCGGTTAAAGGGTGCGAGTAGTATTCATATCCTTGTGACGAAAGGGGGTAACGAATCGTTACCCCGTTTACTAACTCAACGCCGTTTTGTTGTCGGGAAACGCGACAGCAATACTTCACCTCACGCCCATTTGGGCTTGAGGTGGTACGGCAATACTTACAACCTCACAGCCATTTGGTTCTCAGTCATTGCCTATATCAAATCTAGTGAGTCAGTACAGGCAGCAGGATGGGGTCATTACTAATGAGGGCGCCTTGTTCTGGGGCGGGGGTGTAGCCAATTTTGGACACACCTATTCCTCAGTGTCTTTGCAGGATTCATTTTTTTTAGATTCAAGGAGAATATCAAAAAGTTCATAAAGAAAAAGGTGGCACTTCCTCAATTCATCAGGCTTAAATGTATATAAATTCTTGTTATCTTTAATATAAGCACACTGGCCACAATTTTTTATAAATGATGCTTCATCAAAGCAATTATCGTTGTACTCATATCCTCTTGAATATGCCCAGTCTATAAACAAGTCTAAAAATTCAAAATATATATCATTGTCTGTTCCTGGTACAAAAAAATCATTGATATTAATACATAAAACATCTGCAATTTTTTTCAGTGTATTCATATCAGGGGTACGGTTGTTATTTTCATAATTTGAATATGTTGTATATGCTATGCCTAATGTTTGAGCCATTTCTTTCTGCGAGATCCCCTTTTTTAATCTCATAGCTTTCATAGTATCTCCAATTTTTAAATAGTCGTTTAATTTCATGTTTTCACCTCCGAAGATATAATAACATATATATTCAAAAATGAAAAGATTGTATATTGACATATTCAGATATGAATGTTATTATAAAAAAGCAAAAGATAATATTCATAAATGAATATGGGAGGTGAAACAAGTGAAAATAAGTAGAGACAAGTTTGATCTTGCACGCGCTAAAACATGCAAAGGTTTAAAAGAGATTGAATTGCAGGGAGTATCACGAGGGACTTTGTGCGCTGCTATGTCCGGGAAAAACATGAGACCTGAAACGATTGGACGCATTGCCAAAGCTCTTGGCGTTGATGTAACAGAAATCATTGAATAAAGCACCGGGGGCGGTGGCTTAGAGACGAAAGAAGGAGGTAAGAAGCTATGATGATTCTTGAAATGGTTCCCTATAATCCGGAGATCCATGCACCCCGTAGCGGTTGGGATGTACTCGCTGTAGAAATGGCATTGGAAGAGGGTAAGAAGCTTCTTGTTGATCAGAACGGAGAAATCTGGACCACAGGCAGACGAGATTATGTCGGCAAGATCAGAAAGGAGTGAGAGTATGAAGAAGCAGTATTTAACAGCCAGGGAAGTAGCGGAGGTTTGCGGCGTATCGGATGGCAAGGCTTACGGCCTGATCCGGGAAATGAATGCGGAGCTGAAAGCATCTGGATATCTTACCGTATCCGGCAAAGTCCCGGTTGCGTTCTTCCGGAAGAAGTATTATGGATTTGAGGAAGGCAGTGAAAATGACAGTTGAACAATACAATGAATTGCTGCAGCTTGCCAGGAACCGGGAAAACTGGGGCGCTGATCTGTTTAAGCAGTATCAGGAAGCCTGTATTCAGTTTACACCCTGTATTTTTAATGAGCTGCGAAAGATTCTTCCCAAAGAGGAGTACAGAGCCTTTGATCTGGAATATTGTGAATATCTCCGGCCAGGGACGAAAGAACGAGAGAGGAACATTGAGGAGTTGCACAGAAAGGAGGAAATGGAGAAGTGGAAGCAGAAAAGCAAGGCGGACTTACACCGGATGAGCAACAGCGAGTTGCTGACGTACTTGGAGAACTTAACCGCCGGGGGCTCACCACTGTAAAGGACGGAAAAATTCAGCCAAAGAAAGCGAAAAAAGATATAAAAAGCACAGAAGCCAGCTTTCTTTTAACTGCAGATCTTCCTCCAATCTTGTTCTTGGTAGAGGGGCTTATGTCACAAGGTCTTGGTGGTTTATCAGCAAAGTCAAAACTTGGAAAAAGTTGGCTTGCATTGCAGCTGGCTGTTGACCTGGTACGGGGTGATAAGTTCCTCGGTTTCACAACAAAAAAGTGCGGAGTTTTGTATATTGATCTGGAAAATGCACCGTCTCTTACACAGGACAGGCTCAGGAAAATTCTTGATGGTCGAGAACTTCCACAAGAAAAATTATTTTTTTGGCATGATTCCAATATTATGGGGGAAGGGTTTGAGGCTGATTTAATCGAGTTTCTTGAATATCATCCAGATGTTAAGCTGGTTATCATTGACGTATTCCAGAAAATCAAGAGAGGAAAGAAGCAGACACAGACAGACTATGAAGCAGATTACGAAATACTTACCGTTTTAAAGCAGATAGCTGATCAAAGATCTATTTGTATCATGCCAATCTATCATGATCGAAAGTTTGTTGATCCAACTGATCCATTTGCCAATACATTAGGTTCTACTGCTATACCTGGTACAAGTGATTTTACTTGGGTGCTGTACAAGGAAAAGCGTGAGGATAAAGAGGCAACCCTGGCTATAACAGGAAGAACATTGCTGGAATCTAAATACAAGCTAAAGAGAAGTGGGATAAAATGGGAAAATTTAGGTTGCGCTGAAGCACTAGAGGAAACTCGTAAGCGGCAAAAATACGATACAGATCCTTTGGTAAATACAATCCGGAAGCTTGTGCAGCAAAATAGCGGAAAATGGAAGGGAAAAGTAAAAGAGATTATTTCCAGTAGCCAGTATTTTAAAGGCTGCCGGATATATGACACTTCTCAAAAGGTGGGAATCAAGATTAAGGCCATTGAGAAAGACCTTGAAGAATATGACATGATTGTTCATTCAGAGATATCAAAGGGAACTGGTGGCGTCATTCATGTTTTTCAATCAAATAATCCTTATTGGGATGAAGAATCTTAAACTTAATATAAACGTTTCTTTTATTTCTTTCATTTCTAGTAGCAATAAAAGAAATGAAAGCAACGTTTGCTTTATTACTTAAGGAAGAGGGAATAAAAATGTTTAAAGAAATCCATGCAGAATTATCTAAATTATCAGATACTCAGCTTTTTAGAGTGCTTCTTGATATATACAAACAGGATGCTAAAAGAATGGAATTTATTGAAAAGAAAAATAAATTGTTAGATAGAAAATGTAAATTATTAGAAGTGTTGAATGATGAATATAAAGGGAATTAAAAATATTACAGAGTAAGGAGGACAGTAAGCATGAATGAAGTGAAAATATGGATAAGAACGGAAGATCCGGTAGAGGAAGTACAGCAGTATATTCTTTCCTTGTTTGAGGAAAGTGAGGAGTATGCAGGAAACATAAGGGTTGTTGTCTTCGATCCGAATAATAAAAAGTCAGTCAATATCAGCCATATATATGATATCTCAGAGACAGCGGTAAATGTCTTGAAAGAGCATTATGGTGATCTCAATATTAAACTGACAAGGCAAGATAAGCTCAGAGATCCGGAACCGTTGGACTGCATAGCAGATTCCCTGGAAAAGATAGTAAATGTATTAGAACGGCTTGATGATACTTTAGGCTGTATCAACACACGTCTAAGGATTGTAGATAATCTGGCGGATGATCTTGCAGAATGTATTGTTGATTCGCCTGGTGGGAAAAGGTTTTGCATTGCAGGATCTGTGACAGCTTATGAAGGATAAAAATAGCCCCATAGATACGCCAATATCTACAGGGCAGGCATAGCCGAAGCTACACACAAAAAACAATACATATACAGTGTAACACTTTTCCGGCAGAAAGGACAAGGGTTTTATGAAATATAAGTTAGTAAACAAAGAATTACGTATATTTTCCTGTAGTGTATCCGACCTGACAATGCAGCAGGTAGCTTCCTTCTTAGATCAGTGGGAACATGGTGCCAAAATAGGCGAATTAACTTTGTTTTATGAAAAAGAAACAGATTCATTGGTAATTAATCAGGATAATAAAATCTATAAAAAATATTTAGATATTGCAGAAAGCTATTTAACTTTGGATGATGATAAACTGCAGGAGTTTTTTATGAATATACCTGAAGGAATGAAAGAAACTGTGGCGCTGCTGCAGCGTTGCAGAGAGCGAAGGAAGGCATTGCAAATACTGAACATATTAAAATATCAGCACGTAATAGGGTGTCCGGGGACAGAAGAGTATGCGGTGTTTAAAGAATTGAAAGAAAAAAATAAGGGTGAGTATACTTCTCCTTTTACTTTATCAGATGTTTTTAATTATGGATTTATCGAAGGCAAACGTGCGGAACGTGCCAGGAGAAGAAAATAAATATTTGCGCCGGCGCAACACCGGGGAACGTAACCCCGGAGCCGGCAAACTCTGTTACTGATCCTGGTTATGCTGCGCCAACAGTCTGATCCGGGACGGCAGCAGGAGAGGAATAAAATATACTGAGGTCGTGGAGTAATACCCCGGCGTGTTACCAGGGCGCTGGGTAAGATTACGTGAAAGGAGGTGATGGCTGTTGAGTATTAAAATAAAGGTGTCCTATGAGAGCCCTCAGGAGCTTCAGGAGGTACTGAAAAGGCTTGAGCCTATACTTTTATCGTGTAAGGTCCCGAAGGGGCAGGAAGGACGGTATAAGAAAGCTTATATTATCTTAAAGGAGTAGTTGCGTGAATAGTTCGAACTTAATCCCAAACACGGAACGAACCCCGGAGGAACTACGAGAAATGGGAAGAAGGGGCGGAATTGCTTCCGGTAAAGCCAGACGGAAGAAAAAGAAGCGGCAGCAGGAAGTAAGGCTGTTCTTTCAGGTGTTTGATGAGATGGAAAAACAGGATCCTGAGAAAGCGAAGCAGATATTGAAAAGGCTTGCCGAAAAGGGAAGGAAGCAGGGAGAAAGCCCGAAGGAACCATGAAAAATTTCTTTCCTTTTCTGTTATATTATGATATAATCGTTTTAGAGCAAATAGAATAAAAGAGTACCGCACCAGAGTTTTACCTCTTCTGGTGTAAGCCTTTGAGGCGTGGGAAGTAATCGGAATATAGCTGATTATTTCTTATGCCTTTTTTATTTGCTCATTTCTGTTTTCATAATAATCTCTTTTCGTAAAGCCGACCGGGCGTAAAGCGGGGAAAGGACATGGACACATGGAAGATAACAAAACAACTGTAACTCAGGCAAATGAAGGACAGGGAACTCCTCAGACAAATGAGAGGATGTTTACTCAAGACGAAGTAAATCGAATTGTCCAGGATCGTCTTGCAAGGGTAAAAGTAGCAAATGAGCCAGATCAGCGAGAATTAGACTTGCAGTCCCGGGAGCTGGCGCTGTATGCCAGAGAAAGGATTGAAGAAAATGGTCTGGACAAAACTCTGGCTGATGAGCTCAAAGGAATGGACAAAGCAACTATTGATAAAGTTATTAAGATTATCGCCCCAATGGCTCAGAGGATGAATGAGCCGATTCGCAACGCTGTTGGACCTATTAATGGAAAGGCGATGGGCTCAGATGCTTCTATCAGGGCAGCAATGGGGCTGAAAGGATAGGAAAAATATAAATGGCTATAGAATTAGTTACAAAGTATCTGCCTTATGTTGACGAATTATTTTCGTCAGAAAGTAAGAAAAGCCTTCTTACAAATAATGATTTTGATTGGACGGGTGCGCATACAATCAAAGTGTATAAGATTGGCACTTCTGCCATGAATGATTATGACAGAGCCGGAACGGGTTCGGGTGCTACTGGATCACGCTATGGTGCTATTGAAAACTTAGCAGCAACAACACAGTCAATGATGGTCTTAAAGGACAGATCTTTTACTTTTGTCATTGATAAACTGGATAGTGACGAAACCGGAAGAGCATTAGAAGCAGCTACAGCACTTGCAAGACAGCTTAGAGAGGTTGTCGTGCCGGAAGTAGATGCTTACGTATATGATAAGATGTGCAAGGGCGCCGGAACTAAGCCGGAAGCGGTAACGCTTACTGCAGAAAATATTTATTCTGAGATCATCAAAGCAACAACTGCTCTTGATGATGCCGAAGTGAATGAGAGCGGCAGGGTTCTTCTTGTAACGCCAGCGATCTACCAGCTGATGAAGCAGAGTAAGGAGATTATTTTAAGTACCAATGTTGGTGAAGATATGCGACTAAGAGGTGTTATCTCTAATCTGGATGGAATGAATGTAATCAAGGTATCTTCTGCGAGAGTGCCTGAGAATTTTGGCTTTATGGTGGCTCATCCGTGTGCTACAGTTGCACCAACGAAACTGGCAGATTATAAAATACATCAGGATCCGCCGGGAATCAGCGGAACCCTGATAGAGGGGCGTATTGCTTATGACGCTCATGTTCTGGATAACAAGAAAAAGGCTATCTACTATCAGGAAAACAAGACAGCTTAAAAGAATATTCATTTGATAAATGCGCCCTGTACTGTATCCTCCGCAGTATGGGGCGTATTTGATTGGAGGGATATCATGACCAACGAACAGCTTGTGCTCCGGATCCGCGCCGGGGAGAATGTAGCGGAGAATATGCTGGCTCTTTGGCAGCAGTGCCGGGGTGTGATCGTAGAGCTTGCCCGAAAGTATTCCGCTGTAGCAGAGCAGGAAGATCTTGAGCAGGAAGCATACTTTGCGATCAGCAAGGCCGTAGATTCCTATGACCATGAGAAAGGCGCAAGCTTCCTGACCTGGGCGCGTTTCTGGATTCGGCAGCAGATGGTAAGGTACATACAGAATCATGGTATCGTAAGGCTTCCTGTCCACTCAGGGGAACGCATTCGGAAGTACAGAGAGCTGCAGAGCGCGTTTCTGATGCAGATAGGCAGGCTTCCGACAGTCATGGAGTATTGTTATTACCTGGGCTGTTCGGAGGAGGTTCTACAGGGTATTCAGAAGGCGGAGCAGATGCGGAAAATTGGAAGTCTTGATATTCCTTTACCCGGAATAGAGGACAGTGATATATCTGTAGGGGATTCCGTAGCCGATCAGACAGATCAGTACAGGGACGTACTGGACGATATGGAAAGGCAGCAGTTAAAAGCGGTTCTGTGGCCTATGGTTGATGCACTGCCCGGGAATGAGCCGGAGATCATCCGGAAGAGGTACCAGGAGGGGCTGACTTTTAAAGAGGTTGGGAAAGAATTAGGCTTGTCCATGGAAGCGGTCAGGCAATGGGAAAGAAAAGGTCTGGGAGAGCTGAGGAAACCCAGAAGGAGCCGGATTCTTGAACAGTTCCTGGATGATAGCCGGATCTACAACAGTGCGCTGCATGGGAACGGGGTTTCTTCCTTTCACCGGTCATGGACCAGCTCAACGGAGAGGGTGGCGCTGAGTCGCATTGATACTTGAATGATACTAAAAATAAGATTACACAGAAAAAACATATAAAATAAAGTCGCAAAAAGGCAGTAAAACAGGGAGTTTCCAGAGAAAAACCAAGAGTAAACGGTCTTTACATTGTGCAGAAATAAATCATGTAAATAAAATAAGAGACAGGACTCTGTATGCTTGCATATCGGAGGTCTGTCTCTTAATATTTTTTATACTTATTTTATTGTTTTACCCGAAACAGTATGCTATCATAAAATCAGCACTTGTATGGAGCCGCTTACTTAAGATAAACATTCATAAAATTCCACACACATTATGAATGAAGAAAAATCTTAAAAGGTGGTGACAAATTGGGTAAAAAAGACGCGATTACTAAGGATTACATGAATGATCCCTGTATCTTTGCTGATGTATTTAATTTTTTTATGTATGATGGCAGACAGGTGATCCTTCCGGAACAGCTGCATTCTCTGGATGCCGCAGAGATTGCTATTCCCTATATGGCAGATGGGAAAGGATATCCGATACAGAAATTCAGGGATAATCTCAAATACCTGGCAGCTATGCAGGACGAGCATACTGCCTACCTTCTTCTGGGAACAGAGAATCAGTCGGAAATCCATTATGCCATGCCCGTGAAGACCATGGTATATGATTCTCTTCAATATGCATCTCAGGTAGATGCTGTAGGAAGAAGATTTCGACGACATTTAAAGGCAGGAGAAGGACACGGTTACAAAATAAGTCCAGGAGAGTTCCTTTCGGGTTTCAGGAGGGAGGATAAATTGCTTCCGGTGATCACACTGGTGATTTATTTTGGCCCGGAAAAATGGGATGCGCCCATGGGGCTGCATGATATGATAGAAATTATTGATCCGAAGCTTTCATCATTTATTCCGGATTACAGAATCAACCTGATATCTCCGTACAGTATCCCCGATGCTAAATTAGACCAGCTTCATACCAGTCTCCGAGAAGTGCTTTTATTCATTAAACATTCAAAAGATAAAAACCGGCTTCGTGATATGGTGACTGCAGATCCGCACTTCCTGTCTGTAGATCAGAAGGCCGGTCAGGTAATAAAGCTGTTAACTGGAAGTGATTTTGAAATCAGGGAAGAGGAGGGAGCAATCAATATGTGTAAAGCTCTTGATGATCTCAAAGAAGAGGGACGTCAGGAAGGACTGACCGGTGCAATTTTTTCATTGCTGTCGGAGCTGGGAACAATACCGGAAGCAATTCGTGTTCAGATCCAGGAGGAGAAGAGTATGGAGGTTTTGAACCTGTACTTAAAGAAAGCTGCTGCAGCAAAGACGTTGGAGGATTTTTGTGCAGCCATAAAATAATATTTTCTTTATTTTGCCAAAGAAATGCAGATAAGAAAAAACATTTATAAAATTGCAGCAACAATAGAATATTTTGAGGATGAGGATGTAAATTTATTCAAAAAAGAAACAGCGCTGTCAACTTTGGCATTGCTGTTTTTTTTAAAAGAAAAGTGGAGAAAAATTGTTATAAAAGATAGATATTGATCCTTTGAATCAGCCCTTCCTCTGTAAGATCGGAAAGAACAGCGTAAATCGGTACAATATAAGGCCTGAGGCGGTTTTTTATTATCCGGTTGTCAGACTTTGGGCTTAAGTTATTTTGTTATCAGTAGTGTAAATAATTGTAAAGTATGATATTATGAAAAAATAAACAGATATGGATTACTTTGTATTTCCATTGAAATTGCAAAAAAATTGTAGCAGAAGAGGAACTATCTAATGAAATTAAAGAATGTTTTAATTGTTGTTAAGGATATTGAAAAATCAAGACAGTTTTATAAGGATTTGTTTGGTCTTGATCTGGTACTTGATAATGGCGGCAATATGATTTTAACAGAAGGACTTGTGCTTCAGGATGAGAAAATCTGGAAAAAGTTTTTGGAAAAAGATGTTATTCCACAAAATAATTCCTGTGAATTGTATTTTGAGGAGCCGGATATAGAGGCGTTTGTAAAAAAACTGGAATATTTTTATCCTTCAATTCAATATGTCAATAAACTTATGACACATAGTTGGGGACAAAAAGCAGTTCGTTTTTATGATTTTGACGGTAATTTAATTGAGGTAGGAACACCGATGTAAAGTTGCAAATCACTATTTGCCGAATTAAGTTAATCATGCCATATGGTTTGATTATAAATGCAAAGATAAAAACGCAATGCACACTTAAAAATGTGCTAGAGCTGGTAGGTAGCCCAGCCGTCCTATGCAAATAGGGTAAGTAACCTGCCCCTCCGGGTTGTCCATTCTTTGTTCAACAATTATTTTAGGAGGGATTCTTATGGACAAAGTAAGTGGAAAACTGACGGTATATTTTGAAGTTCCATTCTGGGTATGTGTGTTTGAACGTGTCAGGGATGGAAAACTATCTGTAGCCAAAGTAACTTTTGGTACAGAACCAAAAGATTATGAAGTACAGGAATATATTCAAAAATGCTATTTCAGTTTGAAATTCAGTCCGGCTGTTGATACTGTTGTAAAGGATATAAAAAGAAATCCAAAAAGGATGCAGCGTGAAGCGAAAAGGCAAATGCAGGAAACAGGCATTGGCACAAAATCACAGCAGGCATTGAAATTACAGCAGGAACAGAACAAACAAGAGCATAAGGCCAGAAGAAGAGAAAAAAAAGAAGCGGAAGAACTGCGAATGTTCAAACTGAAACAACAAAAGAAAAGAGAAAAGCATAAGGGGCATTAGCCCCTTGATTTTGCAGAAGTTAGGGTGTTAAGTGAAATTGGAACTTGGAGTGAAATTATGGACTGTATAATACGAGAAATGAGAAGCGAAGAATACTGCTTATTAAGTGATTTTTTGTATGAAGCGATTTATATTCCAGACGGAATTGAACCGCCGCCTAAATCAGTAATAGAATGTCCGGAGTTACAAGAATATATCATCGAGTTTGGAAATCGAAAACACGACAAAGCCTTAGTTGCTGAAATTCAGGGGAAAAGTAGCAGGAGTTATTTGGGTAAGGATTATGAATGATTATGGACACATTGATGATGATACTCCATCACTTGCCATGTCTGTCTGTCAGAAATATAGAGGATTGGGTATTGGAACTTTATTATTGAAGCGACTATTACAGGCAGAAAAATTGGCTGGATATTCAAAAATATCTTTATCTGTTCAGAAAAGTAATTATGCAGTGAAGATGTACGAGAAAGTGGGATTTACTGTTGTTGATGAAAATAGTGAAGAATATATTATGACTGTAAATCTGTAACAGAAAACCACAGTTCGCAGAACTGAAAAAAATAGAATCTGAGAGGTGAATATGAAAAAATATACTTATGTTACTTTAAGACAAAAACCCGAACTAAAGGAAGCTGCAGCTGCGTGGTTTCATGATAAATGGAAAGTGCCGCAGGAGGCTTATCTTGCATGTATGGAAGCTTATCTTAATCATGAAACAGAATATGGATGGTATCTTTGCTTAGACGACGGGCGCATTGCGGGAGGACTTGGAGTGATCGAAAATGATTTTCATAACAGGAAAGACCTTGCTCCAAATGTATGTGCATTATACACGGAACAAGAGTATCGTTGTCAGGGAATTGCAGGACAACTACTTGATAAGGTTGTAAAGGATATGAAGCTAAAAGGAATTACTCCTATCTATTTGATCACAGATCATACAAGTTTTTACGAAAGATATGGATGGGAGTTTTTGTGTATGGTTCAGGGGGATGATGAGCCTGATATGACGAGAATGTATATCCACAGATGAATTATTTACTATAAATGAGCAAATATCGAATTTTGCACAATAGAATCCGTAATACACAGACATAAAGGA
>ERZ894251.574-NODE-574-length-18136-cov-14.444721_pt1 | contig 18136 bp, 17 predicted proteins | sample MGYA00380301_ERZ894251 | MGnify/ENA primary metagenome ERZ894251 (study PRJEB32331, sample SAMN06328418) | human gut metagenome | biome: human gut microbiome; feature: stool | host: Homo sapiens | collected 2014-02-13 ... | reverse complement strand
CATTATATGCGGCCTTTAACTGTCCGTTTTTCATATGGTCATCTTTCATCCGCATGGATTAGATGATCAGGGTGCTTCACAAATGCGAAAACTTTTTCTGCGGCTTAGAAGTGAAGGAAAAACTATTCTTCTTGCCAGTCATATGCAGGAAGATATTCATGAATTATGTGATAAGGTATATCGTATAGATGCAGGAACCATAGAAGAAATAAAAATCTGATCCCCGGAACCGACACAGTCGGCCCGGGGATTTTATAAATAATAAAGGGATTTGTTTCAAATGGTTTTTCTATAAAGTTTACTGGAAATCAATGATGTCTGTCCAGCGAAGCAGGAATTCCTCTTCCTCTTTTACATCTTTGGTAAGCTGGGCTGCCGCCGCAATCGGAAGCCATTTCTGTACATACTGCTTTGCGGTATCGCTCTTCTTGCAGAAAAGCTTCAGGTACAGGTCAGCCATTTTTTCATCCTTCAGAGCAAATTCCAGATAAGTAATGGCTGCATCGCCGCTGGCATTTCCCTGAGTTGCATGGGACCAGTCTACGATCTTCATAGTTCCGTCCTCTGCAACGATCACGTTGCTTGGGTTAAAATCCCCATGGCAGAGCTTGGTGTGGTTTGGCATGGAATCCAGTCTTGTCAGCAGCTCGTAGCGAACAGTAGCATCCAGCTTATCCTTCATGCTCTCAATCTTGCGGGCAAATTTGTCCTTCTGGAGCGTAAGACGCGGAGCTTTTTTCTCATGCATGGAAAGCTGAAGATCTACAAATTTCTCCATGTATTCCTCAAGCTTATCCGGATTCTCGTTCATCAGCTGTTCCAGAGTTTTGCCTTCTGCATATTCGATCACAATGGCCCACTCGCCATCGATCTCAGTTACCTCCAGAACCTTCGGGATATCCAGTCCGCTTTCCTCTACGCGGGCCTGGCAGAGAGCCTCATTAAAGACATTTGCCTTTCCGTGCTCTTTGGTAAATACCTTGATAATACGGTCTCCATCTTTGTAGACAACTTTATATGGACGTGTCAAAAATACCTTTTTGTCTTTCAGCTTCATGGTAAATACCCTCCCTTTTCTTATTTGGACTCTTTTCCGTAGTATGCTTTCAGATAGATTTCCTTCAGCTCAGCCATTAACGGATATCTCGGGTTCGCTCCTGTACACTGGTCGTTGAACGCCTGTTCAGTCATCTCATCCAGAGTATCCAGGAAATATTTCTCATCTACGCCATAATCTTTGATGGTTGGCTTGATCTCAATGATCTTCTTCAGCTCTTCCAGCTTCTCAAGAAGTTTTTCAAATACTTCCTGATCATTTTTGCCTGTAAGACCTACGAAACGTCCGATCTCTGCATAACGTGCAAGTGTGTGCGGATACTGATACTGCGGGAATGTTCCCATTTTTGTCGGTACCTCAACACTATTATAACGCATTACATCTGTGAGAACCAGAGCATTTGCAATTCCGTGAGGAATATGATGGAAAGCGCCAAGCTTATGAGCAAGAGAATGATTTACTCCAAGGAAAGCGTTTGCAAAAGCCATACCAGCCATGCAGGAAGCGTTTGCCATATGGTCTCTTGCCTCCACATCATTTCCGTCTCTGTAAGCTCTTGGAAGATAATCAAATACCAGCTTGATTGCTTTCAGAGCAAGACTGTCTGTATAGTCAGAAGCCATTACGGAAACATATGCCTCTATCGCGTGAGTCATAACGTCAATACCGGAAGCGCAGGTCAGGCCTTTCGGAGCGCTCATCATGTTGTCTGTATCAACAATAGCCATGTTCGGCATCAGTTCATAGTCTGCCAGAGGCCATTTGATTCCTGTTTCTTTGTCTGTAATAATGGCAAACGGAGTTACCTCAGAACCTGTACCGGAAGATGTTGGGATTGCTACAAAGTAAGCTTTTTTACCCATTTTCGGGAAGGTATAGATTCTCTTGCGGATATCCATGAAATCCATTGCCATATCGTCAAAATCAGCGTCAGGATTCTCATAAAGCACCCACATAACTTTTCCGGCATCCATTGCAGAACCACCGCCAAGAGCGATAATGCAGTCCGGCTCAAAGGCGCGCATTGCTGCTGCTCCGGCTTTTGCAGATGCAAGAGACGGATCCGGCTCTACATCAGAGAAACAGGTGTGTACAATGCCCATCTGATCCAGTTTATCCTCAATCGCCTTTGTATATCCGTTTTTGTAAAGGAAAGAGTCGGTTACGATAAAGCAGCGTTTTTTGCCCATAACAGTTCCCAGCTCATCAAGGGCAACCGGCATACAGCCTTTTTTGAAGTAAACCTTTTCCGGGGTTCTCATCCAGAGCATGTTCTCTCTCCTCTCTGCAACAGTTTTAATATTGATCAGATGCTTTACTCCAACGTTTTCAGAAACAGAGTTTCCGCCCCAGGAGCCGCAGCCCAGAGTAAGGGATGGAACAAGCTTAAAGTTATAAAGATCTCCGATTCCTCCCTGGGAGGATGGTGTATTTACAAGAATACGGCAGGTTTTCATAGCTGCTGCATGTTTTGCCATTTTTTCCTTCTCATTTACATTGATATAAAGAGAAGAAGTATGTCCGTATCCGCCGTCAGCTACCAGCTGTTCAGCCTTTGCAAGAGCCTCGTCAAAGTTTTTTGCCTTATACATGGCAAGTACCGGAGAAAGCTTTTCGTGAGCAAATTCTTCGCTGATGTCCACAGACTCAACCTCGCCAATAAGGATCTTTGTTTCAGCCGGAACAGTCACACCGGCCATTTCTGCGATGGTAGCTGCTTTCTGACCTACGATCTTCGCATTCAGCGCGCCGTTAATAATAATTGTTTTTCTTACCTTGTCAAGCTCATCCTTTTTCAGGAAGTAGCAGCCTCTGTAAATAAACTCTTCTTTTACTGCCTTATATACGCTTTCCAGTACAGTAACAGACTGCTCGGAAGCGCAGATCATACCATTGTCAAAGGTTTTTGAATGGATGATGGAGTTTACTGCCAGACGTACATCTGCCGTATCGTCAATGATAACCGGTGTATTTCCGGCGCCAACGCCAAGAGCCGGCTTTCCGGAAGAATATGCAGCTTTAACCATTCCCGGACCACCTGTTGCCAGAATAATGTCTGCTTCCTTCATAACCAGATTGGTAAGCTCAAGGCTTGGAACATCGATCCATCCGATAATACCCTCCGGAGCGCCTGCCTTTACGGCTGCTTCAAGAACAAGCTTTGCTGCAGCAATAGTACAGCCTTTTGCACGAGGATGTGGGCTGATGATAATTGCGTTTCTTGTTTTTAATGCGATCAGTGTTTTAAAAATCGCTGTGGAGGTAGGATTTGTTGTAGGAATAACTGCTGCGATCAGGCCAATCGGCTCTGCAATCTTTTTGATTCCATAAACCGGATCGTCTTCGATCACGCCACAGGTTTTTGTGTTTTTATAAGCATTGTAAATATACTCTGCTGCGTAGTGGTTCTTAATAACTTTATCTTCCACAACGCCCATGCCTGTTTCCTCAACAGCCATTTTTGCAAGGGGAATACGTGCTTTGTCAGCAGCGGTAGCCGCAGCCTTGAAGATTTTGTCTACCTGCTCCTGTGTATAGGTGGCGAAAAGTTTCTGTGCTTCTTTCATCGCAGCCATTTTTGCTTCCAGTGCCTCTGCAGTGTCGATTACAGCCGGGATGTGGGTTTCTGTCTTTGCCATTTGAAATCCTCCTTGTTAATCCATTTATATTCTCTTACTTGTTACTTCGTTTTGATAGAGCGGCAAATAATTATGTTAATTGATTAACGTTAAATATTTGTCAATCTTGATGGCTTTATTATATTAGTTTGTTAATCATTTGTCAATCTTTATCTCAATAAAAAAATATTTAAAAATAAATCTTAAATCTCTCTTTTTTTGTTTAATATATACAAAAACTTTTCTGTCATATTTTTTTATACCAACGCATATCTTAGTTGATGGGGACTGTTTTTCTGGCTGATATCTGCCACAAACAGTTATTCTGACAGACACTCAGGCTTTCAGATATATTTTACCCGAAATTAACTCAAACTTTTTTTCTATTTATTATAAGGAGTGTAAAGTAATGAACAGTTGTATTGCAGTAAAAGACCATTGGAAATTTATTTATGCACAGATTGAGGAAGAACAGAAGAAATTGAAAAAGAAAGAGCAGTTAAGGCGTGCACTGACATCTGAAACATTCTGCACAAAGGGAAAATGCGCCGTCAGCCTTATGCTGGCAAAGCTTGATATTATTAATACAATCCTTACCATGAAATATCAGCGCAATGTCATTCAGATGAAAACCGGACGGCTGAAGGAATACGACAGCGTATATAAAAAAATGCAGAAAAAAGGGCTTGAACTGAATTTTAATGTTGCCCTTGAAAAAATAAACGACCTGATTGGTGTAAGAGCCATCTGCTCTTATGTAGACGATATCTACCAGGTTGCCCAGATGATCAAAAAGCAAAAAGATATCCGCATTCTGAAAACCAAGGATTACATACAGGAGCCAAAAGCCTCCGGCTACCAGAGCCTTCATCTGATCCTGGAAACAGCAGTCCCCTTTCAGGAAGATATCCAATGGATAAAAATAGAGCTTCAGCTCCGCACTGCCGCCATGGATTACTGGGCAAATCTGGATCATCAGCTCCGCTATAAGCGTGGAAAAAAAGAAACTCAGTTTATCGACGAGGAACTTCAACAGTGCGCTGCCGTCATCCGTGCGCTGGATCAGAAAATGCTGACTATCCGAAAAAAGATTGATAAAATTTAAACAGGATTCTCTTCCTGTTTTATGGAAAAAGAATCCTGTTATCGTTTTTACGTTATTATTTTCTTTTTTGTCATCATAAAAACAGCTGACTGTGAGAAGAGTATACTACTCCTTCCGACATTAGCTTTCCTCTGTCAGGGAAAACTCTGCTGCCAGCTTTTTAAATTCCGGAAGAGAATTGATAATCGTCTCATAGGAAACGCAGTAGGCAAGTCTCACATATCCCGGACAGGCAAAAGAGCTTCCCGGAACCATAAGAATATTATACTTTTTTCCTGCCTCACAGAATTCCTTTTCATCAGCAACCGGTGATTTCACAAAAAGATAAAAGGCCCCCTGCGGTTTGATGCACTGAAAACCACAGGCAGTAAGCCCGTTATAGAGAGCCCGACGATTTTTATCATAGGCCGCCACATCCACTTCTGCATCCACGCAGCGGGCAATCACCTTCTGCATCAGGGAAGGCGCATTGACACTTCCCAGAATACGATTGGCAATACCTGCGGCTGCAATTACTGTTTCACTGTCTTCAAGGTCATCGGGAATCACCAGATATCCGATCCTTTCTCCCGGAAGAGACAGAGATTTGCTGTAAGAATAGCCTACTACAGTGTTTTTGTAGTATTTTGTAAGGTATGGAACCTCTGCCCCGTCATAGGCAAGCTCACGATAAGGCTCATCAGAGATCAGATATATCACACTGCCATATTCCTTCTGCTTTTTCTCAAGAATGGCTGCCAGAGCCTTAATTGTATCTTCCGAATAAATAACACCTGTAGGATTATGGGGACTGTTTACAATAACTGCCCTTGTGTTTGCAGTGATTTTTCTTTCCAGTTCCTCCAGATCCGGCTGAAAGGTTTCTGTATCAGGAGAGATTTCCACAAGCTTTCCGTCATAATTTTTTACATATGCACCATATTCCAGAAAATATGGTGCAAAAACAATTACTTCTTCACCGGGATTCAAAACTGTTTTCAGAATCACGTTCAGTCCGCTTGCAGCTCCCACTGTCATGATCAGGTTTTTCGCAGAAAAATCTGTCCCAAAACGGCGGTTCAGAGACTGCGCAATGGTTTCACGCACATCCTCAAATCCTGCGTTATTCATATACCCGTGAAGAGTTACAGGATCCTCATTATTTGCCAGATCAACAATGGCTTCCCGAACACAGTCAGGCGCGGGAACGCTGGGATTTCCCAGGCTGAAATCATATACTTTATCTGCTCCGTACTGTTTTTTCAGACGATTCCCCTCCTCAAACATAGTACGGATCGCAGAATTATTCTGAACAAAAGGAATCATTTTTTCTGCTATCATATCCGTCAGCTCCTGTCTTTTTTACTTTTGTTATGGCCAAAGGCAATCCACACAACCAGGGCAAGCATTGCCACACCAATGATCATCCACGGAACAAGGTACTCCATTCCTTTTGGCTTAAACATGTCGTAGTAGCCTTTCAGGTAAATTACAGAAACCACTACCGGAATTACCCACAGCATGTACATGCGGATACCTGCCGGGAACTTTACTCCCTTTCCTGTGTTTGCTTCCTTTAAAAAGTTTTTCCAGCCCCAGCCCCTTTTCGATGCGCAGAAAAGCACAAACAATACAGAACCAAGAGGCAGAATATTATTAGATACAATAAAATCTTCCAGATCCATGATGTTTGTTCCTTCACCTAAAATCTGTATTCCGGACCACGGTCCAAAACCAAGGATTGCCGGCATAGAAAGAATGATAACAAGAACAATATTTACCATTACCGCTTTCTTACGGCTCCATCCCCACAGATCAATGGCAAAAGACAGAATATTTTCAAATACAGCAACCACTGTAGACAGAGCCGCACATGCCATAAAAAGGAAGAACAATGCGCCCCAGAGTCTTCCACCCATCATCTGGTTAAATACATTTGGAAGTGTGATAAATACAAGCCCCGGACCTGCACCCGGCTCCACGTTAAACGCAAAACATGCAGGAATAATGATCATGCCTGCCATCAGTGCAACAAAGGTATCCAGCACAAGAATACTGAGACTTTCTCCTGCCAGTGTCAGATCTTTTTTCATATAGCTTCCAAAGATCTCCATGGCTCCGATTCCAATGCTCAGAGTGAAAAATGCCTGAGACATGGCTCCGAATATTACATTTCCGATCCCGGCTTCTTTCATGTTTTCAAAATTCGGAATCAGATAAAATTTAATACCTTCCACGGCTCCGTCCAAAGTAGCAGAATGAACTGCAAGCACAACGATCAGACCTAACAGGCACAGCATCATGACCTTTGTAATTCTCTCAACTCCGTTTTGAAGTCCCAGAGAACAGATTCCAAATGCCAGAAACACTGCAAGGACCATCCAGAAGGTCATGGTTCCTGTAGATTTCTGGAAGTTCCCAAAAAATTCTGTTATCTGTACAGAATCCGCACCCTGAAGCTTTCCGGTTGCCATTACGTAACCGTAATACAGGGTCCATCCTGCTACCATGGTATAGAACATCATCAGCACATAGTTTCCGATCATACCCATATAGCTGTACTTGTGGAAGTTGGAGCCTTCCGGTTCCAGTTCATGAAAGGCCTTCGCCGTACTTTTTCTGCTGGCACGCCCCACTGCAAACTCGCTGACAAGAATAGGAAGTCCCAGAACTACAAGAAAAACAAGATAAATAAGAACAAACGCTGCTCCACCGTATTTTCCTGTCATATATGGGAATTTCCACACATTGCCCAGACCTATGGCACATCCGGCAGACACCAGAATGAACCCCAGCCGTGAGCCAAAAGTTTCTCTTTCTTTCACTGATTTCCCCTCCTAAAAAATAATTCAAGCTATTATATCACATTAAAGCGTTACTGGAAACCAGTAATTCAAGATTTACCTTTTTCAATTCACCTTCCGCGAGGGGAGCGACTCCGTCGGGTGGGGTATCCTGCGCGAAAAATGATATTTCAATCCACGCTCCCACGGGGGGAGCGACACCATCTGAGGGGCGCAGGGTCAAGCCAATGCGGATTTCAACCCACGCTCCCGCGAGGGGAGCGACTGAAGGAGCAAAGGCGTATTACAATGTAGCTATTATTTCAACCCACGCTCCCACGGGGGGAGCGACTGAGAGCACAGACGGCCATGTAAAGATCAGAGATATTTCAATCCACGCTCCCACGGGGGGAGCGACTATTGGCAGCATTTTGCTTCATTTGTTCTAGTGTATTTCAATCCACGCTCCCACGGGGGGAGCGACAAATATCCTGACCGTTAAGAAGAACCGTTCCCTGAATTTCAATCCACGCTCCCACGGGGGGAGCGACAAAACGCCAGGGAAGAGATAACGTGCCTTACCAATTTCAATCCACGCTCCCACGGGGGGAGCGACCCACCAAGCTTACTACCAATGTCACCACAGCAAAAATTTCAATCCACGCTCCCACGGGGGAGCGACCTGCATCTCAGAAGACTGCGGATCCTGCGAAAAATTTCAATCCACGCTCCCACGGGGGGGAGCGACACAATCCCAAAATCAATATCATTCAGCGTGCACATTTCAATCCACGCTCCCACGGGGGGGAGCGACCTTGTGTCATATTTCGGTGTAACCCGACTGGACGTATTTCAATCCACGCTCCCACGGGGGGGAGCGACTGTCCGTCAGAGACAGACACATATGTCCGCTGGGATTTCAATCCACGCTCCCACGGGGGGGAGCGACATGGAAGCCCATGGAACACATCCAGATGGAGACGATTTCAATCCACGCTCCCACGGGGGGGAGCGACTCGAGCCGTGGATTAAACAGAGCTTCTTTAAATTATTTCAATCCACGCTCCCACGGGGGGGAGCGACTCTCGAATGCTTTAGACGATGCAATTAATAATGGTATTTCAATCCACGCTCCCACGGGGGGGAGCGACACGAATCCAGCAAGCATACTTGTGGCAACCGGAAGGAATTTCAATCCACGCTCCCACGGGGGGGAGCGACATAGGTGAAAGTCAAAAGATAAAAATTGCACAAATTTCAATCCACGCTCCCACGGGGGGGAGCGACGGTGAGGCTGGAAAAGAAGCTGTTCTGCCGCTTGAATTTCAATCCACGCTCCCACGGGGGGGAGCGACACAGCGAAAAAGCTGATAACTCAATATATCAAAATTTCAATCCACGCTCCCACGGGGGGGAGCGACTATTGGTTGTAGACCAGAGGGTGACAAGAGTTGAATTTCAATCCACGCTCCCACGGGGGGGAGCGACAGAATGGAAAAAAGATTCAATAATGCAAACAAAATTTCAATCCACGCTCCCACGGGGGGGAGCGACGGTTTGTCAGCTCAAGAAATGGCAACTAAACTTATGATTTCAATCCACGCTCCCACGGGGGGGAGCGACTTTGTTTCCTCTTTTGCCAGATTAGCAAATGCAGGAATTTCAATCCACGCTCCCACGGGGGGAGCGACCAGGCTTTATAGCTCCTAAACATGCGCTAAGTTTTATTTCAATCCACGCTCCCACGGGGGGGAGCGACAGCAAAAGTCACCAAATTTAAATAGTAACTTTTGTAAAGTAGTAACAAAAATACATTGTTTTCTTTTATTTGAGAAACTTATATCAATATAATTTCCTGTATTTTCTGCTTTTTTCATGTGCGAATCTCCTGGGTATTTTATGTTTACTTATATTTCGCACTACACACAGTTTACATAATTAAAATGTCATCTGCAGAAATCCCTTTTTCCATGCCGATGTGCTCTATTTTAGTTTGATATTTGTTTCCCAGATAATAAAATCTTAGGCTGTCACATTCTTTATCAATAATATCGGATAATACAGCCTTCAGCATAATACACTGAGCATTGTCCAAAATACATTCAAACACAGAATTCTGCACACGCCTCCCATAATTTACGCACTGCTTTGCCACCTTTCTTAGGCGCTTTTTTCCTGCTGGTGTTTCTGTATTTACATCATAAGTAATCAATACCATCATAATTTTATCCTCTTATTTCCACAGAAAAACCGGATATCCGTCTAAATCGCCTCTCAGATACCTTGCAAGCAGCATTGCCTGTACATAAGGAACCATTCCCCACTCAATCTTTTCTTTCAAAAATGGATGTGTGATTGTTTCTTTTTTTCTGTTCTGCCATTCTGTCAACAGCCTCTTTCTGGCTTCGTCATCCATAATTACTGCCCCATTTTCTTTTGTTTTAAAATTTTTTCTCGTAATTACTTTTTTATTAATAAGTGACAAAACAAAGCGATCAGCCAGCGGGGCTCTTAATTCTTCTATCAAATCTAAAGCCAAAGATACTCTTCCGGGCCTTTCTGTATGTAGATAACCTATATAGGGGTCCAGACCGACACATTCCAATGCAGAAGCAATCTGATTTGTTAAAAGCGTATATACAAAAGACAACATCGCATTTATATTGTCTAAAGGAGGTCTTTTATTTCTTCCACAAAACACAAAATCCTTTTTCTGCTGTAGTATCAGTTCATTAAATACTCCAAAATAAATACTGGCAGCCTCTCCCTCATATCCTCTCAACTGTTCCTTTGATTGGCTGTTTCTTATATATTCCAGTGATTGTTTCAGATGAACCGATGCTGTTTTTACCTGGTCAGTATTGATTTGAAGGCTATGATCACGTACTGCACGCTCCAACACCCAACGAGCATTATAAATTTTTCCTGTAATACAGTTCTTTGCTATAGACAGACTGATTTCCTTATCCCTGCTGCTTTCATATTGCTGTTGCCTCAGTATTACATTCCCTTTTATCTTACCTGTCACTCTTGCCAGAAATTTTCCCTGCGGAGTGACATAGCATAAAGAAATATTTCTGTCAGCACAGGCTCCCATAAGCGCCGGGCTTGTTCCTCTGTATCCAAAAGAAACAATTCCTTCCAAATTATGTAAAGGGAGCCTGCCAACCTCTTTTTTGTCTTCAAATACCACTATATTTTCACCATCCAGAGAAAGATAACTGTTTTCAGAAGTGACATATAACGTATTCAGCAATTTCTTCATTCATTTTCCTCCCTCAGGCGCTCATCCATATAGGCTTTCACTGAAACTGTCCTTCCAATTCGAGGAAGGCAAAGATCTTTTAGTGAACAGGAATTACAAGCTTTGGTATATTTTACCTTTGGTGTATATTTTCGGTCATAATACTGATGCATTTCCAGAAACATATCCCGTACCTCTTTTCGCAAAACCTGTGTGAATTCTATTTTTTCCCGTCTTCTCGTTTCTCCGTAAAAAAGTGCGCCCTCAGGTATCTCAGTGGAAAACATTTCTTCCAGACACATAGCCTGAGCTGTCAGCTGAAGCTCATCCTCCTCTGTAAGCTTTGGTCTTCCCTTCTTATATTCGACAGGATATATTTTGAACAGACCACGATGTCCATGTAAGTTAATTCCATCCTCTGCACGATAAAATTCTACTGCATCACACTCTCCACTGGCTCCCATTTCCCTGGAAACTACAGGAAGAGCTCTGGCTATTATTACGTCCTTTCGTTTCTCTGTTAAATATGGATCATGAACTTTTCTGTGCATCAGCTCACCCACTACAGTATGTGCATTTTCTGCCCATTGCTGCTCTACATGAATTAATGCCCATTGTCTTCTGCAAAATTTAAAATGCTGGATTCCTGATATCATCAAATAATCTTCTTCTACATATTCCATTATATCATCCTTTTTACTTCTACCGAATCCGGAATCTCCTCCTCATGTACCTTTACAACATAATCCTGATACTTTCTTGGATAAAAAACATTCTCCTTCTTTATTACTTCCACTGCGTCAAACAGTTTATATGCCGGACAATCTCCCAGCTCTTTACTGTGTTTGAATACTATCAATTCTCGAACCGCCATCTTTCCTCTTGCAGCTGAATGATCATGTTCGAACATATTAATAATAGCCTCCCACAAAAGTTCCAGATCATCTTCAGAAAAACCTGTAACTCTGCGTGCAAGGTTAGCGGAAATATACCCTTCTACCCGATACAGACCATAAGGAACAATACTCTTACGCCCCATTTCTGTGCTCTTATTTTCTGCATCCTTTTCTGTTGTAATAGCAACTCTGGTAATCGTCACCTCCTGACTCATAACCGGGTCGATGCTTCTGGCAAACCCAATCTGTACCGGTCCTCTTACCTGTCCACAGTTTAAAGCAGCTTTTACAAAAGTAGTCATGACTGCACCAAATGCTCTGATGTCATAAAAATTACTGCACATATAATCCCGTAGCTTCTCATCTGTTCCCGGTTCATTTTTCTTTAGCTTCTTCAGCGCTTCTGTCACTTTTTTTTCATCTGTTTCCTGAACTCCCACACTGGTGCAGGCTTCCCTGTCGCTTCGGTTTAGCGGAACATCTTCTTTAATATAAATTTTATACCCTTTCTCATCCTCTTTTACTGTTTCTATATAATTTCTGATTTTTCTTTTCAAACAAACATCTGTAACAATTCCAAGACCGCTTTCCGGATCTATTCTCGGCATATTGCCCGCATCCGGATCTCCATTTGGATTTCCATTTTCTACATCAAACAAAACCACAAATTCATATCTGTTTTTAATTGCCTCTCCCATTTATTTTTCCTCCCTTTTCTCATATTTTTTCTGTTTCTGATGATAATAGCCCAGAATAAATTTTCCCTGTTCCTTTAATGTCAGCTGTGCGGGAAATTCAATATCATCTAATTTACCTGTAATGTCTGTAAAAAGATATTCGTAATATTTTTTAGAGCTTCCTTTATCTCTTTCAATCTTTTTCATATGACTGTTTTTCAGTCTGAATAAAACAGGAAATACGGATGCAGGCGCTGTACAGGCTGAGTTGAAATATCTATCCCTGATTGTAGCTTTTATATCCGGATTGGCCTCCATCTGTACTGCCTCCAGTGCAAAAAATAAACGTCCTAATACATATGCCGTATCTTTACTTTCCTCATTTAATGCCATATATTCTTCTCCTTCCTTCCATTTATAATTTTGTATCAGAAATGCTTTTATGATTGAAGCTCGTCCCCAATTTACTTCCCCCTGTTCTGCCCGAATTCGCATCAGTGTATCTAAATACAGACTTTGAGGATATTGTCCACCGGATACAATTGATCGAAGTACCATGGCAGCCATATTAGGAACCGGCGTTTTATCTTTTGATTTCTGATTTACCGTCTCATACAGCATTGACCAGATTCCCAAAAATTCTCTTTGTTCCCAGGAAGGCTTTATCATGTTCATCCGCTGATAATGCAAAGAAAAATTATTTAGTATATTTCCAAAAGAATCCTGATAAAAAAATCTTACAGAAAGTCTGGCCGCATTTGGTGCAATTCCCAAAATATAAAATTTCTGTTTCGGATCTAAAATTTCCTCATCACAATTAATATATTTATGTTCTTTTATATCTTCAAATAATGATGCAATCTCTTTCTGATTATCTTTTGGAGGATTAGCGGACAACCAGAACACTTTTCTGCATTCATCTCTGCCGCTTTCAGCCCAAAATACAACCATAGTATCTCCAATCTGCATAGAGTACTCTCTATCAGACAGGAGAAAATTCAAAGCAGTCGTGTAAGCAAACTCTGCCTCCTTGCTGACAGGAGCATTGTAGCTCTGAGATTTTTCATAGGACTCAAAAGCAGGTGCATTAAAAGATACCAGAGCTGCGCCGCTGGACTGGGCGCCGGGCACTCCTTTAATCACTCTATGTATTCTGGCAATTTCTCCCTTTTTTCCTGTAACAAGACAGATTCCCTGGTCTCCGCTCTCTGCCTCAAGGTAAGATTTCTCCCAAATGCTCTTTATTTCCTCGTCTTTTTGTGCCTCTTCCTGAATACCCATACAGAAAATCAGATTTCCTCCATCTGTAAGCTCCTCCAGTCTGTCTCTGATAATCGGATTTTCAAGAGCCTTCTCGGGATTCCAATTTTCAAAAAATCTTTTTACTGCCATCGCCATCTTACCCTGTGCATTCTTCAGAATTGACAGATGTTTTTCTCTTGCAGCTTCAAAACATTCCTGTGCTCTTTTTCTGCTTTTTTCGTCATTCTCTTTATCAATTCCCAACATATATTTAGCATTATCGCAAAGGAAATTTGCTGAGACTCCTGAAGATCTTGTTGTCATCTCCGGAACTGTTATGGGAACTGCAACCTCTACTGTCTTTTTCCCCCGCTCCTCTTTCTTTTTCCGGTAAATGATGCCCTGGAGTTCTCCTTTCTCTGTTAAATTTAATGCATAGGAAACTTTAGCTGTGCACCACCCGGGACAAGTCGCCTTTCCCATTTCTGCAAGCTTTTCATAATAGGCAGCCAATGCCTGCAAAATCATCGTATCACCTCACAGTCTGCCAGATTCAGGACTCCATGTCTCATAACTGCCCGAAAAAATACAGGCTGTATATTGCCGGGGTCTGTATAATCCATATCATAAAGCATAATTCCCAGATCCTTTTCCGGAACATCATCATAGGCAGTTGCTATATCATCCTCTTCACATAAAGCAAAATGAGCGGGAAACTCTCTGCATCCAAAGTACGGCATATGAAAACATTCTCCTCTTCGCAGCCGTCTCATAATAATATCCTTAAATTTTCCGGGATTATCTGATTCATTAGCCTTTTGCGTCATCTCAAAATGTGCTTCTATTACATATTCTACATCTGTCAGTATCGCAGACGCTCTCTGAACAATCTCCTGTTTGCTGCACAGATAAAGCGGCTTATCTCCTCCATTGTATGCCTTCAGCACATTACTGGCAGATATCTTGCTCTTTACTTCATTTCTGCGGACACTGGTAAAACGAACAGGTTTATTTACATAGATTTTGTCAATAATCCACCGCATACCGGGATGCCAGTAAATTGCTTCCAGAATGCCTCTTGCCGCTGATGGCGTCATCACATCGTAGGAATATCTTTCTACCTTAATTTCCGGTCTTGTGAAAAGAGCAAAATCTCCCCATACCCGAATTTTTACTCCCCTTGCCATAAAACTCCTCCTTCTCCATTAGATCACCCTGCCTTCCTCATAGCATACTGCAATATAATCTCTCGGCTGGTAATAAAAATCTGTATTATAATCCGATATATGAGCATCTATCCAGGAATGATATACCTCCCATATCCCGTCCAATATTTTTCCATCTGAGTAGCAATCCTCAATCAGCCTTTCATATACCTCTCCCACACTCCAATAATCCGGCACTGCATACTTGCATTCTTTTACATTATCAAATGTTCCATTGGAAATTTCATTTTCTTGTATAAATTCATCTGCTACTTTTTCAATAGGCTCACAGTGAAATACATCTGCATAATCATAAATTCTGTTTATTTCATCCTTTCCCAGATAGTCTGTCACCTCCTTCCGGGTTCTTTTTACCTTTCTTCCTATATATTCAATTAAACTACAGGTAAAAAACAGACTATTGTTATTTTTTGTTCCCATAAACAGCCTCACTTCCTATAAATTTTAACGTGTCAAGAGCAGATATTGAATGGAAACTGATCTGATGGGTCGGATACTTAAATTTAACCAGTTCCCAAAATGCTGCCCGTGAAATTTTTCCATCTATAAAATTCTGTATATAATTATAAATTGTATCATCAGCCATGGGTCCCTCTACAATATCATACTGATGCGAAATTCCCTGACGGCATGCGACAATAAAATCCAACCATTCTTCTGTCATTTTTTCAAAAACCAGACAATTAAGATCAGGATTAGAAATATATTCATATTTATTAATATATCCCTTTTTTCCATAACGAGTCGCCCAGCGTTCTGCCTGGTTTAAATACTGAGTACAGTAGAACCCGTAATAAAAGTCCTTGTTATATTTCGCTTTTCGCACTTCTGGGTATTCTACTATGTCTGCACTCCCATGATATAAAATCATATACACCCCTCCATTTTACAGAAACTGTAATAATAATTCCCTTTAAGTCTGATAATTATAAATTTAATATATCACTTTTATTTGTATATATCAAGTATTTTGTTAGAAAGATATTATAGAATTTTAATTTTATTGTTACATAGTTATTTTTTTCATTGTTAACTTCCCAAAAAATTAACTCTCGTTATGTTTAAACACCGTATTATTCATAGTCAAATTCATCTTCATTCCAATCTGGATACTGTTGAATACTTCCTTTTGCTTTAACTATACGAGGGCTGAAATCTTTCTGAACTTCAACAATCTTAGACACTGTAATTGTGAACATCCAATCATCTCCAAAATCATAATGAAGTGTAAATTTCTGCCCTTTACAAAGTCCAACTTCATCCAGAGTAACATCAGCTGAAGGTTCCTCTCCTTCAGGATCTGACTGATATGCATCTTCACTATATATGTGGTTGTCCATGCAAAATTCATATAGATGCTCGTCTATAAAATCAAAGGATTCCAGGATAACCCCGCATAACTGATTTAATGTGCTATTACCGCAAATTTCGATATTTCTGTAAACATCCCGCCCTCTACCGGCAGGATATACCTTCATCAAATACTGATTATTCATCATCCACCTCATTTCCTGACAGGAATCTCATCACTTCCTCAAAAGAACGTTCACTGTTGGTAAATGCCTCCATCAGTTCCTTGCTACGAAGTTCATCTCTTTTTCTCATCAGTTTCTCAAGCTTATCCAGTTCTGCTTCATATCTGTCTTTTGCTTTTGAAACCAGTTCTTTTTGTGCTTCAATCTTTTCTTCTATGGAAATGCTTCTTCTTGCCATGGTTCTTCTTAGCCTTCTTTCTCTATCTTCATCAGGTCTTCATTCATCACTGATGCCTGCGTCCTAATATTCGCCGCTGTCATGTTAAATGCCTTCAGTATTTCTTTCTGTGTAGCTGTAACTGCATAATCCATGCGATATTCACGGTCACTCTGCCGGATCAGTTCTATCTTTTCCAGTTCTCTGATTGCCGCTGGAACAGTCATATAATTTTTCTTTCCGTTCTTTTGCATCTGTTCCTTCAGACAAGTATAAAACCTGCTCCGGATAATCAGTGCCACAAACTCTATAAATATTTTTGCATGTACCGACTCGCTTGTATGTACCCGGAAACTTTTGTTTCCAAGATAGGATTTATCTCCACGGAACAACTTTTCTGATGCATCTCTGCTTTTATATAACTCCAGGGCCTGAGCAGCTGTCATTTTTTCTGAGGTTATAATAACAAAATAGCCACACAGACGTATCTCTTCATTGATTACATCACAAAGCTCGCGTCCATACATGAACTTTTCATCTTTTTTTCCTTTATTATAGTAGATCAGATCAAAGTACTTTGCAAAACCACTGCCTTTGATCTCATATTTTGTGCCTTCATGTTTATGAAGACATTCAGCCATGCGGTCAATCTTTGCTTCGATAGCCTCATGTTCACTGCTTCTCTTTCTGTCATTGTAAAAAATATGGAAATAACGTTCTTTTTCATCAGACGGATAAAGCTGTTTTTTTACAGTAATTCCACTTACTTTATAGTCTCTGATACTGTATCTCCGGTCTTCCTCAAAAGTTCCTTTTACTTCCAAGACAAGACTTTTTACAAGTTCTTTCATACCCTTCATCATAATGACAAACTCATATCCGTATTTGTCCATGTAGTGTATATTTTCTTTACTGAAATATCCTCTATCCAGAATAAAACCAACATTTTTGTAGCCATAACCGCCTGCTTTTTCCAACATGTACTGTAGCTGTGATACATCTACAATGCTTCCCGGATAATCCTCATAGTACAGTGGTTTTGCATTGTTTCTGTCATAGGCAACAGAATAATTAATAACAGGTGCACCGGTATCTTCCTTGGGATGACCATACTCTACAAAATCAATATCCCCTGCCTGGCAGTTTTTGTTTGTTGAATCATAAGATATGTATATCTTTTGGCTATGATCCTGTTTTTCATTCCATTCATCTAAAAATGCACGACTTTGATCTCCTGTAATACTGTTAATGAAGGCAGAAACTTTCGAGTCACTATAGATTTTCATCCTGTCTGTGAATAGCGGATGATTAAATGCATAATCAGGATAATACTGACCCGCATTGTTCTCTGCAATAATTGAATACACAGCCAGATCAAGAAACAAGCCACTATTCTTACCGATTATGTTTCCAATCATTTCATCCAGATGGTACTCTGCAATGATTCTACGCAGTACTAAATATGTACCAATTCTAAGACATCCGCTCCTGTGAGCCCCACCTTTTGTTTCTGGAAGTTCCTCAGACGGAAAAAACTTCAGGAAATTAGTATTCGGATACATCAGATCCGGTTCATCATCTGTACACTTACCAATTGATGTGCTCTTGGGAACCGTA
>ERZ894251.573-NODE-573-length-18168-cov-8.938828_pt1 | contig 18168 bp, 12 predicted proteins | sample MGYA00380301_ERZ894251 | MGnify/ENA primary metagenome ERZ894251 (study PRJEB32331, sample SAMN06328418) | human gut metagenome | biome: human gut microbiome; feature: stool | host: Homo sapiens | collected 2014-02-13 ... | reverse complement strand
CGCCGCCCGCCATCGAGCAGAGTTTTACACCTAATTGGGGATAAAACAGCTGATGGCTGGCGGCGGTGTGGCTCTCATCGGTACTACCCTGGTTCCTCTCCTCTCTGGTTTGTTCAGCTAATTTTACAAGGAGGTAGTCGCATTTGGACTTCATACTCGAACAGATAACAAACTGGCTGAAAGAAATGCTGGTCGGTGCCATTATGGGCAATCTGTCGGGGATGTTTGAGTCCGTCAACAACCAGGTTGGCGAGATAGCGACCTCTGTTGGCATGACCCCGGCGAATTTTTCGCCGGGTGTCTTTGCCATGATCCGCAACATCTCCGAGTCAGTAATCATACCAATCGCAGGACTGATACTGACCTTCATTGCCTGTTATGAACTCATTCAGATGATTATTGACCACAACAATCTGGCGAACTTTGAAACCTGGACTTTCTTCAAGTGGGTCTTTAAGACCTTCGTTGCGGTCATGCTCATCACCAACACATTCAATATTACCATGGCGGTGTTCGATGTAGCACAGCATGTGGTGAACTCCAGTGCCGGTATTATTTCATCAGATACTGCCGTGGATGCAGCGGCATTGGAAGCTATGGAGGAAACATTGAAAGCCATGGAGCTGGGCGAGTTGCTGGGCTTACTGCTCCAGAGCTTTATCCTGCAAGTTACCATGTATGCTCTGTCCATCGTAATTTTCATCATCGTCTACGGCAGAATGATTGAAATCTATTTAATGGTGAGCCTTGCCCCCATTCCGTTCTCCACTTTTGCCAACAGAGAACAAAGCCAGATCGGACAGAACTATCTGAGGTCGCTGTTCGCCCTCGGATTCCAAGGATTCCTGATTATCATTTGTGTGGGCATCTATGCAGTGCTGATCCAGTCCGTCTCTATTTCCGGTGACATTATCGCTTCTATATGGGGCGTGATGGGCTATACGGTGCTGTTGTGCTTTACGCTCTTTAAGACAGGCTCGCTGGCCAAAAGTGTATTCAATGCCCACTAAAAGAAGGGAGGTTTTTGTTTGGCGGCATATATCCCCGTACCCCGTGACCTGACAAGGGTAAAATCCAAGGTGCTTTTCAACTTGACCAAACGGCAGCTGCTCTGTTTTGGAGCTGCTGCACTCATTGGCTTGCCTGTATTCTTTCTGGTCAAAACCACCGGCAATGTCAGCCTGGCGGCTATCAGTATGATTATCGTCATGCTGCCCCTATTCTTTCTTGCCATGTATGAGAAAGACGGTCAGCCCCTGGAAGTCGTGGCAAATCATTTCATTCAGGCGAAGTTTATTCGCCCCAAGGTGCGTCCGTACCAAACCAACAACTATTATGATGCTCTGATGCGTCAGCAGGAGCTGGAAAAGGAGGTCAAAGCGATTGTCTATCATAGAGAAATTCAGCAGTCTGGCTGCGAAAAAGCAGCAGACAAGAGAAGTGAGCTTGCCCAGCAAACTCACCCGTAAGGAGCGCAGGCAGATACAGGCTGCGTATGAACGAGCAAAGAGGGACACTGGGGTTCCCCAGACTGCCCAGCAGTCTATCCCATTCCAGAGGATGTTTCCCGATGGCATTTGTCGTGTGACCGACAACTACTACACCAAAACCATTCAGTTTCAGGACATCAACTACCAGCTGGCACAGCAGGAGGACAAAACCGCTATCTTCGATGAGTGGTGCGGCTTCCTCAACTTCTTTGACAGCTCCATTCACTTTGAGCTGTCCTTCATGAATATGGGAACCGATGCGGAGAGCTTTGAAAAGAGCGTCCGCATTCCTTTTGCCAAGGACAATTTCAATCCTGTGCGAGCAGAATACAGCCAGATGCTGAAAAAGCAGCTCGCCCAGGGCAATAACGGCCTGACCAAAACAAAGTACCTGACTTTCGGCATTGAAGCGGAGTCCATGAAGCAGGCCAAGCCCCGCCTAATTCACATCGAGAACGACCTGATGAACAACTTCCGTCGGCTGGGTGTCATTGCCCACTCCATGAACGGTAAGGAGCGGCTGCATCTGATGCACTCCATGTTCCACATGGGGGACGATGACAAGTTCTATTTTGACTGGAAGTGGCTGGTGGGTTCCGGCCTTTCGGTTAAAGATTTCATTGCCCCTACTGCCTTTGCCTTCAAGGGCAGCAGAACCTTCCAGATGGGCAGTTTGTACGGCTCCATGTCCTATCTGGCAATTACGGCATCTGACATTTCCGACCGGATGTTGGCCGATTTTCTGGATATGGAGTCCAGCCAGATTGTGACCATGCACATTCAGTCGGTGGATCAGACAACCGCCATCAAAACCATCAAACGCACCATCACAGAGCTTGACCGCAGCAAGATTGAGGAGCAGAAAAAGGCGGTTCGTGCCGGATATGATATGGACATCATTCCCAGTGACCTTGCCACCTACGGCAGAGATGCCAAGGCGCTACTGAAGGAGCTGCAAAGCCAGAACGAGCGTATGTTCATGGTCACATTCCTGGTGATGAACACCGGACGCACCGAGCAAGAGCTGGAAAACAATGTGTTCCAGGCTCAGAGCATTGCCCAGAAGCACAACTGCAACCTGCGTCGATTGGACTTTCAGCAGGAGCAGGGTCTCATGAGCAGCCTGCCCCTGGCACAGAACCTGATTGAAATTCGCCGTGGACTGACCACCAGTTCTACGGCTATTTTTGTGCCGTTCACCACCCAGGAGCTATTCCAGAGTGGCGGTGAGTCCCTCTACTATGGCTTGAACGCTCTTTCTAACAACCTCATTATGGTGGACAGAAAGAAGCTGAAAAACCCCAACGGCTTAATTCTGGGTACGCCTGGTTCCGGTAAATCCTTCTCTGCCAAGCGGGAAATCGCCAATGCGTTTCTGGTCAGCGACGATGATGTGATTATCTGCGACCCCGAAGCCGAGTACACGGCTCTTGTCCACAAGTTTGAGGGGCAGGTCATCAAGATCAGCTCCTCCAGCCAGAACTATATCAACCCCATGGACATCAACCTCAACTACTCCGAGGACGATAACCCCGTGGCGCTGAAAGCGGATTTTATTCTCTCCCTGTGTGAACTGATCGTTGGCAGTAAGGATGGTTTGCAGCCGGTGGAAAAGACAGTCATTGACCGCTGTGTCCACCAGATTTACCAGAAGTATTTCGATGACCCCAAGCCGGAGAATATGCCGATTCTGGAGGATTTATATGATGCCCTGCTGAAGCAAGAGGAAAAGGAAGCTCACCATGTAGCCACCGCCCTTGAAATCTATGTCAAAGGCTCCCTGAAGGTGTTCAACCACCGCACCAATGTGGACATCAATAACCGTCTGGTGTGTTACGACATCAAGGAGCTGGGCAATCAGCTCAAGAAGATCGGGATGCTGGTGGTACAAGATCAGGTGTGGGGACGAGTGACCGCCAACCGCAGTGCCGGTAAGTCCACCCGATATTATATCGACGAGTTCCACCTGCTGCTGAAAGAGGAACAGACCGCCACCTACTCCGTGGAAATCTGGAAGCGTTTCCGTAAGTGGGGCGGTATTCCAACCGGCATTACCCAGAATGTAAAGGACTTGCTCCGCAGCCCTGAGATCGCAAACATTCTGGAAAACTCCGACTTCATTTATATGCTCAACCAGGCCAGCGGAGACAGAACCATTCTGGCACAGCGGCTGAACATTTCGCCCCATCAGCTCTCTTATGTCACCAACTCCGGCGAGGGCGAGGGACTGCTGTTCTACGGCAATGTGATTCTGCCCTTCGTTGACCGTTTCCCGACCGATCTGGAGCTGTATCGCATTATGACCACGAAGCTGAACGAGGTCAAACAGGAACAGGAGGAGGTGAGCCATGCCAAGGAAACCGACAAGACTCCGGTTCACGGAAGATGACCTCTCGGATGCTGCGGTAAAAAAGGCTGCGGACAAGGCAGAAAAAGCCGCATCCAAAGCCGAAAAAGCGGTGGACAAGGTGACACCCAGGCAACACCGCAAGCTCCGTCAGGAATCGGATATTTCCGCAAAGAGAACCGAAAAGCTGCGATTTGGTAAAGCAAAGCATGAGGAACCGACAAAGCCATCTACGGGCAAAAAGCTCCTGAAAGATGCCCCTGGACAAACCGCTTCCTCTGCGCTGCATCGGGAAATTGCCAAGAACGAGGATGACAATGTGGGCGTACAGGCAACCCACCAGACAGAACAGGCTACGGAAACTGCCTATCATGCGGTGGACTATGCTATGTACGGGCATAAGATGAAAGCCTACGACAAGGCAGAAAAGCTGGTGAAGAAATCAGATAAGGCCAATGTCAATGCCATGTTTGAGAAGTTCAAAAAGGACAATCCCACGGCATCCTCTAACCCTCTATCCCGATGGCAGCAGAAAAAGGCACTGAAAAAAGAGTATGCAGCCATGCGAGCCGGTAAAGGTGGCAATGCTGCTGCGTCTGGAGCCGGTAAGGGCGCAAAAAAAGGGACTCAGAAGGCCGTGGACGGATTGAAGAACCTGGGGCAAAAGCTGGTGAACATGGCAAACAAGAAGGTCTTGTTTATCATTCTGGGGATTGCCCTGCTGGTGATGATATTCGCCGGAATGTTTTCCTCTTGCACCGCCATGTTCAATGCAGGCGGTCAGATGATGGTGGGAACCTCCTTTACTGCCGAGGATGAAGATATTCTTGGCACTGAGGAAGATTACACCGATATGGAAAACGATTTGCGGGAGGAAATCGACAACATCGAATCCCCCCACCCAGGCTATGATGAGTATCGCTACCATCTGGACGAGATTGGACACAATCCCTATGAGCTGGCAGCTTACCTGACGGTTAAGTACGAAGCGTATACCCGTGAGCAAGTACAGGCTGAGATTGCCCGACTGTTTGAAGAACAGTATGAGCTGACACTGGAACAGGAAATCGAAATCAGAACCAGGACAGAAACCAGAACCGGAACCATTACGCACACAGACCCAGAAACAGGTGAAACTTGGGAAGAAGAATACGAATACACAGTTGAAGTTGAGTATGAGTATTACATTCTCAATGTGACTCTGAAAAATCACGGCCTTGGAACTGTGATTGATTCCTCTGGTCTGACGGACGATCAGAAAAAGCGGTATGAAGTAGTTCTGGAACTGATGGGCAATCGCCCCGATATTTTTGGGGATGACATTTATGCAACCCCAGGTGGCGGCAGCACGGGTGAATACACCGACTATGATATTCCCGGTGAAGCATTGACGGATACCGCCTTTGCAAACATGATACGGGAAGCTGAAAAATATCTCGGCTATCCCTATGTCTGGGGTGGTTCCTCTCCCTCTACCAGCTTTGACTGCTCCGGCTTCGTCAGCTGGGTTATCAATAACTGTGGAAATGGTTGGAGTGTTGGCAGACAAACGGCAAATGGCCTGAAAAATCTGTGCGATATTATCCCTCCGTCCGAAGCCAAACCTGGAGATTTAATCTTTTTCCAAGGCACTTATGCCACAACAGGAGCTTCTCATGTGGGCATTTATGTGGGCAATGGGATGATGATCCACTGCGGAAATCCCATTTCATATGCTTCGGTGGAATCGAGTTACTGGCAAGAACATTTTTACTGTTATGGCAGAATCCCTTAATCTGCCTGGAAGGAGGAACTATGGGTGCAAAGTTAGAAAAACTGGGTGCAGAGCTGGCAAAAGCTCGCAAAAAGAAAGCCGAGTGGGATGCCAAGGTCAAAGACCTGGAGCGCAGATACCGTGAGGAGGAAAACTCCGAGATTCACGAGATGGTACACGCTGCCAACCTGACTCCTGACCAGCTTTCCGAGCTGCTCCGCCTGTTTGCGGAGGATGCAGCTCCCAAGCCCGAAACTATCAATTCTATCAACGAGGAGGAAACTGCACATGAAGTTTAAGTGGTTGAGTGCCACTTGCATGGCACTGATTTTAAGCGTGGGACTGTTCTCCACTACGGCATTTGCCTATGCCGGTGGAGCTGAGGAAACTGAGCCGACTACTCCCCCTGCGGAGGAAGTTGTAGAGGAGCCTATGGAGCCGCTCACCCCCGATGGAAACCTGACCCTGGTGGACGATGAAGGCAACGCACCCGAAACTGGTAAGCAGTTCATCACGGTTGTGACCAAGACCGGCAACTACTTCTATCTGATTATCGACCGTGACGATGAGGGTAAGGAAACGGTTCACTTCCTCAACCAGGTTGATGAAGCCGATCTAATGAAGCTGATGGACGAGGAGGAGCTGGAGCAGCTTGCTCTCGTTGAAGATGTGGAGCCTGAGCCTACTCCCGAACCGGAGCCTGACCAGGAAATCCCGGAGGAAGAACCCGAACCGGAATCTAATGTAAATTTCCTGCCTGTGGTGGTGCTCCTGCTGGCACTTGCCGGTGGCGGTGGCTTCTTCCTCTACAAGAAGTTGCAGGAAAAGAAAGCTCAGAAGGAACAGGAAAAGCCTGATCCTGATGCTGACTATGTAGACGATGACGAGGATTATGGTTATGTCGAGGAAGATGATGAAGACATCATTTCCGACAATGAAGATAACGAACCCGTGTAATGGAAATCAGGCATTGAGCCTGGGGCAATCTTTGGATTGCCCGTTACATACCCACTTTCAAAAAACCAAAAATAAAGTGTTTTTGAAAGCGACATATTGCATATACTATTTTGAAACGGTATAATAACAGTAACAGTTCAGTTTCAAAACTCGAAAAATTATCAACTTTTGAAAGCGGGTGGATGAATGAAAACGATTGTGCGAAAAAAATACCTCGACAGAATCATCGAGTTGAATGGTACGCCGGACATCAAGATCATCACAGGGATTCGCCGTTCCGGTAAGTCCAAGCTGATGCAGGCCTACATGGAATACCTGAAAGCAAATTGTGAGAATATCAATATCATCTTCATCGACTTCATGGATTTGGAGTTTGAAGAAATCAAGGAATATCACGCTCTCCATTCTTATGTGGAGCAGCATTATGCAGAAGGAAAAACCAACTACCTCTTTGTTGATGAAGTCCAGATGTGTCCGAAGTTTGAGTTGGCGATTAACAGCCTCTATTCCAAAGGCAAGTACGACATTTATGTGACCGGCTCCAACGCTTTCTTGCTGAGTGCTGACCTGGCAACCCTCTTTACCGGACGGTATATCGAAATCCATGTGTATCCGTTCAGCTTTCAGGAATATTGCGAATACTACGATGATGGCACCGACATGGATACGCTCTTTGATGAATACTCTGTCAAAGGAGGCTTGGCTGGTTCCTATGTCTATCCAAATGACAGGGACAGAACCACCTATATCAAGGAAGTCTATGAAACCATTGTGACAAGAGATCTGGTGCAGAAATACGCTTTATCCGATACAACCGTTTTGCAAAGACTGAGTGAATTCCTGATGGACAATATCAGTAACCTGACCTCTCCGAACAAGGTCAGCCAACTCTTGAATGCCAATAATGTGGCGACAAGCCATGTTACTGTGGGTAAATATATCAAATATCTGTGCAACGCCTTCGTGTTCTATGATATTAAGCGATATGATATTCGTGGCAAGAAGTATCTGGAAAGCTCCGAGAAGTTTTATCTGTGTGATACGGGGATTCGTTATGCAATCCTGGGCAGCAGAAACATGGATTATGGCAGAGTTTATGAAAATATGGTCTGCATTGAGCTTTTGCGCCGTGGTTACGATGTTTATGTTGGAAAGCTGTATCAGAAAGAGATCGACTTTGTAGCTCAGAAAGGCAGCGAGAAAATCTATATTCAGGTCAGCGATAATATCTCCGGGCAGGAAACTTTTGAAAGGGAATATTCTCCGCTTTTGCAAATTCGAGATGCGTATCCGAAAATGATTATCGCACGAACCAGACACCCACAGTACAGCTATGAAGGCATTGAAATTCACGACATCGCCCAGTGGTTGTTACAGGAATAAGTGTTTCAGTTATCTCCGTCATTTGAACCCAAAATGGCGGAGATATTTTTGTGTGAGGTAGATACACTTTTTATACATAGCAGTCTTGCACTCCACAGTGCAGGGCTGCTTTTATTTTGCAAAGGAGTTGATGTGCATGAAATTGGTACTGGCTGAGAAGCCCTCAGCCGCACAGAGTTTTGCCAAAGTCCTGGGTGCTACCAAGCGTGAAGATGGCTATTTGGAGGGCAACGGCTATCTGGTCAGCTGGTGTGTGGGGCATCTGGTAGAGCTTACACCACCTGAGGGATACGATGAACGGTACGCCAAGTGGAAGTATTCCGACCTTCCCATCTTCCCGGAGCAGTGGAAGTATCAGGTGTCCTCCAGCACCCGAAAGCAGTTTGGAATCCTCAAAAAGCTCATGGCGAGAGCCGATGTGGACAGTCTGATCTGTGCAACGGATGCTGGGCGTGAGGGTGAGCTGATTTTTCGTCTGGTGTATCATCAGTGCGGATGTAAAAAGCCTTTTGAACGACTGTGGGTGTCCTCTATGGAGGATTCTGCAATCCGTGACGGGTTCCAAAACCTGAAACCTTCAATTGAATATGATGCTTTGTATGAAGCAGCCCTTTGCCGAGAGCGAGCCGACTGGTTGGTTGGTATGAACGCTACTCGGCTTTTTTCATGCCTTTATGGTCAGACGCTGAATGTGGGGCGAGTGATGACCCCTACGCTGGCCATGGCGGTCATGCGAGAAGCAGAGATTTTTGCTTTCAAATCCGAGCCGTTCTACACGGTGGAACTGACACTCAGTGATTTCACCGCCACCAGTGAGCGAATGAAGGACAAAGCAGAAGCTCTTGCTATCTGTAAAGACTGTACCGGAGCCGTTGTCACTGTCACCAAAGCAGAGAACAAGGAAAAGGCAGAGAAACCACCTTCCCTTTATGATCTGACCAGCTTACAGCGAGATGCCAACCGTGTGCTGGGTTATACGGCACAGCAGACACTGGATTACACCCAGAACCTCTACGAAAAGAAGCTGGTCACTTATCCCCGTACCGACAGCCGATACCTGCCCAGCGATATGGCAGACACACTTCCAACTCTGGTAGAGCTGGTGTTTTCCACCTTTCCCATTGCTGGTGTGGAAACTGTACCCGTTTCTGCTGGGCAGGTTATCAATGACAAAAAGATATCTGACCACCATGCCATTCTTCCCACCAGAGAACTGCAAAAATCCAATTTCAGTGAACTGCCCAAGGGGGAGCTTGCGGTATTGCAACTGATATGCACCCGTTTGTTCTGTGCCGTGGGCGAACCGTATCGCTACACTGAAACACAGGTGGAGCTGGACAAAGACGGTGTACCTTTCACCGCCAAAGGCAAGCAGGTGGTGCAAATGGGATGGAAACAGTTTGTCCCCCGTGACAAGGAGAAAAAAGAGGAACCGATTCTGCCGGAGCTGCTGACCGGTGAGGGATTGAGTGTACATGCTGCTGAGGTCAGAGAGGGCAAAACCACCCCGCCCAAGCACTACACCGAGGATACCTTGCTTCACGCCATGGAAACTGCCAGTGCAGACGAGATGCCGGAGGAAGCAGAACGCAAAGGTCTGGGCACCCCTGCCACCCGTGCAGGAACCATTGAAAAACTGGTGCGGATTGGCTTTCTGGAGCGTAAAGGCGACAAGAAAACCAAGTACCTGATTCCCACCCATAAGGGGACAGCACTGGTGACAGTGATGCCGGAACAGATTCAGTCCCCCAGCATGACAGCGGACTGGGAAGAAAAGCTCCTGATGATTGAGCGTCAGGAGTATGACAGTGAGGACTTTATGCAGGAAATCAAGCAGGTCATCTCCGGCCTGGTCAAAAATTATGAGGTCATCAAAGACGCAGAGGTTATGATGAACGAGAGTAAAAGCGTGGGCAAATGCCCCCTGTGCGGGGCAAGTGTGGAAGATCGCCCGAAGGGATATTTCTGCTCAGTGCGGGAGTGTAAATTTGCCCTCTGGAAGAACAACCGCTACTTTGAGAGCATCGGCAAAACACCCACCAGCTCGGTGGTCTCTGCTCTGCTCCGGGATGGCAAGGTCAAACTGAAGGGCTGCAAATCTGTCCGCACCGGCAAGACCTATGATGCCATTGTCTGCATGGATGTTTCTCCCGATGGCAAAATCAACTTCAAAATGGAATTTGAGAACGGAGGGAAAAAGTGATAGACGAGAACAACAAGCAGGATATTCGTTTCATTGACAGTCGCTATCGTGACCTGTTTAAGCTGCCCAACGGAGGTTTTATTCAGGTGGACTACCCGGACGAAACCGTCATCAAGCAGTGCGTGTTCATTGACCCCTATCACACCCAGGTGGGAAACAATGTGTTTCACATCTGCGAGTATGCCGAGCGTATGGAGCGTATCGGAGCCACCTATCAGGCAGAGCCGGAAATCATGGGCGATGAAGCTGCCTGGAAGATTGGCAGGGACAAGTACCTTGCCATTCAAGCCTGTGACGAGGGCTATGATTACAGCCTTTTGAACGAGCATTTTGTGGACATGGATGGCGGTGTGCTGGAAAACCCTGAGCTGTCCATGCTGGAAGCCAGAGCCGAAATCCTCAATCTTCTCGGCCTTGCGCCCAAAGAGCTTCGTGCGATGGTTTATGAGGAAGTGATGGAACAGTGCTTTGAAGCAGGTCGGCAAGCGGTTGTGGCTGACCCTTCTGCCGGTCGCAAGTCGGTGATGGATCAGCTTACCCAAGCTTCGGAGAAGGCTGCTGTCCCCGTAAAAGCACCCCACAAGAAGCAGGACATGGAACGGTAAGGAGGATGCCTATGTCACAGGAAAAGATTGAACGCTGGAATGAGATCGAAGGCAATCTGGGCAGTCAGCAGCGGCTCCAAGCGTTTCTGGACAGTTCCAATGATTCTTATGCGATTTTGCAGCTGCGCCGCACGGATGAAACCACCGATGAACGCTTCATGTCCTATGGCTACCTGCAAAGCCACGGCAAGGAGCCGGACATTGACCACTACGATGTGGTTTATGTGGCGGAGCTGCCCACCAACTCCCATGTCAGTCAGGACGCCATGTTGGAGGGGCTATATACCAAGTTCAATTTGGATCACCCTGAAGATTTCCGAGGACACAGCCTGTCCGTCAGCGACATCGTGGCACTGAAAACCGATTCCGTGGTATCGTATCACTATGTTGATTCCATCGGATTCAAAGAGCTGCACGGCTTTATGCCGGACAATTATCTGAGAAATGCGGAAATGGGTCTGGAAGATGACTATGGCATGATTGATGGTGTCATCAACAACGGAAAAAAGGAGGAGCCGCCCTCCGTGCTGGAACAGCTCAAGGCGAAACCGCCTGAGCGTGACCGACCTGCCAAGCCTGCCCGTGAGAAGGAGGTGGAACGAGAGTAATGGAAAATAATCTAACATTGGATGAGAGGATGATGATTCTGTTATACAGCCCTGGCACTAAGTCGGGGCTGGTGTCAAAGCTCCATGAGATTCAGCGGTGTCTGACACCGGAAGAAACTGAGCTGATGGCACTGACACAGCGAGTGCTGACCAAGGTGACTGCCATGTCAGATGAGGAGTTTCAAACGCTGGATTTGATGCCGGATATGTGATCCCTTTGCAGGAGATTCGATTGAGAGATCGTATCTCCTGCTTTTTTATACCCAAAATCTGAAAGGAGGAATGTGCTCATGCCTACGAAAGCCCAGATGTACGCACAGATGGCAGAAGAAGCTGCCCGTCAGGTCACGGGAAGCCGGGAAAGCTGGACTTCGTTTCTAACCACCGCAGCACGGCTCTACAAGTACCCCTACCATGAGCAGCTGATGATTCACAAGCAAAGACCGGAGGCCACGGCCTGTGCCGAGTATGACTTCTGGAATGAGCGGATGGGCCGCTATGTCAAGCGTGGTTCCAAGGGCATTGCTCTGGTTGTGTACGACGGCAATCAGCCCCGCCTGCGCTATGTTTTCGATGTGGCTGACACCGGCGGTCGCAGAAACTCCCGCCCTGTGAAACTGTGGACGATGGAGGACGAGTACCGCAAGCCGGTTATGGAGGCGCTGGAGAAGTCCTACGGCGTATCTGCCGCTGACAACAGCCTGGAAACCCAGCTGGAGGAGATTGCCCGTCAACTGGCTGCGGAGTATTGGAATGACTTCGGAAAGAACATCATCGACATCGTTGAGGATTCCTTTTTGATGGAGTATGATGAGTACAACATCGGAGCGTCCTTCCGAAATGCAGCCACAATCAGCATCACCTATGCACTTTACTCCCGCTGCTGCGGCAACCCCGATGACTATTTTGAACATGAGGATTTCCTCGACATCTTCGATTTCAACACCAGACAGACCGCCAACTATCTTGGCACCGCAGTAAGCGAGCTTTCCTCTCAGGTGTTCCGTGAGATCGAAGTGACTATCCGAAACTATGAACGCATGAAGCAGGCAGAAAGGAGCCAAGATAATGAACGAGATCACTTACAGACAGGCCGGGGACTTCCTGATTCCCAACATCGAGCTGACTCCCACGGAGAACAAGCCTCTGGGCAAGTACGGGCGGATGCGCCGGGCGTACCTGAAGGAGCACAATCCCATGCTCCTGAACGACCTGATCCTCAGCGAGCAGCTGTTCCCGCACCTGTGGGAGATCGACGAGACAGCGCACCGGAGAGTGGAGCAGCTGATGACCGAGCTGCTGAAACAGAATCCCGCACCGGACAAGGCGACCCAGCAGATGGCGTGGGTACAGCACATGAACGGCCTGAAAGCACAGGCGGAGGAGATCGTGGTGTCGGAGCTGGTGAACAGCTAACGCTGAACCTGTTCCTCTCCGAAGCGGAACAAATTAGCCTGATTGATGAAGCAGAGAGCAAAAAGCCCTCTGCTTTTTCTTTTTCCGGCGACCAGATCGATCAGATGCTCATCACTGGCGGCAATGAACCCAATCTCAGAATGATGGTGGCGCTGGAATATATGAAGGGCAAGTCCACCGAGCAGATTGCCAAGCGACTGCCTGAGCTGTATCAAGGCAGCAATGGCTTCAAGCTGGATGGTGCCGAGGTCAGCGTGTGGTTCGATGAGCAGTGTATTCACATTGCCAGAGGGAAAACCGCCCGCTTTGCCCCATCCAGGCAGGTGGTATCCTGGCAAGAAGCAGCTGAGCGTATCGGTACACTGCTGGAGAGTGGCGAGTATGCCACCAATGTGGAGCTTGTGGAAGCTCCTGGTTATGAGCGAACAAAAGTAGCAGAATCCCTCTGGTATCTTGTCCATGACCTGTCCGAGAACGGCAGAGAGCTGGGGTGTCTTGCGTCGCTTCAAGAGCTGGGTGGCGGCGGTTTCCCCGACGAAACCAAAACACTGGCAGATAAGTTGGAAGATTCTGAGTTCCGCTCGGTTCTTATGGCGGAGTACCAGCGGTTTCTGGAAACCTACCGTGATGACCGCTCGATTTTGCGTTTCCACTATCACAAGTTGGAGCGTTTGGAGCAGCGACTGGAGGAGCTTTCCTTGCCGCTGCGTGAGTATCACACCGATATGGCCATGGCTCCGGTAGTCCGTCAGTTTATCACCGATGATGAAATCAATGAAGCCCTGTCGGGTGGCAGTGGTTTCTCTGGTGGCAAGGCTCGTATCTATGCGTATTGGCAGTCTGGTCATTCGGCTCAGGACAAAGCAAACTTTTTGAAAAATGAGTATGGCACCGGCGGTCGTTCCCACGCACTCTCCGGCGCTCCCAGCAGCGGCGAGGATCACGATGCCAAGGATATTCGATATACCAAAGCCGGGTGCGACAAGATGCAGCTGACCTGGGCACAGGTTTCCAGTCGAATTGATACCCTGATGAAACAGGAACGCTATTTCGACAAGGACGCTCTGGAGCAGTATCAGCAAGAAAAGCAGGCAGCAGAACAGACTCAGCTCCCTGAGTCTGAAGAATGGGAACAAGTAGATGGAGCTGCCATTCGTGAAGCATTGGAGAACGAAGGCTCCTTTGCCCAACAGGTCATGCGAGATGCCGAAGCCATTGCCAGCGGAGAGGAAACCTACGAGCGGTTCAGTGTGATTGAAACTGAGGGCGGTTATGCTGTCTGGGATGACATTCGGGATGAAATCTATGTGGATGAGCAGGGTGTCAGCGAGGAGTTTACCAGCGAGTGGCAGGCCAACGACTATTTGCAGGAAGTGAAAAAGACAGTTTCCGAAAAAGAAGCTGCCGAGTGGCTGTATGTGGAGCAGTCCAAGCTGGAAGCAGAAGTGGAGGCGTGGGAAACACAGCAGTCTATCGAAAAGAAAGCTGTGGTGGATACCCTCTCTGAGCAGGAGCAAACCATCGTTCATGCTATGGAAACCGCTGGATTCATGTTCACTCCCCAGGCAGCGAACCCTGGCCTGCACGAAAACCTTGTCTTTGCCGCTGGTGAGAACGGCTATCCGCTGACCTTTGAAAACTGGACACAGGCTTATGAGTGGATTGACAGGGCTGAACTGCGTGACACCCCTGGTCTGCGTGAACAGGTGCAACAGATTCTCCATCCCGATGCCCAGCATGATGTCCTCACCAATGAGGAATTTGCTGCAAAGCATCTGATTCCTGGTCAGACTGTGGTGGAGATTGATGACCGCACTTTCCGGGTAGAGTCGGTGGACTTGTCCATTGACAAGGTGGAACTGCGTGATGTGACTTTCGCCAATGCGGTTGGATTTCCCATCTTTCGGGCAGAAAACATCGGCATGGTACGCCATCTGCTGGAGCAGCAGATGGAGAATCAGGTACAGCAGCCTGACCATTTTATCCACCACTACTATGTGGTAGAGGACTTGCAGGTGCGTGGAGCATTGCAGCTGAAAGAGTATGGCACATTTGAGGAAGCGATGGCGGCGTACCAGTCCCTGCCCACCGATAAGATCAAGGCTTTGGGTGTGCAAAACACCAGAACCCCTCTGCCTGGAAGTCTGGATTTGATTCAGTGTAAGGACGGACAGGATACTCTCATCAAGGACTACGAGCGAGTAGACGGGTGGCAAAACCCGGAGATTCTGGAGTTGGTCGGAAAAATTGATGCGCTGCTTCAGGAAAACAGCGTGCTCCGTGTTCCGGCTGAAAATTATGTCATCACCAACGATAGCCTGGGCGAAGGTGGTGCCAAGCTGAAATATGTCCGCAATGTGGCAGCGATCCGTACCCTCTTTGCATTGGAGGAGGAAAACCGCACACCTACCCCGGAAGAGCAGGAAATTCTCGCAAACTATGTGGGCTGGGGCGGTCTGGCGGATGCCTTTGACCCCAACAAGCCTGCATGGGCACAGGAGTACACCAATCTGAAAAACCTGCTGCCAGAGCGTGAGTATGAAGCAGCCAGAGCGTCCACCCTCAATGCCCACTTCACCAGTCCCACGGTGATTCGTGCCATCTACGATGCCGTTGGTCGTATGGGCTTTGAAACCGGAAACATTCTGGAGCCGTCCATGGGCGTGGGTAACTTCTTTGGTATGCTGCCCCCTGAAATGCGAAACAGCCAGCTATACGGTGTGGAGCTGGACTCCATCACCGGACGCATTGCCCAAAAGCTCTATCCCAAAGCTGACATTACGGTGGCTGGATTTGAAACCACAAACCGCCGTGACTTCTTTGACCTGGCTGTGGGCAATGTGCCGTTTGGCAACTATAAGGTGGCAGATAAGCCCTATGACAAGCTTGGATTCTCCATTCACAATTATTTCTTTGCCAAGGCTCTCGATCAGGTTCGTCCCGGCGGCGTAATTGCCTTCGTGACAAGCCGATACACCATGGACTCCAAGAATATGGATGCCAGAAAGTATATCGCTCAGAGGGCCGAACTGCTGGGAGCCATTCGTCTGCCCAACAATGCGTTTAAGGCAAATGCCGGTACAGAGGTTGTGTCCGACATCATCTTCCTGCAAAAGCGTGACCACCCCATCGACATTGTGCCGGACTGGGTACACCTGAATACTACCCCGGACGGGTTCACCATGAACAGTTACTTCGTGGAGCACCCTGAAATGGTTCTGGGCGAGCTGACTACGGAAAGCACCCAGTATGGCAAGGAAGATTTGACGGTTCGCCCTCATGATGGCGTGGAACTGTCCGAGCTGCTCCGGGAAGCTGTTACTCACATTGAGGGAACTTATACTCCTGTGGAGCTGACAGAAGATGTGGAGAGCCAGGAAAAAGAGCAAGTCACCATTCCTGCCCGTCCAGATGTGAAAAACTTCTCCTACACGGTGGTGGATGGCGAGGTGTATTTCAGAGAAAACTCGGTCATGCGTCTGGTGGAGCTGAACGACAAAGCCAAAGAGCGTGTCTGCGGCATGGTGGAACTTCGCCGTATCGTAAATGAGCTGATGGAGTATCAGCTGGAGGACTACCCGGATGAAGCCATTGCCCAAAAGCAGCAGGAGCTGAATGATGCCTACGATGCGTTCACCGCAAAGAACGGGCTAATCAACAACAAAGCCAACGAGAAAGCGTTCTCCGATGATTCCGCCTACTATCTCCTCTGTTCCCTGGAAAATGTGGACGAGGACGGCAATCTCAAGAGCAAGGCAGATATGTTCACCAAGCGTACTATTCGCCCGGAACGCAAAGTAACCAGCGTGGATACCCCGGCGGAAGCTCTGGCGGTTTGTATCGGTGAGCGTGGCAAGGTGGACTTGCCTTTTATGGCACAGCTTATGGGTACAGAGGACACTGCCAAAATCGCAGCGGATTTGCGTGGCGTGATCTTCCGTATTCCCGAACTGCTGTCTGAGGGCAGTACGCCCCGCTATGTGACCGCAGACGAATATCTCTCCGGCAATGTCCGTGAGAAGCTCCGTCAGGCACAGATGGCAGTGCAGGTCAGTGAAGAATATCGCCCCAACCTGGAGGCTCTGGAAAAGGCACAGCCCAAAGACCTGGATGCTTCCGAAATTGATGTGCGTCTGGGAGCCACCTGGATTGATGCCGACTATATCCAGCAGTTCATGCAGGAAACCTTTGAAACTCCGTATTATCTCCGACGCAATATCGAAGTGAAATTCTCGGACATCACCGCAGAGTGGCGCATCTCCGGCAAAAGCTCGCCCAGCCACAACGATGTTGCTGCCTATATGACCTACGGTACCGACCGTGCCAATGCCTACCGCATTTTGGAGGAAACCCTGAACCTGAAGGACATTCGTATCTACGACACTATCGAGGATGCGGATGGAAAGCAGCGTCGTGTGCTGAACAAGAAGCAGACTACTCTGGCACAGCAGAAACAGCAGGCCATCAAAGATGCTTTCCGTGACTGGATTTGGAAAGACCCCCGCCGACGGGAAGCCCTTGTGAGCAAATACAATGAGCTGTTCAACTCTACCAGACCCCGTGAGTACAACGGCGATCACATTGTATTCGGTGGTATGAACCCTGATATTACCCTCCGTGAGCACCAGAAAAACGCCATTGCTCATGTGCTTTATGGCGGAAATACACTGCTGGCACACGAAGTTGGTGCCGGGAAAACCTTTGAAATGGTGGCCTCCGCCATGGAGAGCAAGCGCCTGGGGCTATGTCAGAAGTCCCTGTTCGTGGTACCCAACCACCTGACTACCCAGTGGGCATCGGAGTTTTTAAGGCTGTATCCCTCTGCCAACATTCTGGTCACAACCAAAAAGGACTTTGAACCCCAGAACCGCAAAAAGTTCTGTGCCAGAATTGCCACCGGCGACTACGATGCAGTTATCATCGGTCACAGTCAGTTTGAAAAAATCCCCCTGTCTGCCGAGCGTCAGGAGCGTCAGCTGCGAGAGCAGATCGACGAGATTGAAGGTGCCATTGCAGAACTGAAATGGCAGCGTGGCGAAAACTTCTCCATCAAGCAGATGGAAAAGACGAGGAAATCTCTGCAAACCCGCCTGGATAAGCTGCTGGCAAATGACCGTAAGGACGATGTTGTGACCTTTGAGCAACTGGGCGTTGACCGTCTGTTTGTGGATGAGAGCCATGCGTTCAAAAACCTCTTTTTGTATACAAAAATGAGGAATGTTGCCGGTCTTTCCACCTCGGAAGCGCAGAAATCTTCGGATATGTTTATGAAGTGCCGCTATCTGGATGAAATCACCGGTGGGCGTGGTGTCATCTTCGCAACGGGTACTCCTGTAAGCAACTCCATGACTGTGCGCCCGTAAGGGGCTGTAATAATCTTACCTTGAGCAAGTAATAGGGCAAGGT
>ERZ894251.572-NODE-572-length-18171-cov-7.959815_pt1 | contig 18171 bp, 31 predicted proteins | sample MGYA00380301_ERZ894251 | MGnify/ENA primary metagenome ERZ894251 (study PRJEB32331, sample SAMN06328418) | human gut metagenome | biome: human gut microbiome; feature: stool | host: Homo sapiens | collected 2014-02-13 ... | reverse complement strand
GTCTGCCCCTCCCCCGGTGTCAGGTTGATGGCAAAGACAAAATCATCATTTGTCACCCATCCCTCATATTCGGGTTTAGGTACTTTTCCCTGCATCAGTTCTGTTAATTTCATGCTCCTGTCTCCTTTTCAAAATAAATCAGCCTGCACTGGATCATATACCGTGCAAGCCCCCTCTCTGCATAAATACCGGCCAGATTCGGCATGTTCTGCAGGCACTCCATCTTTTTTATCTGGCAGTTGTCCGGAAATTCCGGATAAATCCTTTTTCTATTCTGGGAAAAAATCCAATCCATAAACGCCTGTGCAAGATTCATAGCTTCCAGGTTCAGATCGTCCCCGTATGTGGAATAGGTCTTTGTTATTACGATGGTAAAACCATATTCCTTTTCTGCTGCCCGTATATAGCTCTTCCGAACCTTATCAGAATAGTTAGTGATAAACGATACCGCATCTTCTGATTCCGGCGAAAAATTAAAATTCAAAAGATCACCTACAAGTTCGCTGATCTTCGGTTCGAAATACGCTTTCATAGCATCATGCTTGGTCACTTCTTTCCACTCCTTAGATAATCTTCATAAGCTTTTGCCAGATCATCACCTCTGGCTGTTTTCATAGCCTTATCCCATTCAGACGTAGCAAGTGGATGGGGAGACTTTCTGTACTTCAACTTCTTCCCTGCAGGTTTCTTTTTGGGAGGAGAATAAAATCCCATTACCTCTCCGCCATCCATGATAGGATAATTCGGTCCATATACTTCTCCTTCATACTGATAATGGGCGTAAGGTGACAGATAATGTACAATTCCCTGTTCTCCGGCCACGTATGTCCTGACATTCTGAGCCAGAAGCAAATTATCAGCCGGAACATATGGATCCATCAGACGTTTTGCTTCATTGGCAAGGAATAGCAAACCTGCTTTCCCTCCTGCCTTTTCCTCTGCCACCTGCTTTACTGGTTTATTCCAGTTAAATTCCACGTCCATAGCTCTGCCCTCCGATCCTGTAATGCTTACCCATCGGAAATGCAGTGTTGTCCGAAAAAGCTGTCACTTTAAACGCATTCGGACTGTAACGGTTCAATACCTGTGCAGCCATATGTCCAGATTCTCCGGTGATCTCCTCCTGAATTTCACCCAGGATCACGATATCTTCCTGAGACACGGTGAAATACCCGGCAGGCTTCTTCACAAACTCATGATAAGGAAGATACCTGGGGTCCTTTGGTATCCGCACAGTATAGATGTTCCGGATACCGGCATCTGTTCCCGAAAAAGTCGTACCCACAGAAGATTTCCAGAAACAATTATGGAGCACGGTACGATACCAGTGCTCCTTCCTGTTTTCTGTATCTGCTGCCCGTACCCGGTTATAAACCGTCAACGTATGTACATAATTGGGATTCGGCATAAATTCCTCCTTTTCAGATTCCACAGTACAGAAGTCCTGTATTTTCCAGATACCGGAAAATAACCTCCCTGACTTTTCTTTCTTTTCCATCTTCGGTATAAATGGATCTGGAAAGATCATAAGTTCCCGACTGTCCATCATTATTAAAAGATGCCAGAGGTCCAAGACCGCCTTGCAATGTAATCTGCTGCTGCATCTGATCAGCCTGATAGAGAAGTTCCACCAACTCACAGCAGCAATCTCTTATCCGGTCAGTGATAAAGGAAGAATCCGCAGCAATCCGGTCAAAGGTATATCTGTCAATCTCTGTTCTGGCCTGCTTTTCCCAATACAGGAACGCATCTTCCGGCACTGTTGGGTTTCTGCCCAGCAGATACTTCAATTCATAATAACTGTAAGTTGCATACTGCATCTGATCGCATCCTCATTATTCTCCTGCGGTGTGTACATAAATACCATCTTTCTTATTGTCATAAGCTTCCACGATACCAACGGTACGGTATCCAAACTTCCATGCATCTGCATCCTGGTTTACATCCGGGGAAATAATCTTGGAAACCGTATGTTTCTGGTACTGGATCGCTGTCTGCTTATCCACGATCAGGAAGTTGATCGCTTTTCCTGCCGCATTCTTTTTAAAGCCACCCTCTCCACTTGCGTTAAGGTCAATCTTGGAACAGAATCTTCCCTCAGGCACTTTCACGATTCCTGCAAATCCCTCAATTGCTTTCTTGGAAGCTGTAGTATCCAGGTCCTCAATCATGCCATAGATAGTTGGATTGATAAACAGATAACAGGTTGCAAGGTTTGCCTCTGCATTTTCAATCTTTCCTCTGGCTGCTCTGAGCGCCGCAAGCGCTGCTTTTCCGTCAGAAAGAGCTGCTGCCACAGTTGTTACTCCTGCAATGGACGCATATCCTGCAAGACGGTAGGCGTCAAGCTCCGGAACCACCTTCGTACGCAGGAACTCTGCGGATAGTCTTCCAAAGGCAACGCCTGCAGTCTCAATATTGTCCACGGCGTCAATGGTAAACATACGGCCACGGTCGTATCCACATTTCTTTGTTTCGTATTCCAGTGTTACGTCACCAGCAACATAACCTGTCTGTTTGTTGTAGTTTGCCAGTCCCTGCATAGACATTTTCGGGATCAGGATCTCGTTTGCATTCGCTCCCTCTCTGACCAGCTCGTTCGGACCATCCAGAACCGCTGTAAGAGATGCCAGTTTGTAAACCTCATCCAACATCGTAGAATATGCTTTTCTTAATGCAATTGTATTTGCCATATCTTTTTACCTCTTTCTAAAAATTATTTGTTGTTTGCCGGAAGTCCCATAGCAGCTCTGATCGCAGAAAGATTGTCCCCTCCAATATCAATACCGCCGCCAGTTGCTCCCACCGGATTTTTAAATGGTTCATCAGAGCCAAATAAATAAGCATCCGATTCCTTTACGGTTTCTAATGCTTTCTTAATATCCTCAGACTGGTTTTTTGATGCTTTCAGCGCATCCATATCAAGCATGGCCATGACTGCCCTCTCATTACGTCCTCCGGCTGTCTTAATGGCTTCTTTGATAGTATCAGAAAAAATACGGTCTGCTTCTTTCGCTGCATACTCCGCATCCTTGTCCTTTAACTGCTGATTGAGCTTATCAATCTCGCCCTGCATAGCTGCCGGATCTACGTCTTTGAACTTCTCTAAAGATTCTGTTGCTGTCGCAAGCTGATCTTTGAAGTTGTCACGCTCGCTCTCAGCTTTGGCAGTCTTTGCTTTCTCTGCAGCAATATCTTTCCCGTTTTCAGCCATAATTTTATCAACAACATCCTGTTCCAATCCAAGTCCTTTTAAAAATTCAGTTTTCATGTTCTCTGCTCCTTTCGTTTTAGGTTGTTTTAGGCGTGTAACCATCCGCCACGAATCGACTGTTTTAGGTCTAATCAACTGACCGATTTGCATAAAAATAAGACGCTTCACCCTGCGTCTCAACGGGAGATAACTGGATCACCGCCTTTCTACTGATAGCCTCTTACCATCAAAGCAAATCGTATCACCGATTTTGGCCGTCTGGTCATTTACCCTCACCCCTTTCAAGATTTCTGCACCATCACAGATGCCGTACAAAAATTTTACTGTTTTATAGTCTATGCGATCTGTCAGCCAGTTTGGCGCCAACATATCCGCATCTTTGGTTATTTTATATTTTTGTATCATTCTTCTGTATGACAGGTATTTATGAGTTTCTTATAAACATCCTCATAGAGCTCCTGCTTGTCTCCATTAAATGTATATTCTGCATAGATGCCATCACCAGATACTGTAGTGGATACCAGGCATTTATAGTTCTGGAGAGTTTTACAGCTCCAAACAATAAACACATCCCCTAAATCAACAGATGTTTTCGGTCTATTTTTGTTGTACCACTCCACCATTTTCTTCTGACATACGCTTTCAAAATGTTTCATTCCTGTAATAATCATAGCTTTTCACCTCGTTCTTTCTTAAAAATGGATATAAAAATACCACCTGTCATTTTCTGACTGGTGGTATCTAACTGATATTTATTCTCGTTTTACAATAACTGCATTGGAATCCTGGTGACGTTTTGTAATCACCACGGGATTCAAAGTATCCTTTTTTGCAATGGTGACAAAGCACCATTTCTCCATTCCTTAGTTTTTTTATTACTTTATTCATTTCGTACGGATTCATAAAATCACCTCCAAGGAAGTGTTGGGTACAATTCTTTTACTGTCTTAATATACTCAAACTCTTCTTTATACATATAAGATGTTTTAATATCCATGCCATTTACATTTTTCACATATTTTTTCCCCATTCGGTTTCTTTTTAAATCTTTCTGGTACCGTATCTTTCTTGAGTATTCCGTCTACCGCATCCGAGTTTTCAATACAGTCAATATTTTCAATTTCTGCGTCTACCAATGGACAGTTAACCTTTCTTGACATACTTTTCTACACATCTCCTGGAGTGAATGTCAAAATACCATCTTTTTTGACTGATGATATTAATAAAATTCTAACTTTTCTCCTATGTTTTCAAGCGCCTGTCCAGCAATGAAGGGCATTTTCATGGCCTCATCAACACTCCTCGCATCATAATTGTTATGTCCGTAAGAAAGATATATCTCATTTCTATTTATGGGGCAAATAGAGCCGTCTACTCCATCATAGGAGAACTCCAAATCTGAAATCAGATTCTCGATATGATTTCTCAGTTCCTTAATCTTCATAAAATATCTCCATTCTCCTTTCTTTCATCCACTGATAACTCTCTTGTTGGTCTTCCTATCAGTTTACCATTGTCATCATAAATATAATCATGTGCATGCTCACCATTTTTTCCAAACGGATGCGCTTTCGCATTTCCATGATTATGATTACATATCTGTTTTTCTTGACGCCCATCTATGCCATAATAATTTCTTTCAATGCCGCCTTGTCGTCCTGTTTTCTGTGTAATAGAACCAGGGATTCCCGTTAATTTATTCTTTTCTACCTTGATTATACTTTTTCCTACAGCGTTTTTCAACAGGTTTCCTGTTCTGATTATACCCAGCCCGTCCTGATATACCCTCTTCATCTGCTCCGGAAGTCCCATTTTTTCAGAAAAATCCCTGTAAGTCTGCATCTGGCCCTGGTATTTTGCTTTTTTGAGCATAACCTCCATCTCATCCGCTCCGCCTTCCTGAAGGAGCTTGATATCCTGCCTGCTTTTTCGCATGGCCGATTCCATTCGGCGTTGCTGCTGAAGAGCCCCATATGTGGTATACTGCTTTCCATTATAGGTCTTGGGTGTATTTTCCTCTTTCATCATCTGTTTCAGCTGTTTATCTGTGTAGCTCCTCACAGAAATACCAGGAATAAATGCATTATAATCATGATAACAGTTTGCGCCCTTTAATCCAGTCACTGTACCAAGGCCGCACACACTCTGAAGCTGCTCCATAGTCCATACACGCCCTTGCCACTTTTGATGCTCCGGTCGTGCACCTACATGATAAGTTACTTCATAGCTGTCAGTTCCCAGATCTTTCGCAACCTGTTCATTGATTTTTCCCTGAACCTGTCGAAACCCTGTCATAATCGCCCTTCTGGCAGCAACATCAATCCGATTATGATGTCCGGAATCATAATCTATCCAACGCACACCGGAATCCGTCATTTTCTTAATAGTTCTCGAAAGTACCTGATTATAAGAGAACGCCCCACTTACAATATCCATCACTGCGCCATCCATGGTGGAGCGGTAAAATTCCATTAGCGGCGAATAGGTAATCCGTCCATCCGCACCTCTGATGGCAAATCCCATAGAGTTTGCCAGGTTTTTATATTCTCCGGATATCTGCCTTTTTACTGCTTCTATAGTCTGTTGCAGGGGAACATTATCTTCCAGGGGTATCTGCTCAAATCCGGAAACTTTATAGTACCTGTCATGTCCATAGTATTCTCTGTATACCTCATCTGAGAAAATACGATCCATTTCTTCATCGGATGCTTTTAGTGCTTCCTGAATCCATTTTTTGATATCCTCTTCCGATTTTCCAAGCTGCTGCAGGCGAGTGATCTGCCAGTCTGAGGATGCCGTAGAAAAACCATTCTCTTTGATCCTGCGGACAATATCGGTCATAATCCTGATTTCCAGTTCAGAAAATATTCTGCTTATTTTCAGCGGTAACTTTTCCAGCTGTCCCTGTGTCATTCAATCACCTCCGCCGGATTCTGTACTGCTGCCTTTGCCTGCTTTTCCGTTTCTCCATACCATTTCATACGATATTCCCAAAGCTGCATTGCTCCCATAGATACATCTGCCCGATCCTGATTGCGCTCTGTCTCTTCATCCGTAAGAATAGAATCATTGAATTTACAAGAAAACTCATAACCTGAGTTCAGCATACTGTTATAAAATGCAAGACCTGTAGCGAAGTCTTCCAAACAATCATACAGATTATTCTGAATTGCAGTAACACGGTTGTACTTCCGGTTTTTAGAAGTCTTGATCTCTGTAGCCGTCTTTGCAACCTCCTGCACATCTGACAAATCTCCATAAGCTAAACCAACAGAAAACTCAATCTCTCGCTTATACTCTTCCAGTCCGCGCTTAAAAGCTTCATCCCGCATTTCAGGAGAATATTCCTTCAGAAGCTCCTGATCTTTTCCTGCTTCCAGATTCAACCCCCGGTAAAGTCGTTTCTTCAGCTTTTCCATACTGAATCTGCCCGTTGATTTATCCTGCTTTAGCGCTTTATTATCCACATGGATTGCACGTTCTCCGGATTCATACTCCCAGTCAAGCCTTGCGCCCTGGATATCTGCTTTTCTGATCAGATCTACCGCTGATTCATAAACAGAAACACCGCAGGCAGAACCATCAATCCGGTTCTTAATCGGATTCCGGTAATATCCAAAATCCATCCGGTTCATTCCAGGATATGTAATCGGTCCAGGATCAATATTGGCCCATTCTTCTACTGCTTCCAGACTGCAAGGAAGACCAATGTCTCTTGATGTCTGAGAATGAAAGCACTTATTTTCTATGGTCAGATTTCCATTGATAAAATAGTGCCGTTCGAACCGAGTAAAATAATCTACATCTCCAACTTTTTTTACAGTCAGGAATGCGATATCATTCGGTTTCCCATCATCCCCAAAGCTGATAGGAATAATCTTATCTGCAGATACAAACTCAGCCGCAGCTTCTCCCAGTGGCTTCAGGACGAACGATCCAAGTGCAAGACCCTCCTGAATATTTTCATTCAAATTTGAAATATTCTTCTGATAAATCCTGTCCAGCCGTTCGTTGCTCAGGCTCGTTTCCATCTCCACAAGAGCACAGTCTGCAAATTCCCGACAGATTCCCTCTTCTATTCCGAGAGAAACAATACTGTCAGTGATCCAGTCAGCCTGACCGTTCAGCATCTGTTTCCATTCATTGATTGCATCAATCATCTTGTCGGAGAGGGTGATATCCTTGCCAACAATCTGTTTTAATGTCGTATATCCAAACATCTGCATGAATCCTTTCCAAAATCTCTTAAATCCCTCAAACATCTTCCACCTCTTCAAGCAGGTATTTCATATCACGCTCAATCGTATACTCAAAAGCGTCCAGGCTGTCTATGTCTGTGCTGCCATCATCCAGACGCTCATCTTTCCCGATAACCTCTTTATCCCACACTGCATCAGAAAAAGCTGTTTTTAAACTCTCGCAATCTTTTGTAATAAAAAACCGCCCTGCTCCCATGAGCTTGACGGTACACCTGATTCTGTCGTTGATTGTTTTCTTCTTTGCCGGCCGGACGCTGATCCACGGGAATCTCGCTTCTACAGCATTCCGGATAGAATTGCCCAGGACTGTTTCTGCGTTATCCCAGTATACGGACTCTACGTTGCAATATTGCACATAATCTCTATGTTTTACAAGAACCCCGTACTGGTCTATTACTTCCTGAACAAATTCACAAAACAGTTCATTCAGCCGGTTGCTGTCAATATCCTCATTTTCGTCTTTTGCCATAATGCGTTTGGATTTCAATACAATCACATCTCTGTAATCATCTGTATATCCTCTGGCAACAAAAGAATGACCAGACTGGTTTCCGCCAAAGTCCAGACCAATTTCAATTGACGTAATATCTTCTTTCCGGAACTGCCTACGCTCCGGATCAGGAGAAGTCTCATCTACAACCTCGCATAAAAAAGAATCTGGATTATCCGCAAACCGTTTATAGATCGCTCCCTCCGCTCTCTTCCACAGCCCCAGAATAAGTCGGTCATAATAAATCGTACCCTCGTATTCCTTACAGAGCTGCTGCACAAATTCTTCTGGAAGAAAAGGATTGTCAAATATCGTGTATCTCTGCAGGTAAATATCCAGTTCTTCATTATCCAGGAATTCTTTCAACCAGTGAGTAGGATTCTCAGGGTTACATGATCCATCAAAGCAGGAATACGGCTTGTCCAGACGGGATTTCAGCATCTGGAATACTTCTTTGTTCCACTTTGCGATCTCATCGCCGTAGCAGTATTTAATACTGGCCCCCTGGATCTTTGCCACCTGACTGATCTTTTCTGCACCCAAACAGTAAACGTCCTCTCCACACACTCTTGCGATATTCCGGTTATTGATCGTCCCGATCAGCTTATCTGTGTAGATCTCACGCATCGGCTGCAATACATTTCGCTCAATGGATTCTTTGGAGACACCAAGGATTACATTTAACCCTGGCTTTCCTGCTCTTTCCCGGATCCTGAACGGAATCACAAAAGCAGTATCTACATAAGACTTTCCGGAACGAACCGCCCCGGATTTAATATTCCATCGGTGTGTGGAATTTACAATATACTCATTCTGTTTCCTGCTTAATTGCATTATCCCGCACCTCTTTCAAAATCCGATCCAGCTTATCAAGAGCCTCGTCCGTCTCATTCTCACCGGTGACAGCCTGCTTTCTTGCTTTTTTAAGCTCTGTGTCAGCTTCGCGATTGCGGATATTCTCTTCCGGTTCAGGAGACTGTCCGGCATACTGAGCCACGAAGTAAGCAGCTTTTGTATTGCCGTTCATAGCTTCCTTGATCTGAGCTGCCAGCATAGCGCTTTCCAATGTGCTGTCCAGTCCTAATACCTCCAGAACTGGTGTCCATTCCGGACTGTCTATTTCTGCTGTCAAAAGGAGATTTAAGGTCTTTCGAAAATCCGCTTTTCGGCGTCTGGCCTCACCAGATGCTTTACCCCCAGCTGACTGTATTTTTCTCTGTTCGCTCACTGTTCGTTTGTTAAAAGGTACTAAGTTTTCATTGTTTGCCATCACCTCACCTTCCTATCTGGCTATTTTTATATACAAAAAGAGACAGCAACTGCTGCCTCTAAGCCTTCTCGTATTAATTATTATTGTCAAATATTGTAAATATATGTTATGATAGTTTCGTAACACAACGAAAGGAGAAAAGGAGGAACCAAAATGCAATTATCTTATCAAAATCATTATGATCAAAAAGTTTTAGTATCTTAAGCGCCATCTTAAGAGGGTCCTGATTTTTCTTCAATGTTGTATTATATTTACATATCTGTTCGCCATCTTGTTTTCTATATTGGCATCTAAGCTTTTCCTTAGTATAAGCCCAATAATAAACAAAGGAGGAAATCTCATGGATTTTCTAAAGATGGCGCAAAACGCAGATTTTCTCTTATTTATTCTCGGCATTTTCTGGATGGATATTTCAGGATACATACAGAAAATGGTGTCGAATTGCAATAGCAGAGTCTTTAGCTTTGTATCTGCAATTTTTATTTTCGTAATAATAAAGCATTTTTTTTCTTGAGAATTTATAAGAGAGCAAAAAACCGGATTAGCTACCCGGTTTTTTGTTTTAATGACAGCCAAGCTGTGATACCTGGCTGCCATGAAATGGAGGAATTAATGATTTTGTTCATCAAATTCCATTTACATTATATCATAAGGTGAGTGTGTCATTCTATGTCATCTTTAAGTTTTTTAATGCTGATGAATGGATTCTATGTGTTTGTTTCCAGCTGTATCCTATTTCCACCGCTACTTCCTCCCACTTTAAGCCGCTTATGTACCTTAATCTCAACACTTCCTGTTCATCCTCGTCCTCCAGGTTCCGGATGCTCTTCTCTATCTTCTTGCGTATCTTGACCTTTTCCAGACGCTCTTTTTTCAGATCTTCTATCATTTCATCCAAGGTCGCTGCATATCCAGATAAGTCCTCCTGACTGCTGCCGTGCGGCATCCCATCCTGAACAATGGAAGGAAACATTTTATCCAGGCGGAGACACTGGATCTCGTCAAGAATACGCTGTTCTCTTCTTAATGCTTTTTTATACGATTTCAGATATTCTTTTTTCTTCTCATTTTCTGTCAGTTCTTTTTCGTCCATTGTCTCCTCCTGAATTATTTAATCCTCTTCTGATCCACGTATCATTGCTTCCAATCTGGTATAGCTTGGACAGATTCTGATTCCATGCCTGTCCTCCAGAAGAATGCAATACGGGAATAGTTGTTTTACTGTGTATGTGATTTTCTTCTTTGCAATCATGCGTCTACTACCTTGGTCTTCCCGCACTTTTGCTTCGATTACAATTTTCTGCCCACGGCTGTACCCGTGTTTACGTTCCAGGGCTCGCTGCCGTTCCTCTCGTCTGACACCGTTTATAGCATCTCCCTGTGTCTGATCAGGGTATCCTTCACTGTTTTTGTACATGCCTTACCTCCTCGTAAAACTCTACTGCTTCTTCGTGCCGTCCACAGGTTACTCTTTTGAGCTGGCCATCTTTTATGTAGGTGATGGTGTTTCCGTTCAAAGAAGGAAGAGTAATTCTTCTCTGTGTACACGGGCGATCCTGATAATATATTATCCCTAAACGTGCCAACTCAGTAAATATGCAGCTACTGCAGTCTCCTGAGGCTCTTACCGTATCGCAGTAATCTGATTGAGTGTTATTTGCAGAGATCGCTAGCTGCGGCGTGATATCCAGCTTATGTGGCGTCACTTCGTCAACTTCCTGACACCTCTGACAATCGTCTCCTGCTGCCCCAAAGCAGCCGTTACAGTCTTTATTCTTCATTCTTTCCAGCCTCTTTCATGTAAAATTAATTCTGATGGAACAAACAAGACTTCCGTATCTTCCTCAATACTGGTTAATCTTCCTTTGTTAAAATCATACGCATTAATATCTCCATCACATCTTGTAGATACTTTCATAAAAATCCGATTGTCAAACTTAAAGATAGATTCTATCTCAAGCGCTACGAATCTGGTTTTCTCGTTATTTGATTTATCAACTATTTTCATGGTTTATCCCTCCACTTTGTTATGATATTTCTCACAATATCCCTCTTTATAAGCAGCACACGCTTCTTTGATGCACTCACGTAATATTGGTCTTGTAAAATCACCATGTCCTACGAACGCCGCTTTTACTTCCTCATAACCTGTTAAATCAGGGCAATATTTAATATCCATCTCAATCTCTCCTATCAAACTTCTCCAGCATCCTCTGCCGCCAGTCCTCTCTGTGCTGATCGCAGGTATTGTCCTCGTGGATCAGAATGCCTTTGCGGTCACAGAGGCCGTTGTCGTTGTCTATACAGGTTGTACAGGTTTTATTTTTCATTGCTCATTTCCTCCTTAAACTTGTCCACACCGGAAGCCACATGTTCTTGTACATCCTTTACAGCACTGCTCCCGGCACATTTCTATATCTTCTCCTTCTCGGATTGCTTGTATAATCATATTCTTTGCCGTTGTCATTCGCTCACACCCGGTATCTGTCATCCACTCGCAGTCAAAACCGTTCCGCCTTTCTCTTCCTTCCGCCTGTGCAATACAGGCTTCGCAACCGATAGAATCTTTTAACGAGCAGTTTACAAATCCATCCTGGAATATCTGTATAGGAGCCTGTACGCAATCCTCTATGGTACTGCCCTTGTATTTTACAAAGTGTTCACAGTAGCTCACTGGATGTAACATCCCTCCCCTACACCAATGCGCTTGTTCTCCTGGTTTATTCCAGTTGCTCCACGCTGTCCGAGGCGGTTTGCCTGGATGCATTTTGTCATAAGGCTCTATCTTTGCTCTGTGATCGTCATAACAGCTTCCGTAAGAGCATCTGTTACTCCACCAGTACAGACAATTCCTGCAGATACATTCCCCACAGGAAAGAATCGTATTTGATTTTTCTGCAAGATAATCAGCAATGGTTAATTGACCGGGTAAACTGTCTTTGCTCACTATTCCTCCTCAGTCATTCCACCTAATTTCCAGTTCCATCCCAAGTTCCTCCTTGATACTCCTTATGTAGTCCGGCCATGTTGCCAGATCATCCATCAGGAGATCCGCGCCTTCTGCCACCTTATCCATATATCTCTGGCAGCGTTTCTGACCGAACCCAAAAGCATCATGCAGAGCAGCTATACTCAGGATTGTAAATGTGTCCAAAGTCATTTCTTTTATTTTCTGGCTTGCCTTGTCCAGGTCCTTGGCGGCCAGTGAGGTATGTATTCCAGTAATCCCCCGGAACTTTACTTCCCGCTCCAGGGCTTCGATTCCCCCCTGTTTCACAATCCGCAGGGCAAGGGTGAGGCCATCCTCCCGGCCACGTTCGTATTCACGCATTTTGTTCATAGGTTTTTCCCTCCATTGATTCCAGCTGGCGAATCAGTTCCTGGTTATCCCTCTGTGGAAAGTTATTAAAACGGTTCTTATCTGTTACCGACTGCTTTCCCTTCTTCTGGTTCTTCTGAGGAAAGAATCCCACCCATCCCTTCATGGTTGACTTCTTCACTAAGGCGTGCTGCTCTTCTGTATCATCTGACAGAGACAAAAGTTCTTCCTGCAAAAGACTGATCTGTTCCTGCTGCAGCTGTTTTCCATTCTTCCTTAGTACATTCAGATACAGGACAAAAGCATCATTCAAAGAAGGATCATCAAAGTATTTCCCCGGCGGAGCCGTATATATATACTCTCCTTTCCTTTTCTTTCCTTTTGTCTCTTTTTTCTCGGAATTATCGTCATTTTTCCTGGAATTATCAGGATTATTCTCGGAATTATTTAAAGAAGGGTTCACTTTAATAAAGGGTTCCGTTTCATCTTCTGGCAAAAGCCAAAACCCTTCTACTTGAATCGGAGTCTTTATTGCCCGGGCTTTCACCATGCCCTGGTACCTCCTCTGTATCCCGGCAGAGGTCAAGACCTTGTCCGACTGAAAAAGTTTGTTATCGAACAGTGACCGTTCCAATAAGAAGTTCAAGACCTGCTTCACCTTATTGCAGTCCATATTCAGATCATCTGATATTATGAACTCAAAATCTTCATCAACCTTTAAATAATATCCTGTCTTATATATCTCACATAAAAGATAAAGATACAGGGTGATCCCATCCGTCCCATACCGGGCTTTCAGGATCTTTATTTTCTTGTCCGAGAAAAAATCCACATCCAGGCGAAAAAACAGATTCCCTTCCTGTCTTCGCCTTGCCATGTTCTCTCTCCTTAAATCTTTTCTATGGAAACCTCAACTCTCGGTTTCTCGCTATAGGACTTTCTGACATGCAGCTCTACCACCTGTGTATCATCCCGGTAAGCCACTCCATTCAGTGCGTCCAATACTGCTTTTACTACATTATCAATGTCCGGTTTCTTTGCCGGTAAGATCTTTCCATCCAGCATTTCTGTTCTCTTTTTCTTAGAAACACTCTTGGGTGGTTCGTAAAATGCCTGGATTCGTACCAGAAGATAAGAATCATCCGGAAAACGATCATTTCCTGCCTTATCCATATAACAGGTTGCGATCAGGTTTTCGTAAAGAACTGTCTTTTCCGGTGTAATGCTGCTCATTCCTTTGGTCTTTGGATTATAAAATGTCCGGGCTCTGGCTTTTCCCTGAGGTTTCCCCGGAACCGTAAAGCATATTGCATTCATTAGATTATCCTTTCTCCCCCCTACCATATCGGCAGGAGGGATCTCTTTTAAGCAATAATGGTTATATTCTTCATCAGCTCCGTTTCGTCTGCCAGAGCATTTGCAAGGAAATCTTTTACATTCTGCATCGCTTCATGCTTCCACAATCCGCCCTCTGCTTCTACAAGCATAAATGCCGGGGCTCCGCCTGAATCCTTGATACGGAATACAAATTCACTTCCCGGCTGCTCTACTTCCAAAAATGTACGATAAGGAATAAGAGTAACCGGATTCGGCACTAATACATCTGTTTTTGATGCAATGCCCTGCTTGATCGTAGTTTTCTGGCTTACCCCATCATCCCCATAATTAGCAGTAGTCTTGGCCTCTACATTTCCCGCCACCTTCAGGATGGTTTCAAGATCCGGTGTCACTTGGAAGTTTGCCTGCAGCTCAATTAAAAATTGTTCCTGGTCATAGTATCTTCCAAAACCGAAATGCGGAACCTCTGCAGATACACGGAAAAGATATTCTCGTTCTCTCTCTTTATCAAGACCGGAGTACAACTTTACAGTAACAGGGTCCACCACATGAATAATCATTGAAGAACGGAGTTCTTCTCTTCTGTTCCGAATGTAATCAATCATGGCGGTTAATGTAGAGGCTGTGATCTCCCTTGCTTTAGACTCCTCATCATACCTGGTAAGATTCTTATTACAATAGGTCTTTCCATTAATATCTACAACTTTCGGATCCATGGATTCTGCTTTTAAATTTGTCAAAAATTCCATCGCTTCTTTAATCATAATATTTTCCTCCTTATATCAGGCCTGACGCACGGCTCTTAAATCAACAACATTCCTTGTGGCTTCAAAAATTTCTCCGGTCTCTGGATCTATCTGTCTTTCTTCTTCCTGAGGTTCTGGAAAACTTTCTTCCATTGTGATCTGCCCCGGGATCTGATTTCCGATCTCCACAGCTTCTACCTCATTCGTTTTCAGGTTTTTGCCCATACTTAAGGCTGTAACAGCACCCAGAGCCGGTGCAAGTGTGGATTTCGCCTGAACGCCTGTTGTAACAAAATTCCGGGCTTCATTTGGCTTGAATTCGATTGCAACTGTAATCCGTCTCTTTGCAGTGGCATCTGTATTCGGATCCTGGATATTTTCCGTTACCTTCTCCAACTCTCTGTTAATCTGTGTAGTAAATGCTCCTCCTGCAAATTTTTCCATATCAATGTGCTTCATCATTACTCCTTTCCGCCCCCGGACAAGCCGGGGACTGCTTTTTTTGCGTGTGATATATTTGAAATTTAGAAAGCACACAAATTTACTCAGACTGCCTGACCGGAATCCTCCGCCAGGTCCTCTGTCACTTCCTTGTAATCAGCTTCAATGGCTGTTTCCTGCTCGTTTGCTACCTCTGACATGTCCACACTGATCTCTGATTTTACACTTTCATCATTGGATAACTGCATCACAAAGTCAGATTTCAGAGGCGCATACTTCAGGCACTTCTTGATCACAGTCTTCTTTGCCATTTCTTCATAATTGGTCTTCCACGGGCTGAAGCTGCTGCCGAAGCTCTGGCTGAACTTCCGGGCATGAAGATCAACATCTTCTTTGCTCATTACCTCAAATCCGTATCCGCCGTTTTTCGCCTTCCAGAGAGCGTAGACAAGGATCAACTCCCCTCTGTCCTTTACCGCCGGTTTATGTACCAATTTCGGCTCCAGGCCAAGTTCATACTCAAACACATCATTTTCATATACGCACTGTGCCTGGACTGTCTGGATATTGTCATTTCGGTAAACCATGTCGATCAGGCCTTTGTAGCCGATCTGGAACTGGCACTCCAGTTTCCCCTTATTTCGGTAAGGAATCAGATAAGCCTGTCCCAATGGGGTATTTGGTTCCAGTCCCAGCTGTGCTGCATTCATCAGAGCCCCAAGAAAAGACATCTGACTGCATTCTGCAAGCTTCGGGGTAGTATTCAGTGCTGACAATGCCATACGGGTAAAACGCTCCGGAGTGATCACCTGAGGCAGCGCTTTTTTGATCTCCGGCTCCATAGCCTTGATCATATCTGCAATGCTCATGGATTTTGTCAGCTTTACTGCCCCTTTCCCTTCTACTTTTTCTGCTAATGCATCTTTTACTCCCATTTTCTCTGTCCTCCTATGCAATTTCTTTTACAACAAATCTTCTGCTTTCCGAAGACTTCACACACTTCTGATAAACATCCGGATAATCCGCTTTCAGCTTCTTGGAATCAACCCGGTTAGATACAACAGATTTCCATGATACGGAAAAGCTGTCTGAATCTGCCCGCTCTGCATCTTCCATATAAACCTTGACTTCCTGCTCGATCTGTTTCTTTTCCTGATCCAGTTTGTCCTGAAGAGCAGCTATTTCCGCTCTTCTTTTCAGTTTTTCATCAAATCCAACCAGAGAAACAGTTTTCTCCGGATCCGAAGAACCGTAATATTTTGTCAGAAGCTCCTCTGCTGCCTTGCTTCCGTCCGGCGCCGGCATTTTTTCAGGCAGAACATGATTATTCCAGAAATCCGACTCCAAACGGATCAACATCTGAATGATCTCTTCATCCCGTTCAATCTTGTGCCAGATAAATTCTTTTCCCAGGATCACACAGACAATATACCAGGCATCTGCCCCGGTCACTGCCATGTAATGATGGCACTGGATCTCATAAGATTCCGGGATATGTCCGTCTTTCCATTTATCCGCAGAATATGCAGATGCAGTCTTACATTCCAATCCGGCATTTTCCCCCACGATCAGACGGTCTACATTGGCCAGCATAAATGGCTGCTCCTCTTTGTAAAAGATTGCATTTGCTCTACGGACCTTCTTTCCGGTTTCTTCTGTAAATCTTCTTGCCACATATTCCTCCAGGTCACGGCCCTGGCGCATTGCTTCATTGTCTGCCTTTTCTTCTGCCTGCATCTGGGTCTTGTCCTGGAATACAGATATCGCTGTAGAATAAGGATTCAGTCCACAGATACTTCCTGCATCAGATCCTCCAATTCCTTTTTTTCTGTACTGCAGCCATGTTTCATGATCCATATCAAGCGTGGATACTAATTTATTTAATTTCATAATTATTTTCCTCCGATAAATCAATCTGCTGCTTAGCAATTTCAGCCGCAGTCCTGTATACAATCGCATACTTACTGTCACCATGTGTCTCGCAAACTTTTTCTAGGAATTTGTCAATTTTCCCAAGGAAACAGCCGCACTTAACAGTAATTTCGCTGTCTTTATCTCTAAAAAATGTTGTAAAATCATTTCTGCTTCCAATAGGACCGATAACCAGTACATGGCTTATCGAAAAGACCTTGGCATCACCACAGACCTTGGCATTACCATAGACCTTGGCATTATCATAGACCTCGGCATTATCATAGACCTTGGCATCACCCCAGACCTCGGCATTATCATAGACCTCGGCATTATCATAGACCTTGGCATCACCACAGACCTTGGCATTATCATAGACCTTGGCATCACCACAGACCTTGGCATTACCACAGACCTTGGCATTACCATAGACCTTGGCATTATCATAGACCCATGCATTACCCTTATGGGAAAGATTTTCTTCTTTCTCAATCCAACCACCAAGATCACCAATTTTAATAATTCCAAATTCCATTGTTGCCCGAATTCTCTTAAGTGTTATATTTCCAAAAAAACCTACCTGTTTTGTTTCACCTGTAAATTCATATTTTTTCATTGCTTTTCCTCTCATTCTGCCTTACAATAAGGCTGTGATAAACTATTACTTGGATCCTCCTGAGCTGCTAACCTCAGTGGGATCCTTTTCCAATGCTCTCTCCAACCGGATACTGGTTGATAAGATCCGGACGCCCGGAGGGCACTCTGGATCCAGTAAATCCTGCAAAGCTTCCTCGATGGCCTTGCGCAGTTCTGCGTTTTCTTTTTCCAGGCGCTTTGCGTTTCTGATGGCTTTTATGATCCGCATCGTTTTTCTCCTCCATCTCCACCATAATCATTAAAGTCAGATTCATACCCCAAAACATCCACACTGCCAGAATGGTTTCAATCACTCCATCCCACTGATTCCAGGAAAGTGTCCATTCAATTACAGCGATATAGGCTGCTGCTAAATATTTTCTTCGCATGGCTTGTCCTCCTCAATTTATAATTCGTTCGATTTCAGCAAATCGTTTTGCATTGATAAAATAAACCCATCTATTCTCCGAAGTATGAATCGCATACCCCCATGGAAATACTCCTTGCTGCAAACCTTTCCGAACTGTAGTGTGGGTCATTCCAAGAA
>ERZ894251.561-NODE-561-length-18373-cov-18.203297_pt1 | contig 18373 bp, 19 predicted proteins | sample MGYA00380301_ERZ894251 | MGnify/ENA primary metagenome ERZ894251 (study PRJEB32331, sample SAMN06328418) | human gut metagenome | biome: human gut microbiome; feature: stool | host: Homo sapiens | collected 2014-02-13 ... | reverse complement strand
GATCAGGGAGAGCAGGGTGGTTTTGCCGCAGCCGGAAGGCCCCAGGATGGCGTAAAGTTTGCCCTGTTCCATTTCGGCGTTGACGCCTTTTAAGACTTTCTTTTTATTATCGTAGGAATATCCCACTTGCTTGATTTCCATGATACTCATAGTGATTACCTCATTTCGTTATTTTAGGGGTGGATAGTCTTATTCCATCTGAGACAAAATCTGCTTGGGCTTCAACCGCAGGGTGGAAATGCTGGAAACCAGCACCGCCGCCACCAGCAGGATGCCGCCCACGACAGCCACCAGCATAAAGTGTTCCGGCGTGACGATGACATTCTCTGCGGCTTTGCCGAACAGCGTACCCAGGGTGCCGGCAACCTGCTTGCTCGATAGATACGCCAGCGGGAAGGCCACCACTGCGATCAGCAGAGTTTCCAGCACATATTGGAGAATGACCGCAGGCTTGGCGATACCCACCGCCAGCAAAATCCCGGTCTCCCGTTTCCGGCTGCGGATGGACATGGAGAGAATGAGAATTATCAAAACCATGCTCACAGCAGTAATGACAATAATCAGCGTCGTAACCAAAGCGGTTGTGTCAGAGAGAGAACTTGAAATGTTCTGATACACTTCATCGTTGGCTGTAACAATAAAGTTGTTCCAGTTGATAGAAGAAATGCTCTGTACTTCGTTTATCACGCTCTCTAACTGTGCTGCGTCAGTTACATAGAAATCTGCCTCTTGAATTTTGTTGCCATCACCATAATTTACACACATTGCCTCCATCGCAGCTTTGCTACAAAAGGCATAGTTGGAAAAATCCCACATGGTAGACGCATCATACATTGTGGCCTCATCGTTCTTGTCAGCCACTACTTCAAAAATCCCCACAATTTCCATATCCACTTCGGGATCATCGGTATAAGGGTCATTGATTCCAACAACTTTGCTGCCGACTTCCAGTCCATTCTGTTCGGCACGTTCCCGGCTGATGATAAGGCCATTGGTCATATCCTCTGTGATATGGGACCCTTCAACCAATTCAAATCGTCCTGATACGAATAAATCGTTATACTCCGTATTGATAGAGCCATAGGTATAAAAACTGTTGGTGTAGCCCGTTGTAACCACGCTGTCGCCCGTTTCCTTGAAGTAATAAGGCATGGAAACAATCGAGGCATCATATCCGGCAATCCCGTCTACTGAGGCAATCTCCTGAAGCATTTCATCTGAAATAAATTCCTGAGTGCTATATGAGCCGCCATTGCCGCTTGTCCAACCTCCGGTAGATAGGTTTCGTTCCACGGTAAAACTGGTTCCCGTCACACCCCGCAGTTCCTCAGCCTGTTCCTCCTGGGCGTCGGCTATGGCGAGACCGGATAAAACCAGGGTAGTAATGGCAAGAAGCAGGCAGAACACCAGCAAGGTCTTTTTCCATTTTCTCGCGGTATGTAAAACCGCTCGTATTCCTAAATTCGTTTTGTGGTTCATATTGCGCCTCCTTTACTCCATCTGCGCTAAGATTTGCTTGGGCTTCAGCCGCATGGTCGAGATGCTGGACACCAGCACCGCCGCCACCAGCAGGATACCGCCCACGATAGCCACCAGCATGAAATGCTCCGGGGTGACGATGACATTCTCTGCGGCCTTGCCGAACAGCGTCCCCAGGGTGCCAGCCACCTGCTTGCTGGACAGATACGCCAGCGGGAAGGCCACCACCGCGATCAGCAGGGTTTCCAGCACATATTGGAGAATGACCGCAGGCTTGGCAATACCCACCGCCAGCAAAATCCCGGTTTCTCTTTTGCGGCTGCGGATGGACATGGAGAGGATGAGAATAATCAAAACCATGCTTACAACGGTAATGACAATAATGAGGGTGGTAATCAGGGTGCCAGTGTCGGAAAGGGCGCTGGAGATATTCTGATACACCTCGTCGTTGGCAGTGATATTGAAATTGTTCCAGTTGATAGAGGAAATCTTTTGTACTTCCGCAATTACGCTATCTAACTGAGCAGCGTCGGAAACATAGAAGTTTGCTTCTTCAATCTCGTCGGTTCCCCATCCTTCAACCAACTGGACCATTGCCCCCATACTGCAAAAGCTATAATCGGAATAATCAAAGTAGGATGAGGCGTCATACATATTAACCTGGTCGTCCTTGTCCGCCACCACATCAAAAATACCAACGAGTTGCATATCCACTTCCGGGGTGTTGTTTTCCGGGTAGCATACACCTGTTATTGTGTCGCCAATTTCCAGCCCGTTTTCTTCTGCGAGTTCCCGGCTGATGATAATTCCATTGTCTATATCGTCTGTAATATGCGACCCTTCTACAATCTCCAGTTTCCCTGACAGGAACAACTCGCTATATTCAGAATTGATAGTGCCATAGGTGAAAAAGCTGTACACCTTTGCGGGCAACGCTTTCCCAGTTTCATCGTAGAAAAATGGCATCAAAATAAATGAAGCGTCATATCCTTCGATTCCGTCCACAGACGCAATTTCCTGAATCATATCTTCGGAGATAAACTCCTGCGTACTATAAGTGCCATCGCTGCCATTTGACCAACCACCAGTAGATAAGTTTCTCTCCACCGTGAAGCTGGCCCCGGTGGTTCCCCGGACTTCCTCAGCCTGTTCCTCCTGGGCGTCGGCTATGGCCAGGCCGGAAAGCACCAGGGTGGTAATAGCCAGAAGCAGGAAGAACACCAGTAGCGTCTTTTTCCATTTCCGTGCGCTATATAAAATCGCCCGTATTCCTAAATTCATATCGCCTGCACCTCCTTAACTCATCTGCGACAAAATACTCTTGGGCTTCATCTTCATGATCGGGTAGGCCGCCAGTGCGGTAGAGGCCACACACAGCACCATGCCGAAAGCCCACACCAGTGCGTAATCCTCGGCGGAAACAGCCACCTCGATCTCGGCAAGGCCCAAATCCTCGGTGGATTCTTCTTCCGCAGCTTCGCTTTCCCCGGTCAAGTCCACCGTTTCATAGGTTTCGCTTGTCACCTGGGAGAGCAGGCTGCTCCCAATCTGATGGGAAATGGCTGTGCTGGTTCCAAAGGAAATCACCAGGGCGATGGCCGCCACAAGGATCACTTCCAGCAGGTATTGCAGCAGCACCGAGCCTTTGGAAATGCCCATGGCCAGATAGACGCCGGTTTCATGGATTCGCCCACGGAGCCGCAGCGTCAGGAACAGGGCCAGCACCAGGAAACAGATCACCGATACCACCGCAATGGCGATAAAGACGATGTTCTGCAAGCCCTCCAAGGATTCCTTGGCGTTCTGATAGTCGTTGTCATAGCGGGTCAGGGTGCAGCTCTCCCAATCTACGCCATCCAATTCCTGCACATCGGTCATAATGCGCTCCAGCTCGTCCGGGTCGTTTACATAGAAATCCCCGTACTGGACATTGGTGGTTCCCTCCGTGCCGTAGAGCAGGAAAGAGGCGGTGGAGAGGTCGGTGAAAACAATGTTGTCGTAAAGGTCATAGGACGGGGCCATACCGATAGAATCCTGTTCCTCGGTATTGGTGAAGATCCCGGCCACCGTCACGGGGATAGTCTGACTTTTGTCCTCCACATTCCCCAGCAGCATGGTGTCGCCCACAGACAGGCCGTTGCGCTGGGCGAACTTCTCATGGATCAGCACCTGGCTGCCGGCCTCGGTGGTGATGGGGTTGCCCTCCACCATCTCAAAGCCGCCATCGGTGAAATAGCTGTCCTCCTGGGAGTTGGAGTTGGCCACCACCCGTCCGGCGTTCTCATAGCCCTCCGGCACCTGGGCAGCGCCCTCGGTGTTGATCTCCAGAAGGTTCCCGTCTGCGTCAAAATAAGTAGCGTAGGTGTAGGAGCGCAGGGTGTACCTGCCGCTCAAGCCATCCACATCAAGGATCTGGCTCACCGTATCCTCCGGGATACCGTTTTCCAGCGTCTTGGCGTTGATGGTGAAATAGCCCAGCAGGGCTTTTTTGATATTGGCGTTGGCCGTTTCCGTGGCCGATTGGATGGAAAGGCAGGTCAGCATCAGCGTGGCCATGACCAGCAGAAACGCCAGCAATGTGAGGGTCTTGCCCTTTTTTCGGATGGAATACAGGCAGGCCCGTTTGCACAGGTTCATGTCTGAGCCACCTCATTTCCTTTTTGTAAAACCAGTGGGTTCACTTGTGTACCTCCTAACGTATTTTTTCGCCGGGGCGTTTCTCGCTCCGGTGGTGTTCCTGTCTGCTGGGAACACCCTTATGGTACACTACGAAGGTGGAGTTGAGGTGGAGTTGAGATATTTTTTAGGTGGAGTTGGCATTTTTACAAAGTAAAATCAGTGTACTCTCTCCGCATCAGGCATAAAAAGAGCAGGAAATCAGTTTTCAAGATTTCCTGCTGAATGGTGCCGCCGATAGGCGGCTGATATTCAGTTTTGAAAGTTCGGGTCAGGTTGGCCCGATGATGGATAGCACGATAAATTTTTATTTTCCCCTTTAAGGCATTATACATTTTTGTTATTTCTCTTGATGATTATTTTTTTCATAATCAATCAATGTACCTATAACAATTCCAATTAACATTCCGATACCTGCACAAATAGGAATAGCAAAAAGATTTTTCAAAAACGCCCATGCCAACACACCTATGCAACCACCGACAATAAATCCTGTTAATAAGCCAATAGTTAAGTATCTATTGCTTTTCATATTGCTATATCCCCCCTAAAAGTATATTTGTCGTTGGCTCTATTATACTATGACCGGCTGCCTTTGGGAATAGATGAATTTTAAACTTGCTGAACGGAAATAGCTTGTCCGCCTTTCACCACAAAAACGCTGTAAACTTCACGCCATTTTCCGTATTAACCATGTTGTGGATGATTTCGTGGTGGTCGAGAATGGTTTTGGTGATATACAGCCCCAGGCCGCTGCCGCCGCTATTCCGGTTCCGGGATTTGTCCACCCGGTAGAAGGGCGTGAAGATACGCTCCAAATCTTCCTCTGCAATGTGGACGCCGGTATTCTCCACGGAAAACACCTCGTCCTTTTGGGTGACAGTGATCACCGCGCCCACCGGTGAATAGGCCACGGCATTTCCAATCACATTGGTGAACACCTTCTCCATGAGCCGCCGGTCCCCCTGGTAGTGGTATGCCGGCTGGATGTCCATGCGAAGCTCGATCTGCTTATCTTCCATCCGGCCACGGAACTGCTGGCAGACCTTTCGCAGCATTTGGCTGATGTCCAGGTCAGTGCGCTCCAAGTGGAAATCGCTGCCGCCCATCCGGGCCGCCGACAAAATCTCCTTGACCAGCGCCTCCATGTCATTAGTGGTTTTCATACACCGGCGCAGGTAAGTATCCCGGTCTTTGTATTCGCCCACCTGATAGATCATACCCTCCAGTTGCCCCTTGATGATGGCGATGGGAGTTTTCAGCTCATGGGAGACGGCGGTGAAAAATTCCACGCGCTGCTTTTCCTGCTCACGTTCCCGCTCAATATCTTTCTTCAACTGCCAGTTTGCCGAGCGCAAGCTGGCCAGAGCACTGTTGAGCTGCTCCGCCATCTCGTTCAGGCTGGTGGCCAGCACACCGATCTCGTCTTGCCGGTTGACTTCACACTTCCAGGTCATGTCCAGGGTAGCCATCCGTTTCGCCACGTTGCTGATACTAACCAGCGGCTTGGAGTAGTACCGGGAACAAACCACCGCCCCAATGACGGAGATCAACAGAATCACAACGGCAATAAAGGGGATGAGCTTTAGCAGGATGTCATAGGACTGCGCCACTGCGACCAGGGCGGCATTGGCAAATACATGGTAGGTTTGGCCGCCCTGCTGGAATGTAGCGGAACAGCTCATAGAGGGAGCAGAAGTGTCCAGGTTCTCCATGTCGGCAAAATTCACGGAGAACAGATTATTCCCATAATTATCGTTGACTTCCACCGAGGCGTTGTTCGTCATGGAAAATTCCATCAGACTGTCCGAACTGGCCTCCCAGCCATTCCGCTCCAGAACCTCCACCAAGTCATAAAAATCGGAAGTGACTTGTCCTTCCAGCTCCGTATGGTAATTTCTCGGCAGGAAAATCATCACCATGCCGTAAATGATAATGCAGCAGACCACCAGCAGCGCCAGCATACTGAGAAAGGTTTTGGCCCGGATGCTTTGACTAATCTTCCTTCTCAATTTTATATCCCGCCCCTCTCATGGTTTCTATGTAGTCCACACCCAGCTTTTTGCGGATGTTCTTGATGTGGGTGTTGACGATTTTTTCGTCGCCAATATAGTCGTAGCCCCAAACCGTATCCAGCAGTCTTTCTCTGGACACCACCCGGCCCTGATTCTCCAGAAGGAGCTTCAAAATCTCAAATTCCCTGGTAGTAAGGGAGACGCTTTCGGTCCCCACAAGGACGGTAAGGCTGTCCGTGTCCACCGTGATTTCCTTATAACGGATCACGGTATTGGGCGCAGCGCCGCCCTGTTCGGCCCGGCGCAGCACCGCTTCGATGTGCTTCATCACAACCGGCATGGAAAAGGGCTTGGTGATGTAATCATCGGCCAGGGCGTCAAAGCCCTTCATCTGGCTGTCGTCATCGTCCAATGCGGTGAGCATGATGATGGGAACTCGGCTCTCCTTCCGCAGAATTTCGCACACGGCAAAGCCGTCGATTTTCGGGAGCATTAAGTCTAAAAGCACCAGGTCGGGCTTGTTCTCCCGGAACTGTTCGATCCCTTCCAGGCCATCAGCGGCCAGAATCACCGTGTAGCCTGCGTCCTCCAGGAACGCCTTGATGATATTCTGAATGGATTCTTCATCTTCTATAATCAAAATCATTTTTGACATTGCTTGCACCTCCAAGGGTAGTGTAACATACAAAGGTGGAGTTTCGGTGGAGTTGGACAAAGAATTTGCTTTTTTATTATATCATGACTTTATGAATGTTCTTTTCCCTGTGTCCTTTCCGCCGATGGCCCCAGCAGATAGTCAATATTGGCTTTCACATTCTGCAGCTCCCGCATTTCTTCCCGTACCTGCTTATATTCCGCATAGGCTTTCCGCTTGGCCTCCAGCACTTCGGCATATTCTTCCCGCAGAGTCTTTACGGTAGGCAGTTTCTCCACACCCAGGCTGTCAAAATATTTCTTTGCCGCCTGGTGGATCAGGATGTCGGCCTCATGCTCGGTTCGGAACTTTTTGCTGTAACCGGCTTTTCGGTACTCAATATAGACATCTCTCGTCTTAGAGTAGTTGACGATCTGTTTCTGCAATTCTCCATTTTGAGATAAACGGCTTTCCATGTCCTTGATCTGCGTGGAAAGCTCATTAAACCGGGAAGTCGTGGCCTGGGACTTTGCTTGAAGGTCCTCATAGCTCATATCCCCATGCTTTTTCAGGTAAGCCACAGCTTTTGCAAGCTGCTTCACATTGAACACTTTGGCCCAACGCTCATAACCGGCGCCTTTACCGGCCCGCATTGCGGCGTCAATATCAATCAGCATCCTCACAGAAGAACTGGACCGTTTGGGCTGAACAGAGGGAATATAGGTTCCGGCAATCCTTTCCCGTATAGCCTGTTCCGTGTAGCCGCCTTTCAGAGTATTGCAGCGAGTAGGCTTCTTTTGGCCCGGAACACGGAAGTTAATAGATTTCCCGCGCCGGGTGACTTCCACGCCGGACGCTTCCAGAATTTTCAGGAAATCCTCAAAGGTGGAGGGGGACTGCTCCAGGGCGGCGTCAATAGCCTGCCGGATCTGGTTCTGAAAGGAGAGCGGTTTGTTTCCATCGCCCAGCCATTTCCCATAATGGCCGCGGCTGGGCTTGGGATCTTCCACAATGGAAAGGCCATGCTCCAGACACAGCTTATCGCTGATCCGGCGCAAAGCCCAGGAGGAACCCCAGAAGTTGCGGAATTTCCGGGTACATTCCAGATTTACCGCGCTCACGATGATGTGATTATGGACATGGTGCTTATCTATGTGCGTGCAGACGATAAAAGCGTTGTTTCCCTTCGTCAGCCTCATGGCAAGCTCCTGGCCGATCTGATTGGCTTCTTCCGGCGTCACTTCACCCGGCTTAAATGCCTGCCGGAAATGGTAGGCAATCACGTCATCCGCGCCCCGGACTCTGCCGGTCTGGTGGATATACTGCCGCTTGGCTAAAGTAAATTCCGCATCCGCTGTGCGGGTATCGCACTCAAAACCGTAAATCAGTTTCCCATAGTCGGTTTTCTCTGGATTTTCTACATAATCAATGATGTCCTCGATTGCGGTGGAGAAAGAGCGCCCCTCTCCGATATGCAAGGGCATCAGCCTTGTGGTCGCCATTGTCCACCTCCCTTGAAAATTTTTTATATAGCCTATGAGAAAATGCCGGACGCGGGGCCTGCTGGCCCTGCGTCCGGCATTTTCTCATAGGCTGTCCTTTAGAATGGCCCGGATTAGCTTGTTTTGCAAGCGGTGTTTCATGTACTCGTTCACCGGCACATGAGGCGAACCGTCCAGATATTTAATCTTTTTTATTATTGCTATTCTATATTTAGCCTACGGCTTGGTGATTTCTAAAGGCTTTGTATGTTATGGCACTTGAAATAAGCAACACAATGATTGTGGCAAATGCGATACACAATGCAGGGGCTAAAGGCTGATTGTAAAAAATGGATTGAACATCAACAGGCATTAGAAGTACCTCATGTGCATTAACCGCATTAGCAGGAAAGACAATCAGTAGATCGCGCAAAGTGCTTTCCGGCAGTAACTGCCGGATAATCCACGGTGCCATAAAAACCGCAAAAGCCACTATCAACGAGGAAAAGGGCGTTTTTGTAACTGCTGAAATCATAGCTGTAACTGCGGCTGCAAAAATCCCGGCCAACCATACGATACCCAAACCAAAAAAGATCAGCTGCAGATTATTTAAGGGCAGATTGACTCCCATAAGAGAAAGCCCCAAATTTGCTTGTATATCTGCGTTCCAGCCGAGAACACCGTATTGTACTCCGAAAGCAACACAAAAGAGAAGGAACAGGCCGCCAATAATCATAGTTGTAAAAATCATACTGGAAAACAATTTTGCTATGATCTGCCGATTTTTCCCGTAGCGGGTTGTCAATATGAGTGCGTCCATTTTTGTGCTGTACTCGCTTGAAAAGATTGTTGATACAGCGATAATGATAACAATGAGTGCGGGAAAAGCTATTGCAATCGTTTGACCGCAAAATCCCGAAAAAAAGTATGCCCAACTATCGTTGTACCCATATTGCAGGGGCTTATCAACATAAGCGGCTCCATAGTCCCGAATACTTACCAACCCGTCCTCCGTCAAAGGTGGGATAGAGGTGCCATGTGCAATCGCGTCTTGCGCGATTTCATCATAGTTTGCTGGTGGGATAAACATAGCAAGGTATAAGTAGCTTGTGGGAACTAATGAGTTGATCGCGCCGCTTTCAACCGTTTCAGCATATTCAGTAGGATAATCTCTCGAAAAGTCTAAAACCATTTTTGCAATCGTATCATCGGTAAAATCCCCGGTATATCTCTCCGCAATACTCTGATTGAACATAATCGCTTCTCTGCCGGATAATTGCGTACCGTCCGGGGTAATGGCAGAGGTGGCCGAGTTATTGAAACAGTACGCTTGCAAAATGAGAAAGCAGACAAGCAGCAATACCGCAAGGGAACCTATCACAACCGAGTTAGAGAACATCTTTTTGAGTTCAAATCTTATCATACGGAGCATGGATTACACCTCCCCATGAAAGTAATACAAATACAAATCTTCCAAGCATGGGGACACCGATACCGCTGTATCGCAAGGTTTACTGTCTGAAACAATCCTTAAAACGGCTTCGCCATTCTCTGTTTTGCTGTTGCATACGGTAAAGCGATTTTCAAGCCGTTCTGCTTCCTGCCTTGTTACGCGACACTCCCATACCTTGCCGGATATTTCTTGTATAATCGTACTCTCTGCCCCTTTTTTGAGAAGCGCACCACCCTTTATTACAAGGATTTCGTCTGCGATATATTCAACATCTGTCACAATATGGGTGGACAATATGACAATTTTATTTTCGGCAAAAGAACTAATCAAGTTGCGAAACTTTACCCGTTCTTTTGGGTCAAGTCCGGCTGTCGGCTCGTCAAGAATTAAAATCTGCGGGTTGTTCAAAAACGCCTGCGCAATCCCTAAACGCTGTTTCATGCCGCCCGAAAAGGTCTTGATTTTTTTGTCCTTTACTTCTGAAAGATTGACCGTTTCCAAGAGTTCTAAAGATTTCTCCTTTGCATATCTGGCGTTCAGCCCTTTTAGGGAAGCCATGTAAAGGAGAAAATTCATAGCCGTAAAGTTTGGATAATACCCAAAGTCCTGCGGGAGATAGCCGATTGCAGCACGATAACTTTCTCCCATTTCACGAATATTTGTGCCGTTAAAGGTTACTTCCCCCGAAGTGGGCTTCAATATATCGCAAATCAACCTCATCATGGTTGTTTTGCCCGCGCCATTTGCCCCAAGCAAGCCATAAATACCCGGTCCAAAAGTTGCGTCAATCCTGTCCAATGCTATTTTGCTACCATATTGCTTTGTCAGCCGATCTAATGTCAGTTGCATATAGCCAAACCTCCTTCGTCCATGCCTTTTATAAACTGCGCGGCTTTCCAAATGAGAATAGCGAAAGTGCCAAAGCAGAGGATAAGCCAAATCGGAATAGAAATGCTTTGATATGGAGAAAACCGATTGATACAAAGCAGCATAAGAAAGGCAAACCCAAAGCCTGCGGGAAATATGGGGAATACCGAGTTTTTATTTCTCGCAAGGCTTGTAACAAAAAAAGATACAATACAGGCCAAGTTAAAAGGTACAAATAAATACAAGGCCATTTCCCACATAGGCAATTCCGTTTGTAGGCTTGTGAATAGAGTAATTGCCAAAATGATAATCAAATCTATCGTCCCAATGATAGAAAGTTTAATGGCTACGATCTGCCGGAGATTATATTTGCAGCTTTGCTCCAATTCCCACATTTGATAGGAGAAACTTTTGCATACTTCGGGAAAGCCAACTACACCGAGTAATGCCACAATAAATGAAATGGCAGATAGGATAGCGGTCATATCGGTGTCGCTGCTAATTTGACTAATAAGCAGCATACATATCCCAATCGCCAATAATTGAGAAAACCACAAAAGCGGGGATATATACTTGAACTGATTGATAATTCTTCTGTACCAGCGTAATTCCTGCACTGGATTTTTCATTAAAAGCTGCTTCCCGGCTAAAACGGTTTTTTGGATATTCGTTTCATCGGCGGGAGCAACCGTATATGCCCCTAATATCTTCTGGAAATATCTATCCTGATCTTTCACGCCTTAAAATCCTCCTTGTCCAAATATCGTTTCAGTTTATCAAGCCCTTGCTTCAACCGCGATTTTGCTGTCGGCAGACTTACCCCCGTAATGGCTGCAATCTCTTTTAGTTTTCTGTCATGGTAAAACCGTAAAATAACAACCTCTTTTTGCATATCGGGGAGCCGGTCAATGGCTTGCTGTATGATTTTAGCGTCCTCTTGCCGCAAAACTTCTTCCGAAATATTTAGATTGCTTGGGACGGCAGAAAGCGTGTCCATGTCCACTATATCGGGAGATTTCTTTTTGAAGTGATTGTTGCAGGTGTTCACCGCAATCGTGAGCAGGAAGTTCATAAACTTTCCCGTCAATCGGTATTGTTGAATATGCTCAATCAACTTCAAGAAAGTGTCCTGCGTCAAATCGGCGGCAAGTGCCGTATCTCCATTACAGCGACGAACACAAAATTGATAGATATTCTGATAATATTTCCGCACCAATGTTTCAAAGGCTTCGGGATCTCCGTTTTGTATGCGCCGTATCAAAATATAATCTTCTATGTTCATCACCTGCTTTCTGCTGTAAAGTACCTTACATAATATTAACAACCATACTACCCAAAAGGATTTAAAAATTCAATTTTTTCTGTATTCATCAAATAGGCACGAAAGGCCATGCAATGAGATATACCGCGTTTAAATAGTACCTCACGATATACAAAAATGCATTAAGAGTTTTCTCAAATAATTTCAAAAAAGTTGAAAACAGTAGCAAAAGCACCTGTCCTTTACTTTATATTTAGGCGTAAAAAAGCGACCCGCCGGTTAATCGGCGGGCCAAATCCTAACCTTATGCAATTTTGTACCGTGCCCGCAGGTGAAGGACAAAGACCAGTACCGCCCCCAGCGCCCACACCACATAGGTCCACACCATATCCTTGCCGGAAAACTCATAAGCCATGGTAGCAAAAATAAATCCCCATACAACAGACAATACACCACCGATCAGCCAGAAGCCGGGGCGGGTACAGTGCAGCAGGAGAAGCCCCAAAAGGACAGCAATGCCAATCACAACCGCCAGGGCAGGATGAACGCCTAAAAGTCCATGGGAAAGAAAACCCGCCAGGATTGCCAGCGCAATGCTGTCAAAAACAATGATGTTTCCAAAAAACAGCCCAATCACCGTCACAATCAGTCCGATTCCAATGCCAATTAACAATTCTATGCCAACGGCCAGTAAAGCAGCGCCCATACGATGGCCTCCCTTCTAAAAAAACAGGTTTCTCCTTCTATGAAAATTCTACCGCTCCGGGGCACTGGAAAGCAACCGCTTTTTTGAATGTTCATGGAATGTTTGTAAATTCCGTCAGCAGCTTTTTTACAATTTCCCACATCCCATCCATGCGGGATTGCAGATCTGCAATATCCGCCCCATAGATACTTCCGGTTTCATGGGCTTTCCGGGCATATTGGTTCAGGTTGTTGGAGCAGATACGAAGCAGCCGGGTCAGCTCCCGGACTTCGGACAGGTCCAGGTTGATCACATATCCGTCAATCGCCATTTTACGGATAAAGGCCGAAGTATTTGTAATGCCGGTCTGCGCCATGCGCTCCCTGATCTTATCCATTTCCTGCTCTGAAATCAAAATGTGAATCTGGGCGCTGCGTTTTTCTTTTGGGGCCTTCATCGCTGAGGCTGTTCCTTTGTCTTTTTGTTAGGAGCCGGGCGCGGAGCATTTGCGGCGGCCTCTTTCAGAAAGTGGGTGACAGAACGCTTTTCTGCCGCAATCATTTTATCCAGGTGATTTTCAAACACGCCGGGTATAAAGTTATGCCGGTATTCCTGTTCGCTTGCCAGAATCCCGCGCAGCAGGCCCGGAACAGCCGGCTCCAGCCGGAATTTCTCGGCTTTGCCAAATTGGGCGTGAAGGGACAGCTTATGCTCATGGTAATACGCATAGCGAAATTCCATTGGCTCGCTCTGGCCTTCAAACTGGACGGTCACGGACGCAGCGGGAAGGGCGGTCCGTTCAATATGCTCCGCCATAGCCCTGTAATCCTGCGTATAGAGATTTCCCTTGATTGCATCACCTTCCATGCCGGTGATCTCCACCGTATACGCAAGGATTGTATCACGGGTATCTTTGTAAAACTGCCAGGTGTAAAACGCATCGGAATCCCGGATAAAAACATCCCGCTCCCGGAAGCACCATGTCCCGGAGGGGCGGGACATCCAGAACAGCGGGGTACGCTCCGGGTGCTTTGTTTGGGCGATACGCTCCATGCTGCCAACGTCATATTCAAAATCAGATTGATAATGCTTTGTGTTCCGCTCCATCACAGAGCGGAGGCATTGTTCCACATCCACATTTTCAAATTTCAGCTTCAAGCCTTAAAGCCCCCTTTCCGGCGGGGAAGGCTGAAAACTACGGGCCTCATGCGCCGTGCGGTCTGCCCGCAGTTTTTCCATGATCGAAGGCTTCTCATTGGGCAGTGTTTCCGGGGCCAGCTCCTTGACTTCCTCATGGGTCTGCCCATCGGTAAGGTCGGCCCGGACCGGCGGGTCGTTATTCACAATGCCGTCAATCATGTTGTAGTTGCCCTTTTCGCCCTCCAGGTCCAGCTCCGCGTTGCGAAGATAGTTTTCCGGCGCCTGGAAGGGCTGGCCCGCAAACAGGATTTCCCGGCGCGGGGTGAATTGCCGCAGAACACCTTCCTGCAGGCGGGCAAATTCCATATACTGATCCATCGTCAGCCCCCGGTCCAGCATTTCTTCCTGTGAGTGCGACCAGCCTTCCCCATAGAGGAAATAATACATTTCCGGCATATCGCTCACAAAACATAAAGATCCATCCCGGTTGTCATAGCTTCCCGGCTGGCCTGGGGTAAAGGAATAGCGTTCCTCCCGGCCAAGATATACCTTATTGTCTGCGGCAAGCATGGCGATCATATTGGCATAGTTACTGTGAACGGCAGAACGGATCTCCACAACCGGGTCCGCCTCCGGCGCCATCTGCCTACCAGGGATCTCATTATGTTTTTCGGCCACCTCATTTCTCGGCACACGGTCCACCGGGCCAACAGCCTCAATATCAGGCTGCGAGGCCGGAACCCTTACAGCGTTTGGTTCCGGTTCTTTCTCTTTGACAAAGTAACGGACATTGACCGTTGCCTTACGGTTCAATTCCAGGGCATAAGCCTGGGCCGCCTCCAGGGATTCAAATTCCAGGGGACGGCCATCTTCTTTACACCATGCTTCCGCATGGCCGAACATGGAAGCGGCACTTCTTACCGCCCAAACTCCATATATATGTTCCATTTCGCATCCTCCTTATCGTTCCGGCTCCTTTGCCGCCTTTTTAGGGGCAGCCGTTTCCGGGGCTTTACTATTTTGAAGCTGCTGCCGGATAGAATGAGGCCGCTCGGCCTCCCGGTCAGCCGAAGTGATATTGACATATTCCCCTATAATGCAAAGCGCCTTATGATAGCTGTCACAGGAAAACACCCGATCCGCCATTTCCTTCGCCTGGTCGGGCATCCCATGGGCTTTCAGAGTGCGGGAAGCAATACCTACCAGGTTGAAAATATTCCCGTCCTGGCCGATCAGCGGGCAATCCGGCTTTTCTGGCGCTTCCTGCGCCGGTTCATGGTTCAGGCGGTTGTCGATATAATCGGACAACCAGGTGCCGCCGAAAGTATCATGGGTTTGCAGCCGCCACATGGCGAGTTTGCCCATGTCCAGCTTGACATCCTCAAAAGGGAACAGCAGACAGGTAAGATCCTCATTTTGGAATACGCTCACATGGGTAAATGTAGTTCCCCCTAAAAGAATCCCATCCTGTGTCAGCAGGTCATTGATCCCCTGGACCCACTCATCAGGTTCACCGCCGCATCCCTGCAGGATAAGCCCTTCTTTATCCTCCATACGGCGAAGATCCTCCACCGTGATATTCTGAATTTCCATAGATTCCTCCTGATTTGAGATCATTTTGTTATATGCCGGGGAAAGGGCTTCGGAAAGCGCCTGTTCCCACTGTCTGCCAAATCCCCGGACCACAGTATCGGGAAGCGCACCGTTGCGCTGAAACATTTCTAAGGTATCAAACGCCCGATTGAACAGGGAAACATTTTGGACGTCCACGTTCGGGGCAAAATGAATGACACCCGCGGGATAGTTCTTTCCAGTGCCTACCCAGCCGCGCACAAAATCATCAAAGCCATTTCTGATTCCTGTCTGGGCCAGATCATCGGCATGGCTGCCGGGCAACCCTCTTGTTTTCCCGTATTGCTGGCCCAAAACCAGAATACCGGTCTTGGGATTATACATAAAGCGCCGGTTTGAAATATCCTGCATATTAAAAGCCTGTGCCGCCACATCCAGTTTCATCATTTCAGAGACTACCGGTACAACTTCAAGTTTTTCCTTCTCCGTATCATCACCTCCCATCCGTTTCTTTCAGTTGGCTCATTACAATCTCCGGACGGACCCAAAGCCGCTGAAATTTTCTCCACTCGCTGTCTACAATGCCTTTTTCATCCCGGTAGAGCATGGCATAAGGGATAAATCCGGCTTTCCAGGCGTCCCGCAGACGTTTTTCCGCTGCCTCCATGGTATCGCCCCGGTAGCCGATCAGGACATAACAGCAGGCTTTATGTGATTTTCTCTCGAATCCTCCGGTCTGCAAAAGCCGCCCGGCCTCCACAAGCGGCTCATAATCATCCGGGGTGTCATAGGCAAAATACATGCGCTGCGTCCTGGATTCCCGCAGAAGGTCCACATGCCAGGGCCGAAGAAGGCGGGCCTCCAGCCCGCCCGTAAAGGCCGGACGCTCTTTCTGCCTGCCCAGCATTTCAAATACCGCTTCAATATGCTGCCGGGAACAGGCAAGCAGGTTATCGTCCAGCACTATATTTCCTTCGGTGATCGGCAGTTCCCTAAGCCTTCCGCCTTCCCGCCTGGGGACGGAACAGAACCAGCAGCGGTTGGGGCAGCCCCTTGAAGTGATAACATAACCTTTTTTCAGATACATCCCCGGCACGAAATCACCGCCAGGCATATTGAAGGCAGGACCGCCCATGTGGACGGGGACGCCCAGCTTCATCCACTTTTCGGCAAGCCGGCACGCTTTCTCCATGTCATAGGTAAAGGCCACAGAAACATGCACTTCTTCTATATCCGGCAGGCCGCCCCCTTGGCGGCGGGCCGGTAAATGCCAGAGGATCATCCGGCGTTGCTTTGGTACGGCGTGGAAATACACGCGCAATCTTCAAATACACATCCCTCCTAAAAGTTGATTATCCGGTTGGGTTCATTTACCTTTTTGTCCGCAACTTAACCTTCCTATGGAGAGGCAGAGTATAAATCTCTTACCGCCTGTAAAAGTGAGGCCGGAAAGCCTTATAAATCAAGGCATAAACAGGCTAAGTTGCAGACAGATCATCCCTTGTGCTGGCGAATCCGGCGCTTGCGTTTTTTATCCGCGTCCCGTCTGGCCCAGGTCCGGCAGGCGTCAGAACAATACGCCTGGCTGGTCGTGGGAAGATACAGCTTCCCGCATACCGGGCATTTTTTCTGGCGCTGGGAAGTATCATTTCCCGTCAGAGCTGCTTCCAGAGCCGGTTCAACCGGCAGCACCGACCGCTCAAAATACCGGCAAAGGCCGCCAGTCCACCATTTATGAAGCATATAGCAGGGGCAGTCCAGGGGAAGGCAGAGCTTTTCCCGCTCGTCATAGTTGGCGCATAAGCCTGTTACCAGCCTTCGGATCGCTGCGCGCTCGGAGCGGGTCAGCTCCCGCGGCGGGCCGGTCATTTCTTCCGTCCCCGCTGCTGCGGAAATTCCAGTTTGAAATTCACATACTTTTCGCCGGTATCGTCCAGCACCACCACGGCGTCATAGGTTTTGCCGGTTTTCTCACTGAAAAGCCCGGACATGGAAACGCGGCCCTCTTTTAAGAGCGCCGCGGCAACAGTTTTTGTGATGGTTTTCTTTTTACTGGAAAAGAACCGGTTTTCTTTCCATAGCGCAAAGGCGCAGCCTTCATTTTCACAGAAGAAGCCTTTCTTCCCCTCATAGACAGCGCCGCCGCACCGGGGACAGGTACCAACAGCTTCCCGGCTGGCCGCGCTCTTGTTCCCGAACAAGGAGGAATAGGCAGGATCGGGGGCGGTGTTCTGCCGGATCAGGTCACGGATTAAACCGGCAATCCCTTCCATAAAAGCGTCCGCCGTCATTTCTCCGCGTTCCACCTGTTTCAGCATAGACTCCCATTCCGCTGTAAGCTCCGGGGATTTTATCACATCGGGCAGGACGGCAATCAGGTTGACGCCCTTATCCGTAGGTAAAAGCTGTTTCTTTTTCCGCTGGACAAATCCCGTGGACACCAGCTTTTCCAGTGTGGCGGCACGGGTGGCTGAAGTGCCCAGTCCTTTCCGCTCGGCGTCCTCCGGCATATCCTCCGCACCGGCTGTCTCCATAGCCGCAAGTAGAGAATCTTCTGTGTAGTGCTTGGGCGGGCTGGTTTTGCCTTCCCGAATCGTGGCGGCAGCCTTTTCAAAACTCTGTCCTTCTTTCAGTTCCGGCAGGCGGGCCGTACTTTCATCGCCGTCCTCCGGCTGTTTCTGTTTCAGGCTGGCACGGAAAGCCTGTTCAATGCCTTTCCATCCCTCATGCAGAGTCGTTTTCCCTTTGGCGGTAAACGTGTGGCCCTCGGACTCCAAAACTGCCAGCACCGCCTCAAAGCGGTGGGGCTGGGCGGTAGCGCAGAGAAGGCGGCAGGCAAGGAGCATCAGGACATCCCGCTCACCGGCAGGCAAAGCAGACAGGTCGGTGCGGGCCATCTCCACCGTGGGGAGAATGGCATGGTGGTCCGTTACCTTGCTGTCATCAATAATTCCTTCCAGCTCCGGCGCCGTGGTACTGTCCTTGCCAAAAGGCATATTTTGCCAAAGCCACAGGGCCAGAGAGCCAACCGTTGCTTGCATATCCGCTGTGATATACTGGCTGTCTGTTCTCGGATAGGTCGCCAACTTTTTCTCATACAGGCTTTGCAG
>ERZ894251.557-NODE-557-length-18522-cov-13.622787_pt1 | contig 18522 bp, 25 predicted proteins | sample MGYA00380301_ERZ894251 | MGnify/ENA primary metagenome ERZ894251 (study PRJEB32331, sample SAMN06328418) | human gut metagenome | biome: human gut microbiome; feature: stool | host: Homo sapiens | collected 2014-02-13 ... | reverse complement strand
CGGCTGCAAGTATTTTCTTTGATTTTCTTTTCATAATTCTACCTCTTTCTTTTTTAGTGATATAAAAATAACGCTCCGACTATTGCCGAAACGCTTAACAAGCTATTTTCTTAACATTCGTTACTTCTATGAAGCTTTTTATCCGGTCGTAACCCCAGCCGCAATTAATCAAAGACGACACGAGCATTTCCATGCTTTCTATATCTCTGAGCTGTTCCGCTGTAAAACAATCGCGGAGATTATCTTTTTTGGGAATACCGTAATACTCTCTCAGCTTATTGGCGTTCATGCCGAACAAAACCTTGTAAATGCAGTTTGTATACGTCGAATATGCATGACCGTGCATTCTTTCGTTTTCAGTAGACTGCTGTAAGGCTTTCGTGAGCGACTGCCTGACTGCGATCCCCTTTTCTCGTTCTATAAGCTTGCCCTGGAGCGTTTTCTCCATAACGTTAAACTGTTTTATGTAAGCTTCCTTGAACTTCATAGCCTTTTCGCCGGTGTAACCCATTGCCAAAAGGGTGAAGCCGTCGCGGGTAATATAATACATAGGATATTTTTTATTATTGCCCTCAACTTTGTATTCTGAAAACGCAAAATTGCGCTCTCTGAATTCCGTTGAACACCCTAAATTTTCTATATCCCTAAGTACGTCGGCATGACGTTTCTCAAACGTCTCCGCTACATCAAGACTGCTTACAACAGTTACTTCCTGCTTGTTGATTTTCGATACTTCTACTAACATAGTAATAATCCTTTCAGTTATTTTATTTTTGGGTATAAAAATAGCGCATACCTTTAGGCATACGCTGATTTGTATTAAATTGTGATATAACTAAACCGCCTTATCAAGGCGGCTATAACAACTTTAAATCTTCTTCACTGCAATTAAAAAGTGGAAAATCTCCTCCATAACCGTCTTTGCGTTTTCCTTTGATGTCACTTTCAACAGTTATTACTGTTTTGCTTCCGGTTTTTACGATATCAACTATTGTACCGGGGAGATTCTTCGATTTTATTATAACTTTATCATATAAATTAAACAATAATATCAATCCTCTCTATGACCGGTTATCAACCGTGGTTTACTTTCTGGAGTATCTTTTCTCCAAACAATTCGGAATCTTTTCTTATTATTAACACCGAGATACATAAATGTGCTGAAATCCTCTGTTCCATCCTCATTCTTTTTTATATCTAAGACTTTTGAATTATCAAACTCCGAAGTGATATCATTGAAAAGGCGTTCATAATCATTCTCATTGTATCCTACATCAAAAAATTCCTTGGAATGTTTTGCGCCTGGTTTTAATAGAAATTTATTGATTTTATCGGGATGAATTTCAATTCTTTCACTTGCCTTTATTATACCACTTCTACTTGAATTGTCAATATAATTTTCCGCCGTTTTTTTCCACTCGTCAGCTTTTTTACCGTACATGCGCCTATTGTCTTCATCAAGAAAATTTTCGGACATTCTTCTGAACTTTTCCGACTGATTTTCGGCATACCTTCGTTTCTGTTCGGCGTTGTACTGTTCTATAAGCTCCCGCCGTTCTGATTCTGTATAAGGTTTACCCTCGTCAGAAATACCCTCAAAATACGTCGTATGACCGTCCTTACATCTCGGGTGGTAAAGTCCCTTTGCTATAGCTGTACTCATAAGCATATGCTTTCCGTCCGGTTTGCCTCCGCTCCATACATCGTCGATAAGTACTTTGCCTACAAACGGAGCGCACATAGGGCACGGATTGCCGCGCTTATTCATAATAACAAGGCTCTCGCCCCATTCCCTGCGCATTTCCCCTTCTCCGGTCAAATACGCCCTTTTGCCTGCGGTTGACAACGACATAGATATATAATCACGAATGCCGTGTCTCGCTCCGTTCTTGTATTCAATACAGTTTATTCCGGCTCTTAGAAAATCCTTTGCCGCCATGTCAACAGCCTTTTCATATGTTCCCGCCCCGCTTGCCGCATAAACCTGAGCGTTAAATACGATCTTTCGATACTGATCGTTTGCCATACGAAGCACGGCGTGCTCGGCGCGTTCAGCGTCGTTAACGGTCGCCCTTATCAAAGCGTCCATTTTACGGGTATTCATTTTTATGAATTCTGCTGACGTTTCAGCATGGCCGCTGAATATATGTTTCGGCTTATAACCCTTTTTAATAGCTTCCAGTATTTTTATTTCCTGATTTGCCGATCCGTCGGCTCTCTCCTGTCTGATAAATTCATCTATTCTTGCATTAAGAGAAGCAAATTCCTTGGAAAATTTCTTTTTATTCTTCCGGCGGTATTCTTCCATAACCTTCAGTTGAATGGTCTGCCACATTTCCCAGTTATAGCCCTCCTTTGTTTCTTCCGCGCGGTGGCGTTTAAAGTTGCGGAACATAGACGAAATCAATTCATTCTCAATACGGGCAAAAGCTTCGCCGATATCGTAATCAGACATATTTTTTATACCTCCGGTTCAATCGTTTCAGAATCAAACGTATCGTCATTAATCAGAGTTTCGTCAATCTGCGCTATGCCCTGCTCTTCCTTAAGTCTTTGTATCTCTTCCGCTTTCCATTGCTTGTCCTTACTGTCCCCGTACAGTTCCTCAACGCTTGCCTCGATACTCATAATACCTCCCTGCTTGGCCTTTGATACCGTTTCAACCTGAGATTCAAACGAAGGGTTAGCATATTCTCCGAACGGAATACTGACTTCGACTTCCTCCGGAGCTTTTCCCAGAGACATAATATACGCGTTTATACAGGCGGCCGCTAATTTAGGAAGCTGCTCCTGCATAGCTTCAACTATAGCGTTTCTTGTATAAAGAGTCGCCTTTTCTTTTTCTCTCTGCGCCTCTGCGTTATCAAGCTTTTTTACGTCGATTCCTAATGTCGAGGGGCTTATAATCCCCTGCAAGCACAAATCAAGCGCGGTTACATAGCTTGCAAGATAGCTGTCGTGGGGAATGTCGGGCTGCTTTACTTCAATACACGGTCTTCCGTCCTCGGCAAACGCGCTTGCGGTCTGAATAAATCTGTTGTCAAACGGGTTTGGTTTCAACAGCGTTCCGTTATTCTCATTTTTCGGGATCATATCCTCCGGTATATAAGTTTTCGACCTTCCGGCACGCAGCGCGTCCATCCACTGCGACCATACCTCGTCAAAGGCGTCGAAGCTGTCCAGCTTACCGTCGAAAATACTTCCGCCTCTGTTTTTATATTTTGCGCTTTCAAATATTTTAAAGGGTACTGCAAGTATCTGCGACCTATCAAACGCAATAACGGGTTTAAGATCGCTAAGAGCTGAGACTGCGCTCATATCAACGGGCTTACCATCACAGCAGAGCTCGCTTTTTATGTAACCGAAGCCGTAACGCTCACAAAGTATATATTCTCGTCTATGCTCCCTGAAAAGCGTTTTGAATACGACCTCATGAAGTCGGCCGCGTCTGTATACAAGCTCTATTCTTTCGCCCGGATACCATTCAAGCATAGGATATTTGCTTATATCAGAATCCATTGTAATCTTGAAAGCGCCGTCGCCGATAAAAAGGAGCTCTCTTAAATTTGCTTCAAGATTTTTTCGGAAGCTGTTTTCATTTTCGATATTGCTCCATATATCTCCATGCGCGGGTTTTTTAAACTCAAAGTCGTTCATATCTGAAAGAGTAACCGAAACAAGCGTTTTGACAATCAACGACGGAAGTCCTGTATGTATTTTACGCATTTCCATTCCACGCGAGCATTTAGACGCCCAAAATTTATATTTATCGGCATATTCTGAAACGCTGCCGTAAAGCTGTTCAAGCTCGTTTCCGTCTCCTCTGTACCATATCCGGTTACGGATAGCGTTTACTTCAAAGTCCATAACCTCGTTTATCTGTATGCTGTAGGGATTTGCGGGCATAACGTTTAGCCAGCTTCGCAGCCCCCGCTTTATATTCTCACTCAATTTCTGTATTACACCCACCTTTTCACGCTCCTAACAAATACATAGTTTCCGCAACCCCCGTTGTCGCGTCGGGCGCGTCGTCGTGACGGTTGTCTCCGTCGCGCTGATATTTTATCATTGCGCTGTAATAATCTGGCCATTTGTCTTTCCAGTTCTGCGGAAAATATACATGCTCCATTACTCATGTGGAATTCGAAATGATTCTCGCTTTCTTATTTTTCGATTGATGGAACCATTTTACAACGGTCTGATTGCTTGAAAATTGTTCCCGCAATATGCGTATAACGTTTCTTGCAAAGCCTGAACCGCCGTTATTACTTTCGATCCTCGCCTTGTTTACCTTAAATTCAAAAAATCTGCCCGCAGTTTCTTTTTCTGTTATTTCCATTCCTTGCTGAGTATAATAAACATCAAGTATATACGCCTCTTTCATATACGCGCCCCAGATTACACAACACAAATAATCGCTTCCTTCGTCCGCCGTATCAGTGTAGCTGTATATTCCCTCTAAAAGGCTTCTTCCGCCGCTGTCCTGCGGCAGCTTATTATAGGTTTTAAAGCTTGTATACAGTCTGCCCTTGATATCTATCGGTTCCTGTTGATAATTAGCCGACGCTATATCGGCGCCCATAGCCTTGATTTTAGACATATACGACTTGTATGACAAAACCTCAGGACAAAGCATAGAACCATCGTCCTGCAACGCTTTCATGCAGATATGACGGACTTTAGCTCCCGATTCATAAAAATGCTCCAAAGCGCGGCCCGCTAAATCATCCGAAGCCCAGCGCGTCATAATTATTATAATTTTTCCGCCCTCCTCCAATCGGGAAAGCATAGTATCTGTAAACCATACCCAGTGCTTTTCTTTTGTCAATTCGTTATTTGCCTCCTCGGCATTTTTTATAAGGTCGTCGATAATGAGCAGCGTTGCGCCGAATCCCGTCGCCGTACCGGTCGGAGAAGTTGCAAGATAATTATTATATCCGCCCTCCAAGCTCCATAAATTCATTGCTCCGTCGCCGCGCTTAATCGATACTCCGGGAAACACGTCGGAAAAAATGGGTTTATATACATCGGCTTTAGCCTCCATTATGTCGTTACGAACGTTTTTAGAAAACATAGTTGAAAGCGTTTCGTTATATGAGCCCGTCATGATCTTTTGATTTTTATCGTTTCCCAGCGCCCACTCAACCAGCAGTCCGGCAGTCCGAGACTTGCCATGTCGGGGTGGCTCGTTTACGATCATTACTTCGTCGTCAGACTGTATAAAATCCTGGAACTCATTACAAAGATCAACCAAATATCGTCTATCCGCTTTGTAGAAGTCAGGAGCCTTTAAATTACAGTAAGCAAAAAAGTCGCGCCTTGCAAGCTCGATTTTTGCTCCGAGCTTTATCAATTCTCTATCCACTGCCGATCAGCTTCTTTAATTCCTCTGTAGTCAGACCGGCATAAGGGTTTTTAGAATTAATCTCACCCGACAATTCAAGCTTACCGGTATATTCTCCGTCCATTTTATTCAGAGTATCTATCGCCTTGATTCTTGCCTCCGTTTTTTCATTACCGTCAGCCGCTATATCGCTTAATACAATCATGCGGTCCTTTCTTTTCATAATGGCGTTATCCTTAGCCTCTTCCTGAAGCTCGCTATACCTTACCAAAACCTTACCATCTGAAAACAAAGCGCTTGCTTTTACATCGACGGTTGTATCTTTCCATTTCTGTGAAGCAGGAAATGCCTCGCGGTAAGCCTTTCTCTGGCTCATTCCCCGGATGAGGCACTGCACAAATTTCTCATGTCTTGCATTTTCTAATACAGCCATTACAGGCTCACCTTCCTTTCGTTTGGGTATAAGAAAACCGCCCTCAGTGAGAGCGGTTATATTTATTTGGGCTTAGTGTTTTCTTTTAATATTTCTAACGACGCAAATAAATCACTTTTATCTTTTATTTCTTGATCAATAGATTTTATTGTTTCGTTATTGCTTATTTTATAAAAATAAAATAGAATAAAAATAAATTTTATAAATGAAACTACAGATATTAATACAATAGATAGTAAAATAAAGTTTTTATAATAAAAGTCCACAGTAAACAAAATAAAGAGAATTGCAATCAAATTTTCTATAATTCCGCCTACAACAGTGAAACCTAATGAATCCTCCTTATTTCGTTCAAGCAACACTTTAATAACATTTGATTGTGATGTTGAAATTATGCAAAGTATTGATAAATAAATACCGATCGTTATTGTTAAAAACGTTATTAAATTTGATGTGCTTATTCCATCCTCGTTGATTTTACTTATCCATTTTACATTAATAAAATTAAACATATTAGATAAATCAATTAATTTTATTTTATTAATTAGTATTAAAATAAGTGATATAATGGCGAGAATTATTTCTATCATAAAATCACGCCGTATTTGTTTCAAAATTATACCTCCAATATTTCACTCAAAATATTCTTTAGTTTTTAAATAAAACCTATTTATATTTCTTTTTATTATCTCTTGAGCTTTGCTTTCTAGTTCGCTACTTGGTTTGCCAAGCAAAATCTTCTCGTCAATTGTTTCAACACCACTTATCTCATCATCTAATACTATATTCATCTTTTTTAATCTCGCTGGTTTTATTTTTTCTTTTTCACCATTACAATAATGAATGTGTATGTCATTAATATAATCGTCTTCTATATGCAATTCATCTAAAAACGCCATTAAAGATTGTTTATCCAGCTTTCTATTCCCTGCGTTTAATATGATTTGAAGATCAGAAGCGTCAATGTTTTGTGAACAGGTAGCTATCCCTTTAACCGAGCTTAAAAGTGGCGTACATTTTTCATCGCACATAAGCCTTCGATTAATAAATTCTTTAGTACATTTATTAAAATTAAATTTAATAAGAATTGATTTTATTCTATATGCTTTCTTTATTGTTTCCAATTTATCGTTGTAATAAATAGGATTTATTTTAATACGCATGCCTTTGTCAGAAATAAACATATTAAGATAATTTTCAATTCTAGTATAGTTTGGACCGGCTGTATTTCTTGTTAATAGCATTACTTTATGTTGCTCGTCATAGTACATCATATTTACATCATAAATATCATAATCTATAGGTGTTAAACTTTTAGAACTTTTGTCTTCCGTGTAAGAAACATTATTTTTAAGTTTTCCGAACGGCATAACAAATTGCTTTAAAGTTTTACTGTCGTCAGATATTGAAAATATTCTTATCATTTTTCCTGACACGTCTTTTTTTACTGCCTCTATATTATTATTCATGGTGTCATTTAATTTATACAGGAAATCATATACGGAATCTTTAAGAACGACTCCTTCTTGATTCTCGAATGCTATTGTATAAAATCTAACTTTATTTGACATAAATTTATCTCCCTTTAACCTTTTTCTAAATTTTACCACATATTATCTCTTTTTACAATATATAATCAATAATTTGATATAAATAAATTAAGATATAATTTGTGCAATTTAACAATAAAAGGTAAATCCGTTCTATGTGAACGGCTATTAAAAGGAATTAATGTCAAACACGGAAAAGCGAACCGGACGCTTTCACGCCCGGAAAGCCTACTGTTTTTCCCGTTGGCTTTTATTTTGGATTCTGAATCCATTATTATGATAACATAGAAACATAGTGTAATTCAATGTAATTCAAAAAATATTTCCATGTATTCGGATAAATTCACTAAGCGCTTTATTGTGAACGTTATAGACGCTTTTTAATTCTTTATATCCTAACTCCTCCTGTATCTGCTCCCATTTTTTAAAGCGTATATACCGTTTCATTAACACAAGCCTGTACTTTGGGTTTTTTATCTGGTATATCTTCAAGCGGATTTCTTTTTTCGTTTCAAAAAGCTTATCGGTTTCCTCGTTTATTTTTTGAGTTAATTCATCATGCTTGTCAATATAAGCGGCAAGTTTGATTTCAGCGCTATTGTCGTTATGCACGCCGGGTGGCATGTCTGTAATTATCTGCGTACATCGGCAGATATCCGAATCGAGTTCCTCAAGCTGTAATATGTTTTCGTCTATCTCCTTGTTAATATAAAAGCTCTGTTTTAAATACTCTCTTGCAGTCACGCCTTACCTCCTCGATCCTGAAAATATCAAGCCTTTTACCCGCTCTGATTATGTACCTTCTGGCGGCTCTTGCGGAATCGAACTCCAGGTACCCGTTATCGAGCGTTCCGAGGTAACGGCTGGTCAGCTTATTAAATACGCGGTATTTTTTAATCATATCAGTCTCCTTGACCTAAAGTTATATTTTATATCGTCTATTCTGTCAAAGTTACTGGACTGTCCCGGTCTGCCCTGCGTCAGTTTCGCCGCATGCAAAGCTTTTGTCTCTTCCTTTGTCGCTAATCCGTTAAAATGACAATCGTCCTCATAAGGGCAGTTGCCGTTTAAGCAATCGTAAGGCGGATTGCATTTCGGTTTACAATACGGCACTGCTTTTACCCTCTGTGCTTTTTAAACAAGCCTTTTTGCGGTATTTACAATCGCCGCATAAATGCTTATCGCGGCATAGTTCAATCGCTCTGTCATTAGCGGCGTCAAACTCTTCTTTAGTTTTATAAAACTTACAAATTTTTGTTTGTTTTAAACCATTACATTCCTCACTAAGTAGATCGCATTTATATTCGCTGTCGCCAAAACCCGTTTTTGCAAATACGCATCTTTCCTTTTCGACGTTAAAATTCATTACTCTTTCCTCCTGAAATTTCCTCAATGCTTAAATTCGATTTCTGTTTAATACACCCATAATTCTGCTGTATATAGTTCGATTTCATCATTTGCAAACCATGATACGGCAAGACAATGGCACTCTGTTCCAGGATTCTCATATACACGCCAAAATTCTACTCTGTAAGGGATATTCAGGGAATCAAAGTATTTACGCATTTCATCATCAATATCGATGTCTTCGCCGTTTTCATTTTGTCTTTCTACTATATCGCTATATTTCCCTTGATATTTAGAGATAATTTGTTTAACTGTTTCCAATATTTTTTTATTCATAACTTCCTCCAGTAATTTAATATTTTCCAGCAATTAGTTTTAACCGCTAATTACTGTTGCTCTGACTATGTAGGTTTTCATTTTCAGTCCTCTTTCAATTTAACCTCTGTTTTCAACCATTTGCCATTTTTATAAGTCCTGTGCTTTATAAGCTTAACCTCGTCTCCGACATTATGTCTGTTATAATAATCTTGATTTATAACGACTTTTAAATTCTTACCGCCATAGTCAATGATTGTGTAATAATATACATCCGTAACGTGATTATATGCGCTTATCGCCCTGTCTTTTTCAGTTACATATTGCTTAATTATTGTACCTGTTATCTCTACATCTTCCGTTGTATACACATCGTCAGAATTTTTACAACTAACAGTAAAAGCAAATAATAACACTGCTAATACTATAGTGCATATAGCACAAAATACTTTATTCATTTTATTTCCTCCCAATCACTCCAGTCTATTGCCTGACCGCATTTCGGACAATAATCATATTTTTCATAATCTATTTCATAGCTGCTGTCGCAGTTAGGGCAATCGTACATGTCGTATATCAGATTGCCGTCATCGTCATAACCGTCACCGTAAATATTCGGCTTTTTCGGTATCCGCTTGTCGATTCTCTTGATAACATACTCTAAAATTTCTTCTATTTCTTCTTTACTTTTACTCATTTTCTTCTCCTTTCAACAGTTCAGGGTTGTCGTATATGTTGCCTATGACTTCGCAGTAACGATTAACTAAATACATGTTCTTACTTCCTCGTGTTGCTTTGTTTGGCTTTTGGAGTTCGGAAATTACAAATTCCGCAAATGAGCCATGCCAGGCAACAGTGAATATTTCGCAAGTTGTTGGATATTTTACTATATCCCCCTCAAAAATCTTTGTGCCGTTTTTATCAGTCAAGCCCGTATACTGTCCAACTGTATCTTCCTGCACCCGAACTACATTCAAGTCATCGTCCGACAGCCAAATGCCGTCTCCGTCACGTATGTATGTTTCGCTGTCATAAATCCACTCGCCGTTATACACTCGCTTACCTCTGAATAAAATTTCTCTCATGATCGTTTCCTTTCTCTTTTCCACGCTTCATAATCGTCTTTGTCCTCATTAGTCAGTATGCGGAATCCTTTCAATTCGTCATCTGTTTCTTTTTCGATGCAAGATATAAATGTTTCTACAAATTCAAAAACAGTACAGTCTCCATAATGCTTTTCCAGTAAACTTTCAGCCTCTTGCTTCTCTCTCAAAGCTTCTATGGCAAACGATAAACTGTAGCTATCTCCAATATTCTCTTTGCTTAAACGTCGTATAGTTTTAATCGAATTTTCTATTTTTTCTATATCGTTCATGAGTTACCTCCGTTCTAACCTTTTCCTTTTCATAATTAGCGCAGTTAAACAAGCTTTCAGCAAAATCCAAACCCGCTTGAAGACCGTCGTAATATTTTTTGAGCCCATATAAATCACGGTCGTAATCATACTCCTTTCGAAGACGATAAGCTTCAATCGCTTGCAACGCTTTGTCAGTATCAATATTTTTTGCCTTATACATAGATTACCTCCTAATTTTTATCCTCCATGACTTTCATTAACAGCCGAATAGCTGTCGTTCGTTATTTCAATCTCCGTTCTTGGATTTTTCTTTTCTGTCTTTCAGCAAAACTTTCGTCTCCGGTCATTATGGATATAGTTTCGCATGCGTTTACGGCGATGTCGTATAAATTTTCAGACTTTTCAATTTCGTTAAGTAACGATCCGGCTTTACGTATATTATCCTGATACGCCTTATAAACTGAACACCAGTTTAAATACTCCTTTTCGAACTCGCCGCATTTTGAAATCAGAATGCTCTTTTCGATTTTTGCGTCTTCCCGTTCTATCTGCCCTTTCCTGAAACTGTAGTATAATGCTCTTAGCGACGTATACAGACACATTTCAGGAATTGTCATGTATTTAGGAATAGGCTTGTTTTTAGCGGCGGACGCTTCTATTTCACCCGTCCGCATAAGTAATCCTCCAAAACCTTAATTGCCTCCTCATATCCGCGGCAGACTGCGCATTTATATCCTTGGGCTTCAAGCTCTTCTATCCACCAGCTTTGATTTTCTGATACTTTCCCTTTATCCGCTTTCATTTCGATATACAGTCCGTGATACCCGCCTCTTGACGCCGGAAGATGAAGATCGGGAACTCCCGATTTAACGCCCAGAAGCTTAAGAAGTCTGCCTTGTACCGGAGAGCACTGTCTTTCATTGGGAATATGATACAGAAGCTTTAAAACGGGATATTTTCTCCTTATGTGCGCTTGCTGGGTCCATTTAATTAACATCCGCTGATGCTGTGATTCATTCATTGCTAACCTCCCATAACTCTGTTTAATATCTGTGAAGCCTGTAATTTAGTGAGACAGTCAAAATCTATATCGCCGTCGTACCTCTTGCATTTACGCTTTATCAGACTTTTCTGTTTCTCTGAGGCTGGCTTGCGTCCCCAGCGTTTTGCTCTTTCAAGATTCCAGATATATTCGCTCGCCGGATGATTTTCCTTTAAGTCGGTAAAAATCATATCTATTGCCGACTGCATATCCATTTCAATACCGTTGATATTTACGTTTCCAAGCTCGTCCGGACATGGTATCGACTTATTTCCCTCAGGGAGGTTACACACAAGTCTTCCGTCGGGCATCTGAAAAAAATTGATATTATGAAGCTCGTATTGCTGTCGTTGCGCCCAAAGATTTACCGTTTCAATGTTCCTGATCCAGCTTGAAGGAACGTCGGAAGCCCTTTCTATTTTTTCAGGCAGTTCAAACAGATCGCCTTCAAGTTTATCCTGCTGTGATTTCGGAACTCCGCTTATATCTATTCCAAGCAGCGACGGCGCCGTACACAGCGAACGCCTGCCGGTTATTCCTACGCAGTCTATAAGCGTCAGTTTATCCTTTTCGGGGTGAAGCCTCAGTCCTCTGCCGACCATCTGAGCATACAAACTTTCCGATTGGGTAGGTCTTGCAATTATAACCGTTTCTACCAACGGTATATCGGTTCCCTCCGTAAATACCATACAGTTTATTAAACATGGTATTTTTCGTTCGGTAAACCTTTTGATAATCTCCCCGCGGTTTTTCGTTTTACCTGTAATAACGGCCGAGCCCGGTATTCTTTCCGAAATAGCTTCGGCGTGGCTTACGCTGGCGGCGAATATCAAAACGGCTCCTTTTCCAAGCTTGCGGTATGTTTCTGCAATTGCGTCCTCGGTACCGCTCATTGCTTCGGAAAGCTCTCCGGGGGCATAGTCGCCTCGGCTTGTATGTACTTGAGAAAGATCATAGCCTATATCTACACGTTTACAGTCAATATCACAAAGATAACCGTTTTTTATACCCCATTTCAAATCCCGCTTAAATACTATTTCCTCATATAAATCGTCAAGTCTTGCGCCGTCCGCTCTGTTAGGGGTTGCCGTGAATCCGATCACTTGCTCCGGCTTAAAATAATCAAGTACCTTTCTGTAGGTTTCGGCGGCTGAATGATGAGCCTCGTCGACTATAACGGTACTGAAATCACAGGGAGAAAATCTGTCAAGCCTTCGGGCTATACTCTGTATGCTTGCCGATACTATTTCTTCGCCCAACGACCTTTCCGACGCCATTTCTATTCCCTTTGAGCAATCAAAGTATTTAAGCGGCTGTCTTACAAGCTCTTCCCTGTGGGAAAGAATAAGCATTCTCCCCGAACGTCTTATGTTTGCAAACGTAACCGTTTTTCCTAATCCGGTAGCCATCTGTACAAGATAGCGTCCGGGACCTTTATCTGACAGAATATCAATACATTCCTGCTGATAATCTCTTAATTTAATATTCAATGTTTTTATCGCTCCTTTTGCTGTATTCCCTGTTCAAGAGCGCAGTTTGCCATTTTCAATACGATCTTCATATCGTCATAGCAAAGAGTAACGGGGATATTATAATCTGTCAAAATCTTTACTATTTTTCCCGAAAGCTTCATCATTTCATTCAGCTTGTAGGGAGGTATGAATTTATACCCTTTTTCTTCAGCTTCTTTCATTTCTTCGTTTAATGTCATTTTTAATCGCTCCTTATTATGTGGGACTGTGGTACTGGCGTGGGACGAACGTCCCACTATAAAAACCCCGTATTTATTGGACTTTTAAGTACTTGTGGGACTGTGGGACAAAATCGCGCATTATCTCGTCTGTAAAACTTTTTTTATTAAAAGTAGGAAATTATAATATATTTGTATATATGTCTTATATATGGGGGGAAAATGTCCCACAGTCCCACAACTTTTATAAACAACGTAAATACGTGCTTTGCCCTTTATATACATGTCCCTCATTTTGCCTTTTTCAGTCCCTCATATGTCCCTCATTAAAGTAAATCCTCATAATCTTCAATAGTTATTTCCTCATCGCCCGACGGCAGCCTCATAACAACGCATTCCACATTGACGCCGTTTATTCTTTTACCGCGCGTCATATTACGCCCTCTCGTCAGAATAAGACCGTTGGTTTTGAGCCATGAAAGCAGCGCTCTGTCGTCAAATCCCGCGTCCTTTGCAGCCTTTCGGAATACCGCTCCGTTTATGTATGCCCAATCGTCCTGAATAACGCCGTATACGTCTGAATTTTCGTTGTCGGCTTTAAATCTGTTAGAATTCATTGCTACCCAGTCGCACATATAGCTGTAACCGCGTTCTCCTGCCGATACAGAGGTTTTGGATTTCAGAAAATCTGATATCTGGCTTACCGTTAGACGATTCCCCGTCTTGAATATGATTTCATCCGCAAGCCTGTCGGCAAGCAGAATTGCCGCCGCCGCCATAGCCTGCTTCTCTGTCGTACTTCCTGAGGATAATTCCTTAAAAAGCTTTTCATATTCCGCCTTCGCCTTTTTTATACGTTCGTCCGTCAGGCTTTCAATAAATATTTTACCGGCATGACCGTAATTTAGCTTTATAACCTGCGTAACTCCTATTCCGTCCTTTACGACCGCGTCCTTTGCTTTGCACTCTATGTCGATTACTCGGTTAATGGCTCCCGCGCCGGAATTATCGGCTGTCAGAGGCGATTCTCCGGTCGTAAGTATACAGAGCAGCCATGTAGGCGGCTTGTCGATACCTCCGGTCTTTGTTCCTCTGGTCCTTCCTACTCCCTGCGAAAGCTGATACACATCAAATTTACTTCTTCCGTGGCTGTCCTTTGAAAGCTGAAGCTCGTCAATACACATAGGGATATTATTAAGAAAAGCCGCGGTTTTTTCATGACCTACCTGAGTAGCGTTAAATGTCTGCACATACTGTCCTATGGCCGGATTCCCCCATACTGACGCCGCCAGCATAAGAGCGACCGTCTTGCCCGTTCCCGATTCCACTCCCCAGAGATGAACAAAAAAGCACAATCCCCCGATCTTACTGATAAGCACGCTTGCAAATGAAGCTGCAAGCATTATCTGCGCCGTTATACTGTCGCTCCGGCATTTAACCGCGGTATTTAACCATTTTTCAAAGCTCCCCTTCTGTGATATCGCCTTGTAAATTGTACTGTAATTCGCGTCGCCGTCAAAAATCAATCCTTCCACATAAGGGGAGAAGTCCTGCCCGTCCCCTATGTAGCCCAGTCTTGAAACGCTTTTGTGCTCAGGCAGGGAATCATAATTCAAGGCTTCTATATCGCACAAATACTCGGACAGCAGCTTTGCGCTTTTAGTTGTAACCGATATTCCCACCGCCGCAAGCTTGATAACCTTCGACGCGTCGAAAAGGTCGTTTTTTCCCACTATTATTTTTTTCCACTGTTTTCCTTTGAAGTACGCTATTTTAAGCTTTTCTTCGTTTGTATCAATGTTTACAAGCCGTTCTACCGGTATAATCGGATGCAGACAGGCAATCTCCTGAGCGTCCAGTCTGGTTCGGGAAACTCCGTAGGCGTCGCAGTTCCATTGCCCCGCCTCAAGCTCTAAAGGCTGCTCGGGAAAATCGGTAGGGTGAGTTATGTTTATGTTTTCAGCGGATTTAGCCTTTATAAGACGCAATGATTTTTCATAATTGTTAAACGCTTTCTTAAAATTAGTAAATCCGGCTTTTTTAGCTTTCACCGCCGCACATTCAAGCTGCACCGTCTTTTCAAAAGGGTCTGTATATTTGCTTATTTCCTCATAAGGCGCCGTAGTTGAATAATCCTCAAGACAGTAATCGTATGACAAATCTATCTGATTCTGTGTAAGATATTCGTAATTATCTACCTTATAATCAAATAATAAGCCGTCGAATTCTTTAAGTCTGTTACATTCTGCCGCTTTTTTTCTAAGCGCTGTTAAGGACCTCAGTCTTTCTTCGCTGCTTTCGCTGAAAAGAGCTATATGTTCTATTACCCCGGTTATTCCTTCGGCTTCCGCGCTTTTCAAATCAACGGCGTCTATTTGTTCCTGTGTTATATTAACTCCCCCTTGCTACATTTTAAAACGGTACAGCGTCGTCGCCGAGGATTTCTTCATAATCCGAAAGATTGCCAAGCGCAGAAGGGACGGAATTGTTTTGAGTATTATTTCTGTGTTCTTTTGTAAGTTTATCATTAGGAATAGTAAAGTCGCCGCTTTTAATCCTGTCGATAGAATTTGCAAATCTGCATTTTGTGACAAAGTGATATTCGCCGTTATCCGCTTTAAATTCTTCACGTCCAAACACGCCGCCAAATATTTTACCAATAAGTGATTTTTCATCCCAATTCCATATATATCCCGGATTCGACTTTTCAACACTTGTAGTAAATCTTTTAAAATACTGTTTTGTTATATTGTCATTTTCCGAGCCGTCATCCTTAGGAATAAAAACGTCGAATACTCCTGCGTTCGGCCATTTGGCTTCAGGATTTTTTATGCGTAACTGTTTAAACTTGTTTTCAAAAAAGTTTGCATATTTATCATGATTTATGATATCAAAAGCTATTTTCAATATCGAAAAATCGTTATAGTCTTCTGCTCTTGCTCCCTTAATAGTTAACTCATACCCGCCGACCTCAAGTGAGAGGCCGCCTTCATAAACTTGTAAATCATCATAACCACTGAATTTTTGTATCATTTTATCCTCCGTTATTCTTCATTTTCGTAATTGTTTAAGGCTTTTATAACTTCTGTTATGTCGTTGGGAATTTCATCTGATTCAAACAATCCCATAGGCGATTTAGCAGTACTGTTTTTAGCATGAGTTTCAAAAATGTATTTGCCTCCCACGCATTTTGCAATTAAAACTGTTGTAAATTTGCTTTCAAGGCAAATTTTATCTAATTTTTTACCGCTTGTTTTAATGCGAGTAAAAAGAAACCCGCTGTCATCACGTTCTGTCTGAGTATGAGCTATAAATATGACGGTGAGATCAGGTCTGTACATCAAAGCGGAATCAACTATATCCCAAATGCACTGCGCCAAATCCTGCCATTTGTCGTAACCTTTTTCTTTCATTCTTCTCATTTCGTCAGCGACCATAATCGAGCCTATGGTGTCGATCACAAGCGTTTTTATTTCCGGTCGGCGCTCATTCACAGCATCCATTATTGTACGTACTTTAAGCGGTCGATCTGTGGTATAGTAATTTTTATTTTCTATACTGTAATACTTCTTCCAGCCTCGCCATGACAAGCCTTTTTTATCGGCGTCAATAATGTATGTTTCGGCTGGATTAAGATTTCTTAGCGAGGTTGTCTTGCCGGATCCGCTTTCTCCGGCTATACATATAACGTTTGCCATTATATCCTCCTATTTTATTTGTATATTCAGTTTTTCCGCCAGTGCGCACCCTGGAACGGAAAGCCCGCTGTCAATAAGCTTCTTAATAGCGACTTTATCCGGTTTGGGTTCTCCGTATTTAACAAGTCCGTCATTGAATTCAGCTACTTTATATACGTCAAAAACCTCAACTGATTTTGATTTTCTGAATGATACCGCAGCTTTGGCCGTATTAAATTTTTCTCCATGAAGAGCGTCGGACAGATAATTCTGTAAGCTCTTTAAAAGGGCCGTTTTACCTTAAGGATTTCGGAACAGGCTCATATACCGTAGGTTCAGGCGATTCATGGGATACCGTAACCCTCGTTCCCGGCGATACTACATACAACGCGGACAACGATAATCAGTGGAGCGACGACGTTATAAATTCATCTGATTCCGCATACGTCCAAAGCTGTCTTGGAGCAACGAGGGGCGACAGCAATTTCAATCCCAGTATGGACGCAGACTGCGATAACGTAATCAGTCAGGCTGATCTGGACGCTTTCTGCGCTTTCTATGAAAACCTTGCCGACGATGAATATTACACGCTTTCTCAGTATGTTCAGAGTCTTGACATAAATCTTGACGGAGTAATCAACGATACCGACTACAAGCTTTTAGAGGAATCGGGCGCGTCCGAATCGGAACTGGCGGATTTTAAAAGCGAACTGGATACGGCAAGAACCGTAAATTCATGGGTATATATTTACAATCATGAAATGACGGGCGATGTAATAGTTAATAAGGAAGATTACGAACAAGGTCTTGCAAAAATAAATACATACGCTCAGAAACGCGGACGTTCTGACAATTACTTTGAATACATGGACAAGGATAACAACGGAACAATTGAAAACTCCGACGTTTCATGGTTTTCCGCAGCTTATTCGGCTTCAGGAGATTTAGACTGGGATCACGCTTTCAAAAGAAATCTAAAGGTACTTGCAGGCGGTGAATTCCCCTACAGCTTTAATCTTCACGATACAAACCTTGACCTCAACGGTCAGACTGTTTACGTGGCGGACTGTATGTCATTTACAACGGATATGCCGCAGTTCTGGTCTGGTAACGGAGCAACTCTCGATATCAACGGCGGTAAGCTTTTAATAGAAAACAACCTTGTGTTCAGAACGGCGTCTCCAGACGGCTGGGGAGGAAATACAGGACAGCTAATGAATCTCAACGGCGGTCAGGTTGTAATCGGACAGCATTTTGATTTCGGTCAGGCTAACTGCTATGATACTATCCTTATGACAAATTCTGCGGATAATCTATATGTAGGCGGAAACTGGACATATATCACGCTTCAGGATATGGAAGGAAAGTGGACGGCAGGACAGATTTGGTTTGCAGGACCAGTCTGGGAAGTCAACGAGCTTTCGGGAGATAAGGCGATCTACTCTTCAGGTACACAGTCCATAATCTTCGGATATGAAGGCGGTAAGCAGACAATTCTCTGGGACAACCCCGAAACATATATAAACAACGAGGACGGCAGTTACAATACGGAACGCAGTTTAAATTTTGACTACGAATTCGGAATCCTTGTAACAAAGGAATTTACGGAAGAAAACTTCTGGTTCAGACCGTGGTGGCGTCCTTATGACCTGCCAGACTATACCCTCTACCGCAAGGGTTGGGAAATCGGCGACGGCGTACATATTGCAACAGGCAACTACACAAAATCCTTTACCGATTTAAGCATTGCCTCTCCCGGAGTCAAAT
>ERZ894251.555-NODE-555-length-18564-cov-9.796964_pt1 | contig 18564 bp, 15 predicted proteins | sample MGYA00380301_ERZ894251 | MGnify/ENA primary metagenome ERZ894251 (study PRJEB32331, sample SAMN06328418) | human gut metagenome | biome: human gut microbiome; feature: stool | host: Homo sapiens | collected 2014-02-13 ... | reverse complement strand
CAATTTTTCTGATTGTGCTCCAAATGAAGCTAAATCAAGTGTATTTAGTCTCATGTTCTCGTTCAGGAAGCGAACATTCGAATCGTAAATACTTTTTCTTTTCGAAGACAAAACCAACTTATATTGCTCAATCTCACTGTTAAAAGTATCCGCAACGTATACTTTAATATTGTTCAAACCATTCTTAACGACTTCAGAAAAGTTTGACACAAAGAAAGACGAATCAAGCAAAGCGATTTTGTACTCATCATATATGCCTGGCATGACATTTCTCCTTTATTTCTTTTTCATTCGCCTGTTTCAGGATTGCGATTATATTCTCCAAGCGCGGAATCGCATTCCGCGAAAACAGACCTGCAGTCAGTCAGTGTATCGCACATGATTTTCAGTATATCATAGATTCCCACGATATTTGTTTTTACTGTTTGTGCATCCTTCTTGAATGCAGTAGCACCTTTGCCTTTCCAATTACTGAGCAAGGCTGAAACAATCCTATCATATTCTGTATTCAGTGCATTATAAGAATTAATGAGATCTGCCTTTTTCGCAATAGCGGCATCAAATGCTTTTGTATCTAATACAACATATCCATTATCTTCCATATTCCCCTCGCTTCTTCGGCTCAGACTAACTCTTTATGAATCTCAGCTTTTCAAGAACATCTGCTTCAACATCATAATAATAGCCATCTCCGACTGAACACTTAGCATATTCTGCTTTCAACTCTCTTGAATCCATCTCTCCAAAAACGGACTTGCTTCCCTTGTCGCCAACAAACTCACCAATGTTATCCAAAACAAAAGCGACACTAATACTATTATTAAATGGAATCCGTACTTCCGGTGCAGATATATTTCTCACATCTGAGAATATGAATAAATAGTTCCTAGATTCTGCATTTCCGATCATTTCAGGAATCCATTCTCGCATGAGATAAGTCGCATCTACAGAAGATTGATACAAAGCTTTACTTTGTAATACAAAAACAGTATACGGTGTATCATCAGAGATAACCGAATCAACTGGCTTCGGCGGAACAGTTGCTTTAGCTGTACGAACACTTCGCTTTCCGCCATAACCATTCTCGGTCAAGTAATCTCTAAGTGATTCTACATTTGTTAAGTATACATTGTCAGATCCAATGTTTTGAAACTCTTCAAGTTGCTTTCTACCGTCATCCAAGTATACGAAACGTACACCTCTGTTTGCTTTCAAAATGGTCCGGACAATTATTCTAAGCAGATTAGATTTTCCAAATTGTCTCTTTCCATAGATGGCGATTGATCTACTATCCCTAACATTCAAACATACTGGCTTATGTTCATAATAATCAAGACCCACCAAAATATCATCTCTTTGGATAATGCTCATCGCATTCTCACTGAATTTAGAAACATTATCAAATGTAAGGTCGCCGTTAAATGCTGCCATCTTATTTTGATTTTTTACAGTGCTACATTCGCTGATTAAGGTACGTAAATCAACCTCTTCATTTCCAGCAAACGGAACAAAGCATTGGAACTCATATACTGCAGAGTCAATATTTACAATTCCGCGTCCCGGTAATTTCATCGGCTTATTAACCTTTGTGTTGAATATTTCAAAATAATTGTCTGATGGCATTTCAAAAGCTACTTGTTGTCCAAAGTTTGCCATTAAGCGGTTTGTTCCAGTAACGTCATTTGCTGTGACAATTACACTTAATCCCTTTGACAAACCATCTCTACATAATTTCATCAAGCGTTCTTGGTAAGACGCATAACGCTCATCCGCCAAGAATGCGTTCAAGTTCTCAATGATTAACGTCAGATGTGTCGGACACCTCGACGGATCTTTTGTGTAAAGAGAATAATAGTTATTGCTTTCCAGTTTTTTCGCATTATCATCCATACGACGTTCCAAAGTTTTGAAAATCCTCTTAATGTTCTCCTCATTAGAATTATCAAAACATGCGCATACACTTTCAAGCCGACTATATTCTCCCATATTACCGCCAAAGTCGATAATATATATGTTTTCATGCGATGCTAACTCTTTTTTTTCATGGATACGAACCAAATACGCTTTAATAAAAGTGGTTTTTCCCGTCATCGGTCCACCAAATACCGCAATATTGGATTTGAAAGGATTCAAATAAAGAATAGGCTGTTGTTGGATTTGAGGAGCATCATAAATACCCATAGCGATTTCCATATTATTTTCCTCCTTTCACTTTGCTAAGATCAATCACATTGCCTTTCTTATCCATTGCAATGCATGTCGGCAATGGAGCTCTAAATACAATATGTGGCTCGATTATACTACTCTTGATTTCTCCATATATATTACAGATTGCATCATTGATAGCTTCGAGCTGTGTCTTAGAAGAACCAGCTTTCTTCAATTCAATCTTCTTTTCAATTAACTTGGTATTATCTTTATCAGAACGATAGAATGTTGAATACGCACCGGTCTTATTTGCTAAAGTAATCTCAATCGGAATATCCTCCAATGTACTGGAACCCGAATATCCGGACTGGAAATATTCAAATTTAGATCCTGTTCCAACAAGCAAATATGCACGACCATTTCCAGGCATATACGGTGACGCAGCCAGTTCCGTTCCTATCATATCCTTCGAAGCTTGACGAGTTGCAACTTTCAAACACAATCTCGCTCTAGAATTGACTCTAATATCCTCAGTAATTGCCCCCTCGATATTCTGAGAGATAAGAATAATATGGAATCCCAAACTTCGTCCAACTCTCGCAATCGTGGTAATTTCTCCCATGAAATCCAGATTGCTATTCTCGTTAGAGAAACGCTTAAGTTCTGTAAATTCATCAACAACAAGAATCAGATGAGACAGTGGCTCTGTCTTTGCAATTTTTCGTATTTCATCAGCTTCTTTCCCTGTAATTCTCTTCTGCTCAAGATAAGATTCAATATCATTACATGCATTGATGTACGCATCAATACTATCAACATACAACTTATTGAATAGTAACTTTCGGCGTTTGATTTCTGACTTCATTGCATAAAGGAATCTACCAAGCATATACTCAGCACCTGTACCATTTTCATCTCCATCAACGTCGGTAACAGAACCAACAACATGAGGCAAATGACCAATTCGCTTTGTGAAACCGCCACCTTTCATGTCTACCAGCAACAAATTCAATTCATCTGGCCTATATTGCATGCATAGTCCCAATAAAAAGGTAATAATAGTCTCTGTTTTTCCTGAACCAGTCGTTCCTGCAACAAGCATATGGGGACCGTCACCCTTTTCATGAAGGTCAAGATAAGCAATGCCTGTTTCAGTTTTGCCAACAGGAACCTTTAATGATTCTGTTACACTTGGAATTGCTCTTTTTCGTGAAACACCCCAATTCCATTTAACAACATTCTCTAATTCATCACCGCTAGGATTTAGTATTTCAAAAGCACTAACTGTAGATGGAACTTTCCCGTTTTGGGCAATTTGAGCATAATAAATAGATGAGAAGAATCTAAGCGCGCGTGCAGTCTTTATAGTATAATCCATATAGTGCTTCTTCATATCTTTTGTAGCACTCTTTGAATAATAAAAGTTTTTCTGCATATTAATATCATAATGAGGAGTGATAGTCTTCTTTCCATCATCAAAACAAACTATGTCATCACAAAATACAGGTAAATACTCTTTAAATTTAGTTCCAAAAACAAATGTTAATCCTAGCTTGTTCAGCGTTCCTTCTGAATTTTCAGGTACGTTCGGTAAAAACTCTGCAAATGCATGCTCTTTCATGCCATGATCATTGAACACCACAAACACAATATGTGGAGATGGAACACTCTTACCACCTTCAGAGTTAGCTGTTTTCCTCTTACCCATTATCGTAAGTAAACTACTGAGAACAAGACTTGCGCTATTGGCATCAAAAACAAACTGAGATTTGTCTGCAAACAGACCTCTAAAATGGGGCATGAATTTATACATATTCATAGTATTTTCAATATCAGACCATTGGCTCTTTTCATCAAAAAACACTACAAACTGCAAATCTTCCGGTGAATGATAATAACATAACTCAAAAATCATCCTCGAGATAAAGTATTTTGAATACGAAAAGTCTGAATCGATGTTTCTATCCACAATACCTAAGGCTCCCTTGTTTCGTAAAGAATAAAGCAAAGGCGCACCTTTCATATACTTATATCGAGACGCAATTATTGAAGGCAATCTACACAGATTTTCCTTCTTTTCATCGCCCGATTTGTTTAATTCGCTTCTCAAATAAATCCTAAGTCTATCTTTACCAGAATTATCAGACACAATATCAAATGATGATTCCGAAAAAATAACTTCTTTGTTCCCACCTTTAATAGGGAACATACTTTCAATTTTATCTGATACACCTACTCTAAATGTTAAAAAATCAGCATCTTGTGGAGATCTGCTATAAAGATTCTCGTTCATCGAATAAATACCCTTATCGTCTAGATTAATCAGCTTCAACATATCAGGATACAATTCATCAAGTTTATAAGCATCTTTCGTCTGACGTTCTTGTATTTTTGCTAAAATAGAGTCGATATATTCCTGGTACTGAGTCCTCCAGTCTTTAAGATTCTGTTCGTATTCCTTCTTCTGCCGTTTCCAAGTAATTGTTGTCGTAACTGCCGCTGTAATGCCCATCGCCGCGCTGAGTGCAATCATTGTAATGCTGGAAGCAGCATTTCCACTCATCAAGACAACTCTTACAAGCATTAAGATTCCCACTGTCAACAATGAAGGCAACAGCATAAAGAAAAGATTGTTATTTAATTTCTTTGGAGGATCAGTGGGCTCAATAATTTCAATTGGTTCCTCGTCAAAACGGTACAACTGGCGAGAACTTATATTATATTCAGGGAACAAGATTTTATTTGACTGCCGCGGATTAAACGCCTCTATAATATAAGAAGTATCCAGTTTGCCTTTTGGCACAAATGAACCGGTTGCATCAAAAATAATACGGCTTGAGGTTATAAATCCCAGCTCACAAATTGGTTTTGTTAATTCATCTAAGTAAAAGGCGGTTCTTTCTCCACCTCTAACTAACTTTTCTGCCTTTACATCATTAAAGGATGTAAAGGTCACATGTGTCAAAAACTGGCGACCATTTGTCTCAGCATCAACTTTTGATATACAACTGGAGTATATTGTTCTACAGCAATCGTATACATCACTATTGTTTTTATTCTCTGAAGCAAGTTTTTTTAATCCATACTTGATTCCTTCCAATAACTGATGTAAAGGAAGATCCCTTAAGACATATAATTCAATATTGTAATGATAATAATTGGAATTGGTATCTTTATCTGTAAACTGAACTCCTATTAAAATTTTATTATTTTCCACAGAATCACCTCTGTCCGTTAGTATTGTCTATTACATTAGCGTTTAGCAACTGCCAATGTAATAATTTTATCAACTGTTTCTTTAACCTCTGGCTTTTGAGGAATTATGATTGTTCCATGATGTGAAACTACCACTTTATCCAAATTACCAGTCACCTTTAGTGGTGGGATTTCTATCTCAGTATTTGATAGTTCATGTTCAACTAATGCTACCCCAGAAAAAACCGGTTTTGTTGCAACAGGAATCTCTATATTATGCTGCTCAACTTTTCCAATCGATAGCGGTTTATGCTTCTTGAACGATACAGCAGGAGCACAAACAGTACATGAGGATATTTCAGAAGCGATATCCGGGATTCCACTAGCAACTTTTACCATCTTATTTGAAACAGAAATCGCAGTACCCTTTTCTTGAATATCTGGAATGTATGTTTTTTTCACTACTAGTATATTTGGCACTTGTAAAGCATCAATACCACTTACTACAACAGTTTTCACATTCATCTTTCTCAAAATGTCTGCATTAGGCAACACAACACCTGATTGCATACTCTTTATATCAACATTCTTCCTTATGTTATTACATTTTGGAGCGTCTGGAACTGCTATAATCTGATGCTTTATACATACATCATCAGTTTTATATGTCTGTATATATTTTAAATCCGGCACACTCTTTCCAAGAGTTCTTTTTTTAACCTGCGCAGTTGATTTATCTTTATTCCAAACATTGCATTTTATTGTTGAACTCGGAACTTGAACCTTGACTGGTTCGACGTATTTTTTTTTCTTCAAGTCGTGAGTTCTCTCCACCACAGATATCAGTTGCGGAACTTCCACAGAAGAAACTATTTCTCTCTCCGTTTCTTCCAGGGATTTCTTAGACGATTCTTTCGTAATTGTAATTTCACTGAAAGGATGAAGATCAGGCACGGCTATTCCTTGCCAAACATTAGTTTTTCTTGAACCAATAGCTTCCTCTTCCTTTCTGCCATCATCGTTTGATATTTGTGGAATGACAGGTAATTGCAAAACAGTCTCTTTTACTTTTATACATGCTGTTTTAGTCTGCTGAACATATCCGATTGCCGGGGGAGCTACATGCCTACCCTCTACATTAAATTTCACCACTTCAGGTGTATTTATGCGTAATTTTGCATCATCAACCACCATTTCAGCAAATTTAGTATCTTTGCCAGAGAACGCAGCAAATTCCCCTTTGAGTTTTAGAATCACTTCCGTCATCTCATACTCAAAAAGTTCCGTGTTTGTTTCTATATTTATGTTCTCAACCTTATTCTCCATAAATACCCTCCATTCTGCGTTCTCTGACAGGTGTTAATACATAAAATAATTATCCGAGAGATGTCGGAATACTTTCCGCAATCTGATGATCTGCGCTCTCCATCTGATCTGCATTTGCCGCAAGAAGCTCTGCTAATGCCTCTAAAAGCTGGGGAACAGTATCACGAGTATATTCCATTACAGGACCAGAAATAAATTTCTGCATAGCGTCCTTACTCTCGCCTTCCCACTCAGAAATAGCAGCGATAAAATCACTCTCAAGTGTGGTAGCTGCTGTCTTATAACGAGCTGCAATACCCTGAATATCGGTAACAGCCTGTCTCATTTCCGGATATCTAAATACAATGTCTGCCATAATAGTACTCTCCTTTTAAATTATTGGTCTTAAATTAACCTTCTGCTCCCGAGCCAGGATTCTTATTATTCTCTCCAAGTTCAGGGTCAACCGTATCTAACAGCTGAGTCTGAATACTTTCAAGAATAGACTTGATGCTTGCAGTCAGAGAAGAAGAAGGATCAGTAAGGTTCTCAGTAAGTGCAGGAACAACTTTTTCGGTGAAGAAGACCTTGTATCCATCAGATGCATCACCATTGAAGTTAGATGCAGTTAATGTAGAGATCACCCCTGATAATTCGTCATACAGACCATTTGCAGTGGTCACGTATGCGTCAACCTTTTCGGTCGCGCTAGTAATAATAGCGTGAGTAAGAATAGATGCCATAATAATTTCTCCTTTTTAATTGTTTTTGACTTGGTTAATCGCTGTTTGAAGCGATTCGTATTCACGAAATACTGATTCGTAAGCCTGCTTAGATTCCGCTAAAGAACTGGCAATATGATCAATAACCAGTTTTTGAGCATCCAACGGCTTAAACAAATTATTCTCACAAGAATTGATAAATTTAACTCCTGCCGGGGTATCAAAACCTGCTTTTAAGACACTCAGCATATCTTCGATATCACTTCTAAGCTGTTGAAGTTGCACTCCTAATGCGGCAAAATCTGATATTGCAGTATCAAAAGCCTCTTCGTCCAGTATAATGTCTTCCCCAAATACACTCATGTCATATCACCACCATCCTTTTGTCTAGAGAAGTTATCGCTTACATTTTTCAATATAATCCATCAGTGACTTTTGATCACTTTCGGCCAACAGTAACGCAAGTTCCTTTGCCTTTTCGTGCTTTCCTTGTTCTGCATACAATCTAGCTCTGAAAAGCACTGCCATAACGTCACTATGATCCGAAAATGACTTGTTTCTGAAAAATGCAATCGCTTCCGCATATTTCTTATCTGTATCATTCATCTTCAGTTTTCCTGAAATCATTGCGCAAGTATACACACCATAATAACTATAATACTTATTGCCACTATGTCGTAATGCAATTGCATATTTTTCAGCAGAAGCAAAATCATCCATTGCTAAATAACATGACAGGAAAATGAAGTAAACCTTTTCTCTGATGTCCGCTGTAATTTCAAATGTTCCCACATTGTTCTGTTCTTCTACAAATGTCTCTGCTTTTTCACCATCAAAATTATTCAACAATGAGAACATTGTTTCGTCGTACTTCGGAACTAAATTTCCTTCCTCATCATATTCCATCTCGGCATATAGACCAAGATCTGCTGATAACTCACCAGTATCAATTTTCTCCTGAATCATTTCCATATCAGCTTGCATCATAGCCTCAATTTCCTCGGGAGATAATTCACCTACAGTATCATTTCCTTTCTCATTAGTTGCAGTTTGTATTGTCACACGTCCATTCAGAATAAACTGTAAACATTTAATAGATTTCTGATATTTCTCTGCTTTTAGATACACTTCAGAAAGAGTAAGTAATACATTGACCATTTGACCCGAAGAAAGCTTTGCAACATTGATTTGCTTTTCCAGGATATTGATGGCCTGTTCAAAGTGTCTGTCTCTATTTTGGGTGTCGTGTTCTGCTCTCGCTACATATAAAGCTGCTAGCTGAAGTAAAATTGTCACATTATCATCGGCAGAGGTTTCAGCATAAAGCTGCGCATCTTTCAGCACCTCTTCAGCTTTATCAAAGTCCTTATTTGCCATAACAATGCTGAAGTAAATCATGTAATTTCGGAACTGAGTCGGCTGAATTGCAACCAGTTCTGCAGCACATTTCCCAGCATTCGCATAATCCTTTAACACCATATATAATTTCATCTTTTCTGAAATAAGATCCGGATTAAGAGAAATCATGCCACCACTATCTGCTTCTTCACACTTCTTGAAATAAACCAATGCTGACTTTATATCTTGTCTCATACTACAAAGTAATGCCAACTGGTAATAGAGACGCGGAATAACATCTTCTGAGCATCCTAATTTTTCAGCTTCTACATAAGCAGAAAATGCATTAACGTTATCTTTGTTAAAGAAACATGCGTTAGCATAATTAAACGCATTATCTCCGTTATTTGGATCAAGTTCCTTTGCATGTCCAAAATACTTCAATGCGTCTTCAAATTTTCCTAAAGGAACACAAATTGCACCGGCCCTAGAGAGTGCATATAAATCATCTGGCGTTTTTTCTAATACTTTTTGATACCAGGTTAACGCTTCGTTATATTGCTTATTTGAAAAAGCAACCTCAGCATTTAATAAATATTCTTTTACATAGTCCATTTCTATATCCTTTCCACCATTTCATTCTTCAGCTAAATCAGCGAGTAAAGCTTCTATATCTGCGCGAATAGACTTCATTATTTCATCTTTATCTATGTCTTCAGATGAAGGAGCATCATTTTCGAAAATCAAATCTTCCCTTAATGCACCACAATAATTATGAAATTTCTTCTTTTTGTATAGATACGAGCGAAGTCTATGCTCATCAAAAATATACTGAATGATTTTTCTGATATCAAACTTTTCGGCAATTGCCATTGTAGCTACACTAAATGTTTTTATATTTGTATTCTCAATTGGATTCCAATTTGTTTTTCCGATATTAATTATCATTGTGTCTACATGTTCATCTCTGTAATCATCTTGATTAGTTATTTCAAAGTCTTTATTTCCAATAAATATAACCAATGGTGCAATATAATTAATTTCCGCTTCTTCCAAAGTGTTTATCCTTTGAAACAGTTTTTCATATACGAAATGTATCATATCTTCTTTTTTCACTGAATGACATATTTCTACTTCATTAAAAATACATTCATCGATCCCAAAAAAATCTGTTCTTTTTGTTTCTCTATTGTCAATGAAGCAAATCTCTACAGAATAAAGGTTTCTATCATTCTGAATATCCTGAAATAGTCTGTTAACAATATACTTAGCAATATCATATTCACTCTCGTCCAATACTGTGGAACATTTTTCCAACGCAGCTGAATCAACAGCCAACACAACAGGTAAACGAATGGATGTATTAAACCTATCTATTTTTTTAAATATAAATATCATGTGTACCTCCTATTCTGTATTGAGCATCGTTTCAAATCTTAAATCACAAAACGTTTGAGTATTTACGACACAATTCAGCAATTTCATGTTTTTTCAAAACATTCTGATTCCATCTATCCGGAATTGCAGTATATCCATAATACAGTCCCGCCAAACCACCAACAAGCGCCCCGATCGTATCTGTGTCTCCTCCCAGATTAATCGCGGTCAGTACTGATTCTTCATATGAAGTCGTGTTGAAGAAAGACCATAAAACTGCTTCCAACGTATCGACAACATAGCCTGTAGAACTGATTCGAGTCCTATCTGCTTCGAGTATTGTCTTATCAAATATATTCCTATAGTAAGAGAACTCTTCTTTATACTCTTTTGCACAATACTTATATGCAAATGCTAATGCATACTCAAGTGCATCCAATTTATCATATCCTTTATATAACTGAGAAGCAAAAACTACATAAATGATACATGCAAGTTTTGATCTTTTATGTCTATGGGTGAGTGAAGATACATCCTCAATCAGTTGTACATACTCCACATCTTTTTTCTTGTCTCTCAGATATGCCAATGGCAAGACTCTCATCAATGAACCATTTCCATTATCTTGCTGCGTAGAACCACCACATTCCACTGCCGGAATCCCTCGTTCCATATTCTCAATTGCATATCTTGTTGAATTGCCGATATCAAACATTTGACCTCTTGGAGTGAACAGCCCCTCCTTGTAATATGCAATCATATTATTCTTCAATTGTTCTAGAACGTCATCACTCATCAATGCATCCATAAGACATAACATAAGTGAAGAATCATCCGACCAACTGCCGAATGGCTGATGATATGTGCCATATGCTCTTAGTTCTTTTACCGGATCAGCATCTCTCTCCTGACGAGAAGAAAACTCTACAGGAACCCCAAGCATATCTCCAACACAAAAGCCAAATATACCTCCCAAAAAGCGATTTTGTTTTTCAGAATAAACCTCTACCTTTAGTGGTTCTGAGCTGTCATAATAGATACATTCAGTGTGTGCAAAAAGAACACCTTTAGGTTTAAGTTCACTAGTATATTTTTTACATTTTAGTGCATCACCTTTAATATAATGAATACATGATTCACACTGAGGGTATGATGTTTTGATTTTAGCCCCTTTTTCATATGAATCTGCGTCTTTTGACCATTTATCATGTAAAGTCAACTTCTTATTATCCATTCACATCACCCCCCCATCACAAAATCATTACTGTAATATGTAACACGCCTTTAATCATTTCAGCTGATGTAATAAGCATTTCTTGCCCTGCACTAAACAACACTTCCGATTCCGATACAAAATAACTTATTGAAGAAATATCCAATGCATGTGCACCTTTAGCCGCTTCAATAGTAATATGCATGTTTCCACTAAAAGCATTAGATACTGCACTACTGGTTGATGTACTCATGAATCCTTGTTCGACAAAAGACTTTCCTATCAGGTCTTCTGGCGCGAGATTTTGTAAATCACCCAAAGCTTTTGTGGTTGTTCCTCGATACAGCGTCATATCTTCCGGTAAGGAAGAGTTGTCTAACACTGTTTTCATAGTTTCGATAGTCTTTGCATTTTCAGGGGAAGCGGTGTCTAATCCTCGAAGTGAATCATTGATATTAGAATAATCACTTCCTGTATACTTAGTGAATGCGTCAACCTGTCCCTTAGATAACTGGCTTACATTATCATAAGTTTGATGAGCTGCTATATATTCTTGTGCCGTAACTCCTTTTATAGAATTATAAATACTGCCGATGGAGTATGCCAGATTAGTCACTGTACTGATAATATTCAGTGCTTTTTGGAAAGTATTGAATATAGGATTATCAATTTCACACCATACATCAATAAGATTCAAGACACTTCCTGCGGCAGTTGACACTACCGCGACCACCGCGACTGCTGTACTTATTGCAATTGCAGTGGCCGTTGATACCCCTAAGGCTCCAAGTAAAGGAACCAAAGCAACTCCGCCAGTCACGATTACCGCAGCAATTGCTGCAACTGCACCCACGACAATTAATATAGTATCAATAATTTTCTTGTGTTCCTGATAAAACTCGACAATCCCATTCCAAGCTTTAACCGCGGTGTCACTTACCCAGTTCCATACTTGTTTTGCTCCGTCTGTAATAGCCTCGCCAGCACCGCATAACCAGTTCCACGCTTGTTCATACCAAGGAACCTCGTCATCTACAGACGTTGCCGGTCTCAACCAAGGATTAACTCGATAGAATTCTTCTTTGTTTTTATTAACAATTGTTGATACTTGATTATCTACGCGAATCGCCAAGTCAAGAAAATCATTCGATTTCTTTTGAATCGCAACTGCATCATTTTTCTTTTGTACTTCTACCTGTACTCTTGAAGAAATATCATTTACTGCACTTTGTAATGTGCCTACACCGCCATTTAACGCATATGTCGAACTACTGACTGCTTTAAAGCTTGAAATCATACTCTCAGCGTCAGAAATGAAGCTCGACATATTCGATTGGTATTCGGCTATGGCAACACCTCCTCCAAGACCACCAGCATTGATTTCTATATGCATCTTTTTCTCCGTCTCTTATAGAATCAAAACAAACCTGTTTTTACCTTAACTTCTATACCTATTTCAGCAAAGCATTTTACCATTTCTTCATACCCCTTCTGCTTTGTAAGGGATTTATATGATCTATCTAATACCAGTTTATTTCCACCGGATAAATACAACTGGAACGCTTCGTCTACTAAATCAATTTCCTTAGTTGAGAGTCCATACTGCTCTAACCAATAAGTTCTTAAACTTTTATGATTATCAAAAAGGTCTTTTATATATTCTCCTCCGTGCTGAAAGAAAACAGCCTCACTATCACATAAAAACAACTTCTCTTTCTCAAGCCAGAATCCAGTAGTTGCTACTGGACCAGTAAAATCTCCAATAGCATCATATAAATACATGAGCGTTTCATTTGTAGCGAGCCGAATAATCTCTTCAGGGGCTTGTCTAAATAAATCTTTCGCAATCATTTCATCTGGGTAAAGAAAAACACGCGAACTGTCTTCCTTCCTCATGGCTCCAGCAACAATTTTTCTTTTTAAATCGAATGCAATTGTCCCTCTAGATGAGCCAAAGTGAAAACTGTAGTTATAACTATCCCATGATTGCTCATAAGCAAAAAATGGATTTTTCAATGTATACACTGCATGTGCAATAGAAGAATATAGGCAATTATGAAACAATTCATCAACCGTTATATTTTCCATTAGTTATCTCCTATTCTAGGTGCTGTTTGTGAAGTTGCAGCTCCACCTTCAAAAATATTAATGAAGAAGTTTTTCCAATTTGTTGTATCTGGAACACTATACTTATCGTAATCTACAAAAATTAACAAATCAGATTTATGGCGATTTGCCTCACGTTCAATAACCTGCGCATTATCGAAACTATTAAGACCACCTTGTGATTGAGGGTAAATATGGTCAACCTGGGCCTCATTTGCGGGTGGTGTCACACCTTTTTCGGACCGTTTGGGCATTTCAAGTTTTTTTCCGGTTTGATCACTTCGTAGTTCTCCACCATTTCGCTTCATATTCTCATCATAGATAGCCTTTTTTCTTTGGGCATCATAATCAGAATTAGTATGCTCCATACGTGGATGTTCTGCATCCAAATTGCCATACCCCTGTTTGCCATTCTTGATAGCATTCTGACGAGCAATATATTCCTCGGGTGTCACACCCTTAATCGAGTTATAAATATTTCCAATTGAGTATGCTAAATTGGTAACTGTGCTCGTGATGTTCAATACTTTTTGAACTGTATTAAACATTGGACTATCGATCTCCAACCAGGTATCTGCAATATTCATGCCCGCTGCTCCAACAGTTGATACCACTGCTACAACAGCAACTATTGTACTTATAGCAGTTGCAGCTGCCGTAGATAATCCCAAAGCTCCTAAAAGCGGAACAAGCGCTAGACCTCCAGATCCGATCACGGCGACTACAGCAAGAACTGCACCAACAACTATCAAAACGGTATCGATGATTTTTTTGTATTCTTGATAAAACTCAACGATACCCTTCCATGCTTTTGTGGCAGTATCACTTACCCAGTTCCATACCTGTTTTGCTCCGTCTGTAATAGCCTCACCGGCACCACATAACCAGTTCCATGCTTGTTCATACCAAGGCACCTCTTCATCTACAGATGTGGCTGGTTTCAGCCATGGATTAACTCGATACAGTTCTTCCTTGTTGCTATTCACCTTTTCAGATACAGATTGATCTATTCTTGAAGCCAAACTCACAAATTCATTTACTTTTTTTTGTATGGTTTTAGCTTCTTGAATTTTGCCTTCTTCTGTTCGAACTCTGGAATCAACATTTTCAAGTGCGCCTTGAAGATTTCCTGCGCCACCATTTAGCCCTATCGTACTTTCCTTTATAGTCTTAAAGCTGGAGAGAACACTTTCTGCATCCCCAATATATGACCCCAAATCACTTTGAAGTTCGGAGACAGCAGCACCGCCAAATCCACTGGAACTAATTTCAATCCTCACGATGAGTGCCTCCTTTCACTCATTAGTACATATATTTTCGATAATGGTTCATTTCATATGCACTAGAATTCATTGTGTTTTTATAAGCTGCCTGAGCTGCACTACATGCACTAATCTGTTTGCTCAATGTACTAATCTGACTTGATAAGGATGAAATCTGACTTTTTAGATCAGCTATACTTTGTTCGAGTCTTGTCTTCTCTGATTTATACGCTTGTAATGCTGAAGCAGAACGATGATCACCCTCAACTGTTTTCACGGCAAAAGCCGTTTCTAAACTTGCCGCGGCCATACCACCGGTCATCCTAATACTTCTTCTGTAACTAGTATCCGTTTTTTGAATTGTTGATGTAGCTTTCGAAATCGTGCTTGGAACATTTGTAGCAAACCAGCCCCCCGATCCTTCAAGCATCTTAATGATTTTTATAATACCTTCAAGTCTTTTTTCAAAATTCAATTTCTGTGCGGAAAGGTCATTCATCTTTGTTGTTGCCGCACTCTTTTGTGAAACATATGCTTGCTCTTGTCGCATCGAAGCATTTCGCTGACTTGCTGCATTATAATATTTGTTTTGATAATATGCATATGCTTCTGTTGCTTCTTCTTGAGAAGGGTTATACCAAGACATACCTTTTATTCAGTACTGCACCTAGATGCAAACTTTTCTCCTTTCCTTATTTTATCTTCATATTCCTCATGCCATCTTTTTCTTAATTCTAATTCTCCATACGAATATACCTGGTGTATCAAGTGTGTTCGATAATTCTTTACACAACTACTAGGAATACGTTTATGCCTAAAAAGCAAAAAAGAACCAATATCACTCCTCTCTTTGAAAGAATACATTTCTTTTCGTAGAAGAACAACCCATTCTACACCACTTGCCACTTTTTCGACACGAAATGTAATCGCTTTCTCTATTTTCTTAATCTTTCTTCACAATAAAAAAGGATACCTTTACCTTTTCTTGGTATTGGTACCCTCTTTGTTTATCATCTGAGTGGTTCGTGTATATGTTCGAATGGTGTCCTCAGTGTGCTTTGGGTAGTGCTGAGGGGGTATCTGGTGATGTAGTAGAGGAAGCCTCTGCCATATTCGTCGTCTCTTGCTCTGGTGATGAGCTCTTCGCGTCTGGCGTGGGCTTGTTCTCCGATCAACAACATATACTGGATCTCCACCCATTTGGCCATGCCCTCGTATACGGTGGGCATCAGGTCTCCGCCATATCTGGCCATCAGCTCTTTCTCGTTCCATGTCGTGTACTGCCAGATATGGGTCAGCTCATGGACGAGAGTGGCGATGAAGGCATTGCGCGGCGCGCCGTTTTCCACATAGATCGTGTAATTGCCATGGCGGTCACGGATCGCGACACCGAGCACTCTGCTGCTGTAGCCAGCGCTTGGCACGAAGCTCTTGCCCAGCTTGCGATGCAGCGTATTGGCATCGACCATCTCCAGCTTGATGGCTGCAGTGATCCGCACGCCGAAGAAAGCTTCATAATTCTGAATGGTGATATCGTAGATATGTCTGAACTCCTCTACGGTATGCACGGCTGTCCGGCTGCATTCCGGGCAGCGCTCACGTCCGTCCGCGAGCACCTCATAATCCACATCAGCGAGGCTGCGGGCACAGAAATCACAGCGATGCACATCATCAGGATCGAAATCATTCCGTTTGGCCGCATGGATATTCTCCCTGGCCTCCTTCAGGATGTTGTGATCAAAGCCGAACGTCTTCAGATACGTCCATGTCTCTTCCAGATCCAGACAGGACAGCATCTCCTCCCGGCCAAACAACAGATAGTGTGACTTCGCATACGCGTTCGGCTGTGGCTGCGGCGTTTCCTCCTGTCCGCTTTCTTCCGTGCTCTCCGGCTGTGATCCTGCCGTTTCATCCATCTGCACATTTTCCTTTTTCTTCCGTCTGAAGACGCGCTTCAGCCAGCGCTTGAAGCGATAGGACAGACGCTGTCTGGCATTTTTCGGCGTATTTGGCGGGATCGGCAGCGGAACTTCCTGTTCCTCTTCCTGCTGTATCGTCTCATCCGGACGGGTCAGCCGCTCCAGATGCCAGTCGAGATAATCGCAGACGATCTCCAAAATGCGCTCCAGGTTGCGCTCGATCGAGATGATCATGCCCAGATCGAGCTGGCTGTCTTCCAAGATATAGATGCTTTCCGGATCAATGTCGCCGCTCAATGGATGCACGATGCCCTCCAGCTGTTCCTGTTCCTCAGGCGTCAATGCCGTCGACGCGCTCAGGTAATCACAGTTGTCCGGATAGACCGTGCGGAAGATCTCATTGAGCAGCATGCACAGCGTGACACGCACTGCTTCACTGATCTTCGGCAGCTTCAGCCTGAGCACGGTCTTGCGCACATAGCTGCGGCGCGGCACATCATCGAGAAGCACCCTTCTGGCATTGACCATGTCATGATGCCCGTGCATCTCCAGGAAACCTGCCGTATCGGCCGTCATGTTCATCGCTGCCGAAGTGACCTCGATGCCGTCATGCACGACCGTCTTTGTCTCTGCGCCGCTCTCTTTCAGCGTGTAGCTGCGGATCTGGCGGTAAGAGATACGGCCATGGATATGATCGGCAGCCCTGCGCAGGACGACGCCCTTTTCCTGATTGATGCGGATCACCTCATAATACTTGCCTGCAATCGTGATAAACTGTCCAGGCAGATACATCTGGCAGATCTGGCCCAGCAGATTGGCGCCCAGGAAGTGCATATCCTGCTCATCCTCTGCCACATAGCCGGCATTGTGCAGATCGCTCAGATACGTGTCGATGAAGCGCTGATCATCGATATACAGCTCCGTATGGAACTCCTCATCCATGGTGATCTCATCGTAGAAGCCGACCTGCTTCATCTGGATCAGACGGCTCAGGTCTTCATCGACGCCATCCGGGATGAAATACAGACGGATCTGCTCGCTCAGGAAGGCCGGAATATTTTCCACCTCACCGAACAACAGTTCCAGCTGTGTGCGCACTTCTTCGATGCGCACCGGAGAGATGACCATGCGCATGATCAGCTCGAGCACCACATTGCGCGGTGTGCGGGCAAAGTCCGGGGCAAAGGATGGAATGGCCTTCGGGTCACGGATGAAGATCTCCGCATTGTCGTTCATGTACTCCCGAAGCAGATACTGCGGTGCGATCACATGGACGAACGACTGATCACGGCCGCGGGTGAAGAACTGTCTGGCCATCTCGAAGAGGTTATGATACTCATCCTCTACGACCACGCATGCCTCACGGCTTTGCGCCGCGCCCCAGAGGTTCGGGACAAACTCCAGCACCTCGCCGATGCGATGCTGCTTGAATGGAATGCCGGTGTAATCACAGATGAGCGGATAATACTGTCCGGCGATCCACTTCATGTCTACGACCGGGAAGCTGTCATAGGCGTACCAGCTGACTTTGCGCATGCTCATCAGCGTGCTCGTCCTGAATTTCGGCATCCTGGCCGTACTGAAGTATTTCGGGTTTTTCTGTGAGAATCTCAATCAGCTGCTGGAATCGTTTTCGCTGGAGGCACGCATCCCCGGCTTTCATCTGATCCTGCCGCTGGGCATTTCCTTTTACACCTTTCAGACGATGTCCTATGTGATCGATGTGTACTGGAAAAAGACCAAGGCGGAGCGTAATCCGTTCAAGGTGTCGCTGTTCGTGTCGTTCTTCCCGCAGATCATCGAGGGGCCGATCGGCCGATGGAACGATCTGTCTGCGCAGCTGACGGCAGGACGCGCTTGCAGCGCGCTCGATGTCCGCAGAGGACTGCAGCTGATGCTGTGGGGATATTTCAAGAAAATGGTCATCGCCGACCGTGCTGCGATCGCCGTCGACTTCGTCTTTTCCCACTACCTGGATC
>ERZ894251.540-NODE-540-length-18956-cov-6.469658_pt1 | contig 18956 bp, 21 predicted proteins | sample MGYA00380301_ERZ894251 | MGnify/ENA primary metagenome ERZ894251 (study PRJEB32331, sample SAMN06328418) | human gut metagenome | biome: human gut microbiome; feature: stool | host: Homo sapiens | collected 2014-02-13 ... | reverse complement strand
TTTCATAATATAATAATTTAATTAACCGTTTCTTGATAATACATACCATTCTCCACCAACATAAACTAATTGCACGACACAGCCAGATCCCAGCGAAATAGAACTACTACCACTCATTCCAGAATATATCATTTTACCATTTCCATTAATTGATATACTTGAACCATTTTGACTTACAAAATACAATAACTGCCCAGTGTATGGAGAGGGTGGTAAGTAAATAATAGATGTTGATCCTAACGATTTTATAAAACAATCACTTGAAGTTAATGTTACATTTGACGTAACATTTCTAACTCCTAATCTAAACCCTCGGCTTGCATATAAATTTCCGGACAAAGTGAGAGTTCCATTGGCACCCCAGGAAACATTTCCATCTGCCAATTTCCCACTTCCATCTTTATTCAAAATAATTTTTCCATTACCTACAGAAATTAATCCATTGACTCCATCCATGAAAATATTTCCATCCTGGCTTTCTAAGCGATTATTCCTAAATACCCACCCTGCTACATTAGCCTCCTCAGCAAGCAATAGCTGGGTAGCAACACTTTCAAATTGAGCACCAAATGTATTCCATTTACTTGTATCAGTTGGAGCTTTCCCTGAGAATGTTCCAGCATCTATACGAGCAACGTAATACACGCCATTATACTTTACTACATCCAGCCTGTATTTCGTTCCATAATATGTATTATTGTTATCATAAACTCCTCTAAAAACGGTCGCTGGACTATCTCCTTTATCTCCTTTGCCGCCATCTACCCCATTTATTCTTACTGGCGTACTCCAATTTTGCAGTAACATCCCACTTGCCGACTTCTTAGCAACAGTGCACCAAAGATATTCAAGTGTGTTTAATGCTGGCATAACAGTATCCCATCCACTCGGATTAACAGCTGTATTCGACAAAGCTGGCGGTGTTGTATTTGAGCTATTCTTAGCATACCTATATTCAAAATATGCACCATCCGAACCATCGGCACCGTCTTGACCTTTCGCAACAACACTCCAAAATGCTGAGTCTATTGGTAGATTACCTTTACTTGGTATAGGATTAATATAACGATAGGTACAAGTTGAGCCATTGGATGTATAGCTAACTTCATCCCCTTTATAATATATGTACTGGGCATTCCATACACCTCTATACACCCCCAAATCTGATAAATCTCCAGAATCGCTAAGTAACCTTACATTACGCAATGTAAGTTGATTTTTTGCAGTGACATTCCAATCTATAGAGCTGGTCGCATCCCCGATCCTGAATTTATTGCCATCCAGATCCAGGTAACACTCCCCATCACTGGTAACAATCTTTCCAGTAGTGATAGTATTCCCGTTGATCCTGGTAAACCCATAGGTAGTAACAAAATCACGAAAATTATCATCTGAATGCAAAGATCCGATTATACCCACCTGGAAATAGTAGTTATTGGGATCACTTACAGGCTCAACCCTCAGCTGCTCCTGAGTGATATAAAATGTTCCGTTATCAGTCGTTTTACTACATTTCGCAAAAACATAATACCCACCTGTTTCACTAAGGATAACAGTGGTTCCTGCCATATTCCATTTTTTAATAACATTATCATCAATGGAAAGGTGAGCCAGGATACCCTCAGTTGCATCAAAACGGTTAGGCAGTCCATTTACGTTAGCCTGGAGGACAGTATCAATGAGGACAAACTGCTGGCTCTTGGATCCTACAGTAAGCATATTAGTATCAATACTATTAGGTTTGATATTATCCACATCAAAATACCCATCGGTATCATACACCATATTCCTCAGCTCCTCAGTAGTACGCCATCCTCTCCTGGCTTTATTGAGATCTCTAAGCCTATTGTTATCAATGATAATATTATGCTCTATCACGTCCAGAACAGTCTGAGCCTGGATAGACAGGGTAGTAGTATCCGACAAAGTAAGCGTATAATCATGCTCTACTAAAAGATTTCGGCTCATCTTCTGGATCCGAATGTTTTTCTCTATATTGTATCGGGTATCTTTAACTGGCACATAATCCCCACAATGGAACACACAGGTTTCACTATCCAGTGGCAAAGCGTTAATGAAATACGAGCGATCAAAAGTAAGAACATACTGAGCACGTGCCTGTTTACGATCCTTAAAATCTTCATATCCTGCATACCAGAGATCTTCCTCTGCGTAATCCTCATAGCTTTTAGGCAGGTTTATATCTGTTATCTTATACTTATCTCCCTCGTGGAAGCGGAAAGCATCCGTATCAGGAGAGGGAAATTCCATGCCTCGCTCATCGGTGTATTTAATGAGGGTAAATTTTCTACTGGAATGTACATACCCTCCCTTTTCCTTTAGCTCAAATTGCTGGTTTGCCAATTTGCCAGTAATGAATGTGAGTTTTGCAGTTACACCGTTAATCAGGTATTTAGTGCCATTGCTATCTTTTTCGTTGAGATCAAAATCCATCGTATCATCCACGAAAGAATAAATATCCCCTCCCAAAGCGGTTACAGTACCAGTTCTTTTAGGATAAATATCATCGTAATACTCAGTATCCTCATCACTGCCTATTTCATTTCTGAGATCAGGATCCTCCAGGTAACGTTTCTCATCATCATCTATACCAATATACTCACTTTTAGCAGGAATAACCGTACCATCTGATAAGGTGTGTTCACGCTGGTTAAGACGCTTAGGATAGGGCAGCTGTAATCTCTCAGAATAATCTCTGTAGTCACTTCTGATATTCTGGGTACCACCCTCAACCCAGAGCCTGGTGATAATACTTTTATCATCTACTTTCTGCTCTTTGAGTTTATATAACCCGTTACCTTTCCCCCATTCAAAGAAATCATTTCCAGCAGGTGAAGTTATCTTTGATCCAAATTTACCGACACGGAGAATACGGACACCATCCTTTTGATCTATCCTAAACTCGTATTTATATTCTTTACAAACAGTCTGCACAACCTGTAGGCAGTTCTGTTTTGAGAATTGTAATGTAACAGGATCCGTATCTGGGCAGCTGTCAGCATCAAACCGCCAGATCCCAGGATAATCACGGCTCACATTATAAATTACAACGTGCATAAATTCACGCAAAGTATATGTAAGGTCAAATGTAGACTTTGTAGACTTACCATTTGCATCACAATTTCGATACTGGCTTTTCATCAGCTCGTACATGACACCATAGAAAATAGCATCATAAGAATACATATTCTCAGATAATATTTCCCTGGTTACTTTGGTTCTGATAGAATACTCCTCTCCACCTACCAGAATCTTATCACCTTTAGCAAATTCCAGGAACTGGGTAGACTTTATGCCAAGCTGTACATTATCATCACCCATAAGGGTTGCGTTCTGCACCGCACTCGACACAGTGCAAAACGGCTCTTTGCTGAATAAGTTTACCTTAGATCCATTGCGTTTTATCAAAGTAATCTGTCCCATACTACTTAGATACCGCCTCCTCTACGGTCATTCCTTTTTTTATTCTATAGATTAATGTGCCTCTATTTACCCCGCATCTTTCGGATAGTTGAGAAATCGTCATATCCTTTCCCATATAATTTACTTTACGGTTGTTCCTCTTGTTGTTTTGCTGAACTTTCATAGTAACCCAACGGCAATTACCAAGCTCATAATTCCCATTATTATCAATTCTATCTAAGGTATTTCCATTGGGCTTCTCTCCCATATCTTTAAGGAAATTTTCATAGATTCTCCAGCGTTCACATACTACAATACCACGACCTCCATAATTGGAATAGGATGAATTGTTGGGATTATTACACCTGTTTAACATGTGTATCCATACACTGTATGTTCTACTTATATTTCCAGTTCTCCCATGACCATGTTTTCTGAATAAATTTGAGCATACTATTGACGACACCGCCCTTTTATAGCATCCACAGGAAATAGTGTGTCCACTATTTAATTTTCCACTACTTACATCTGTTACATTTCCGCAATCGCACACACAACTCCACACAACACTGCCTCCAGATGCTCTCTTTTGGGTTTTTCTTACAACTTTCAATAAGCCAAACCTTTTGCCTGATAAATCTTTAATCGCTCTCATCTTTTTCTTATAAAAGTCTATCCCAAACAATTATACAATTCGTGTTAAATGCCTCAATATCTTCAATAACGCCCGTTACTATAATGTCGTAAATGTCTGGATCCGTATAGGTGTGCTCTACAGTAGTTTTCCCAGACACATCAAATGTATGGGTACCATCACCCCAGTAAATGTTTAACAGCTTAGAACTGGTTACATTGATCTGGGCTTTGCTGTTTGCAGAAACGCCAATATGTCGAAGCACTTTTTTAACGGGTTCACACTCAACCAGTTTAATTTTAAATGTACCCACCATAAGATCATCAGACCACTTTTTAGTCACATCTACAGCATCAGGACAATACACCTCATAAACCAGAGGCTTAGCCTTTCCATCGTATTCCACTTTCAGCCGAGCATCACCCTCCTTATCAAACTGAGCCATGAAAAGATTAACCCATTCGACAAAAGCGGATTTATTAGAAGCCTCTATAAAACACTCCAGAGTAATAGTTCTTTCTTTATAGCGAGGACGTTTTTTGTCTACCACCTTACCATGATAATTATCCCAGTCTACTGTTAGAGCGTCTTTTCTTTCCAGCATACCTACTAACCCGCTGGATGCAGAAACATACACTCCAAAATCTTTGAAATTCTTACCATCTATGTAATACTCAACATCTGTATCACTTTGCATTTTAAGTATTTCTACTGGAGTCTTTACCACATCAAATAGCTGTACCTCATCAAAGCAGGCATGAACCCCAGAGAGATTAGGATCATTGATAGAAAGACCTACAGGCGTAGCTTTCAAATTTGTTTTGTAGATCTCGTTACCATCCTTGTAAACAGTAAGCTGGTTCCCATTTTTCACGAAAGCCATAAAGTACCAAATATCAGGCATAACCTCCAGCCATTGCTCCAGGAAATTATCTACACCTGGTAAATTCAGTAACCAACCTATACTATTTGTGGTAGGCTTAACGTAAAAACAAAGCGTGAAACTGGAACTAAACGGTATTGTACGTGAAGTTACACACTCCCCATCACCATTAAGATCTAAGCATTTTGCCACTTTTGCCTGTTTAGAAAAGAAAGCACCCCCTGATAGAGTACCATCAGCTCTACTTTTTGAATAGTCATACGCTACACTGCCATCTGGATCATCGAAAGGCAGGTATAAAATCAGGTTCTTATCAATCATAGTAATACGTTTTAATATGTTTTTTTATTCATTTTCTTAACCTGGATCCCCACGCCAATACATTCAACCTGGGCACCCCCGTATAAATTCACTAATACCTGAGCATTCTTTCCAGCACTGGCTACTATCAGCCTGGAATTATCAAAGGCATCTATAGTAACCATAGCATAATCTGCAACATTAACAGCAGCCTGGCTATCATGTCGGATAAAAATCCTGGATACGCTAAAACCATCATACTCCAGCATAGCCTTACATTCACCATTAAGCACGGTATCTGGAGCGTTTTTACGCATTTCTATTTCATCATCGACAAATGCACCATACAGCTCGCATTTACCCTTGAAATTAGCTCGTATGAACTCCAGAGTAGGATAATCCTCCGATATACAGAAATCAATACCCCTGATATAAAGCTGTATCATACTTTCTATACTCATCCCAGCTTTTAGCTTTCCTCTCCATAAACGGCATAAGCCTTTAGCCACGCCATCCTGTTTTAATTGATCTGCCAGTTCCATATTATGCTATACCTTGTGATAGTAACGAACTATCTTTGTTTTCAATTCTTTTCAATGAGGCTGCAATATCCTCCAGATTTTTACAATATCGTGTATTGTATGCTATTTCTTGTTGGTAGATTAGTGATTGTCTGAGTAATGAGTTCTGATCCGATTGATTGATAACAAAAGCATTTAGTCTACCAGCTACTACAGAACCAGTTTCCTCACTCATTCCCCTTACAGCACCAGTGAGAGGATCTTCCGGAGTCTCCTCTGTCTTATCTATAAATCCGTCTAAAGCTCCTAAGTATTTATTAAAATTGTCTCCTGCAAGCTTTACAAGCCTTTCAAATTCTGCCTGTTCTCTCTCATCTATCATATTATCTTTCCAAACATCCTCACTGCCTAAATACTTAACAGCTTCCTCTATACCTTTAGCTAAATAGTTTCTTTTTAAAGCCTCAACAATGGCATTTTTTAATACTTCCTTAGTCTTTTTTCCCAAAGCCTCTGCTGCATTTTCACCTTGCAGATAAGCATCAACCATAGCATCTGCAAATTCATCAATCGCAGATTTTACATCTGTACCAGCTAAAGTTTCCATCATTTGACGTTCCATATCCTCCAGCTGGGTATCAATATCTTTAATCGCTTCCTCCCATTCAGCGATCTTATCGTTATCGGTTTTCTTCTTATCTTTCTCAGCTGCTATTTGTTGCTTAATGAGTTCCTGCTGCTCCCTCAGGCTCTGTTTCTGTAGCTCATAGAGCTGTAACATATCACCTTTACCCTCTTCTTTTTCCAGGGCATATTTAAGCTCCTTAATCTGTTTAGTGAGCTGGGCATATTTAACGAAATTCCAGCTGGCACGAGCTACTACAGCCTGTTTCTCCAAAGCTGCTATTTGTTGGTTAATATCGTTCAGGCGTTGCTGGTGTGCAGCATTCTCCTGATCGTTATAAACCCAGTACGTTTGATCCGCTGCGTGCTGTAGGCGGTCAAAGGCATTGGAGAGAGCATCTATTTCTTTCTGGATATTCTGGATTTTTTCCTCCAGCTTATCATCTTTATTAAACAATCCAGCGATCCACTGTATAGCTTGTAAAGCAATAGAGATAGCAGCCAACACAACAGATCCTTTTTCTGCCGTTTTTAAGGCAGCAGCCATAGCGATACCAGCAGTTGCCATACCTTGCACCATTTGAATAGTAGCAACTCCAGTATCACCTATTAAATCCTTTAATACATCACAGCTATCTACGGCATCTAAGACGAAATCAAAGCAGGAATCAGTAGCGTCTGCCAATTTTTTCCAGTCGTCCTTAATATTACCTGATGAATGTTTTGATTTTTGTTCAGCAGTTCCAAAAACTGCTTTTATTGCATTACCCAAAGACTTGAAAGGATTTACATCCAATATCTTCTTCTTAGCTTCGTCCAGTTTATCCAGAACCGCTTTCATATCAGCAGGATTCAGTTTAAGATCCGCTGTACTCATCTTTTGCTGGATCTCAGTAATCAGTTTATCAATCTGATCCACAGTTAAAGAATCCAAATCAGAAAACAAATTACTCCAGCTCTCTGTCTGCATAAGCATCTGGGCATTGAGAGCAGAAAGAGCCTCAGCCTCACCCTTATTCACCTGAGCTAAAAGTTCTGCATTATTTTGTACTGTAGCCTGCTGTCTGAGTAGAGCATACTCATCCTGTATCTGCTTCTTTTGTTCCTCGTAGGTTTTAAATTCAGTGAGGACTTTATCCTGGAGTTCCTTGTTTGTCTCTATATCTTTTTCAGAGATAAACAGATTAGCCTCTGCCTGCTCATCGGCTCCAACCAATCCAGTGCTTCCATTTGCCAGCCGTTCCTTTGCATCAGCTACAGCCTGTAACTTCTCTGCCAGAGTAGAAGCACGCCCGATAGCCTGGTTTACCGACTCCTTAAACAGATCCATTGCAGTCTTAGCACCAGTAATCTCACTATATTGCATATTGAGGGTAATAAGCTGTTTCTCCTCTCCCTCAGTAAGTGAGCCAGAGGCCTGCTTCTGTTTCAAAGCCTGGATCTGCTTCTCTACATAATCTTTATAAGAATTACCCTCTTTAAGCAAAGAGGAAAATTGCTTATCAGCCACATCCTTACCCATATTCTGCACCCATCTAAAGTACAGTTGGTACTGGCTTTTCTTGTATTCTATCTCCCCGTCAAACAGTTTATTCTGGGCTTTCTGGTAGCTCTGATCCTCAACACTTCTACGATCCGTGAAAGTCTGCTTTTCCTTAGTGGATAATCCTCCCTTTCCTGCCTCTTTTCGGGCTTTTTCCAGTTCTTTCTCCTCTTTGTCAATATCAGCCAGGGCTTTCTTATGTTGGAGGTCTAACAGGGCTTTACGTTTAGCGTATCCCTCCTCCATAATTTCTATCCTGGCAGCTTCCAGTTTCATATCTGCCTGTCTCTTCTTCTCAGCCAACTGTTCAGCTTTCTTAGCAGCGTTCTCATCAGCATTTTTGGAATTATCGGGGAGTCTTTTCTGGAATGTTTTAATCTTATCAGTAAGTTCATTATACTTTTTACTATTGATCTCAACATTCGCCCGTTCATCCTGTAATTGTTTGATACGTGCATTTATACCAGACTCTGTATTAAGGTTCGTTTCTTTCGTGGAGATAGCCGTTTTCACCTGCCCTATGATACCACGCAATTCAGTAAGGCGGGTATTATCAGTTTCGACTTTGAGTTTTTTGGCATTTATAGTATCTATTTCCGTCTGAGTATCTTGAACTAACTTATCCAAGTCGGAGAAAGACATTTTCAGGTAATCAATAGGAACGGCATCCTTAACGCCATTCATTGCATCCCTACCAGCATTAACCTGCTCATTAAGTTTCTCCATAGCTCCCTCTGCTTCTTTAGCAGGTTGAGCGATTTTATTTATATATCCAGAAATCTTATCCAGGAAATATACACCTGTAAAATCTTCTTTAGAAGCATCCTTTAAAATCTTCGTGATAGTTTGCTCCACCTGTTTTACCGCTTTCTTGTACTCATCCCCAGAGAGCTTTTTCAACTCCTCAGCCTGAGTTTTTACATAGGCTTCGATCAGATCGAATGTAGCATCTGACAAGTTTTTAAGTCCCTCCACATCATCATAAGACATGAAATCCCCAAATATCGTTTTCTTAGAAGAAACTCTGGTAGTATTACGAATATCTTTCTTAAAATCACCCGTAGCCTCATTCTGTTTTTCTTCCTTATCGCTCTGGATCTGCTCAATATACTTTGCTTTGATACGGGCTGCTGCACTTTCGTTAATGGCTATTGTAAGCTCATCATATTTACCTTTTAACTCCTGTACCGTAGTAGACTCTGTTACAAGCTCCTTATTATAGTCCTGAAGAATGGCATTTAATTTCTCCAGTGCCTGTTTGTGCGCTTTGGTACCAGCCTCTGTATTTTTCAGGACTTCCTTTAGCATATTAAGATTGTCTATTTCTTTTTTTACAGTATCATCAAACTCTTTTCCTGCACCGATAGCATCATCTTGAGAGGAAGTAAAATAAGTAAAAGCACTTATAAGTAGCCCTATACCAGTCAGTATCCATCCAATAGGATTTGATTTCATCGACTGCCACAGCGCACTGAAAGCTAATTTCAGCCTATTTGTAGCAGCAGTAAGAATATTAGTAGATACAGTTTGTGATGTTTTTGAAACGACATCAACAACTCCAGCAGCCGTACTTTTTTTTGTTGCAAGAGTTGAGAGTTCTTTTTCTATTTTTTCCTTTCTTGCAGACATGGCATTTGCATCTGTAGCCACAGATGCAAGCCTCTTGTTTGCAATAGACAACCGCCTCTCAGCATTTTCTATTCTACGAACATCATTTCCTTGCTTTGACCAATAAACCTCATAACGAGCCGCCTCAACTTCTGATAGAATTTCTGATTTCGATTGATTGACAAATGCTATTTTTTGGTTCAACTCTTTTGCTTCACTTTGCAATGAATTAATGTGATCATCATTCTTTTTTGCCAAAATTTCAATAGCATCAGCATAAGCACGACTATTAGTAGAAAGTTTTTGTTTTGCTAAAGAGTTTTTTTGCTCAACAGACAACACGCTTTCTGCTTCTTTGAGATATTCTTGTGAACTTGAAGTTAACCCTTTATTGCTTAAATATCTTTTTTGATCGGCTGTCAATAAATCATTGACCGCATCAACTTTGATTTTATGCAATGCCTGCTCATGCTGTTCTAAAGAAATTTTTGCTTGTAAAGTGGCTATATAAGATTTTTCAGCCTCTTCCATTTTCTTTGTGATAGCAGCCGTTTCACCAGTCAATTTTGCATCAGTTTTCAGCAATGCAATTTTTGCCTGCCTTACCGTGTTATCCAATAGAGCAACGCCAGTATATCCCTTTGTTACCAGAGCATTCAGGACTATAGCAGCTTTATAGCTACCATAAGCGATAGTGATAGCTTTTACGATCCTCAGGATCTCATCAAAATTTTCAACCAGATAGGTAGCTCCACTAATACCTGAGGCAAACACATCCTGGTTATCTTCACCAAGTTTATTCAAAGCGGTATCCCAGGCATCACCCAGGTTTACGATCATACCAGTTAATGATGATGATTGCTTTTCCATCAGGTTATAGAACTGCCCACCAGCATTAGTTAGCTTATTCAATACCTTTTCTACCTCAGGGAAACCGATCTTACCCTCAGAAACCATAGTATTGATTTCCTCTGCTGTTTTGCCATACATGGCAGCTAATTCCTTAACCAAAGGAATACCACGCCCTGTAAACTGTCTTACGTCCTGAGCATAGAGCCTACCCTGTACCATTGTAGTACCATACAGATAAACAATATCATTCAATGGTATAGACAAACCAGAGGCAATGTTTCCAAGCCGTACCAGCGTATCATTTACTTTATCAGCTGCTGTACCATACGCCAAAAGCTGTTTGGCTCCTCCAGCAACTCCCATTAAGTCAAAAGGAGTTTTAGCTGCGGTATCCACCATCTGATCCATCAGAGCCTTTGCCTTTTGCTCATTACCCAGCATTGTACCAAATGCTATCTCCAGCTGCTGGAACTGCCCACGGGTTTGCACGATACTATTAACCAGGCTCATCATTCCATTACCAACCAGGTAAGAAACGATATAGCGTGCCCCATTCTGGGCAAAGTTTAAAATGGATTGTTCCATTCGTGCAGACTCCTGTACGGCTGTATCTGAAACGGAAATAATTCTCCGCTCCATAGCCTCAGAGGATATATTAAAGTCGTTAATATCCAGTGTAGCTTTAAACGCCAAAGCACCATCTATATTTTCGCTCATTACATCATTCCTTTAAGGTAGTTTTTAATATCTTCTTTCGTTTTAAGCTCCCTGTGTTCGACCTCTACAGTGGATCCCTCTACATTTTCTGTTTCAGGAACTTCTTTGATCCTGGCTGCATCCGCTAACATTATCTGTACATTCTGCCAGGAAATACCCCAGAGCAAATAATCATAAGTCCATCCAAATTCTTTCAGTATAGCCCCACGATTACCCCACGGACTATTTAGCCCTATTACTCTATCCGATCCGCCCTGGGTTTGGTTGTTCCCACTTCTTGTATCAATCGAATAGAGGCGGTAAAACCCGCTGGGTTCATCATTTGATTTATTATCCCAGCCAGTTTTTGCAGTCTGGATACTGTCAGGTGTTCAATGAAAAACTGCTTTAATAGCTTAGTTTGCTTATCCAGCGGATCCGCAATAACACCGCTGTTTATAGCTGCTACAGCTGCGATCTCAGCCATCAGTGAGGTGTACTTAAACAGTTTCTTACTTTCCATTCCTGGCTGCTCCTGTATGGCTTCCTCGTTATATTCTATCTCCAGGTATAACCTCCTCAGCGCATCAATGGTACCCAGGTAAAGAGGTTTTATGTGGAAATTGCGCATATACACGTCTCTGGTTCTACCCAGGTTAATATCTGCTATCTCCATTATTTCCACGTTCCAATCTTCGGGTATCCGTTTATCTCTCCACACCTTAGCCCTGCTCGGAAAATACTTATTCCACAGTAGAATCCTTTTGGGAGGTTTTACAGGCTCTATTTTCAGAGGTACAGAAAATTTAACCCCATGTTGTAACAGAGCCTGTATAGCCTGCTTCTCAATATCCAGGCGTTCCTCCCTGGTTAGCTCTCTTTCTTCGTTATTATCCATAATGCTGTATTAAAAAGGAAGCCTCCAGCTGGGAGGCAGGAGGCTTTCCCATTTGTTAAAAGGGATCTTTAAGAAGCCTTAGAGGGATCCACGTTTTCCTCGCTTACATGAGTCTCAGCCTGATACTTGATAGTCATAGGAACTAAACAGATACCTTTTGCTGAGTACGTGATCTCAAATTTCGGAATAATACGGGCATTCGGACATCCAACCAAAAGCCCCTCCTCAGGTTGCTGCCATACAGCCCATTCCATGTAGGGTAACTTTCGTGGACGGATCCACTTTCTTTGTCCGTTCGTTCCCGTGAGAGAACCACCGAAATACTTAACCAGCTTTTCCAGGTCTGGATCCATTAGGGTAAGCTCTACAGTCGTTTCCCCTGGTTCAAACTGAATAATTTTTTTGCTGGATGTTTCAGACTCATGCGTGGTTTCAGTACCATCCGCATCTTTCATTGTACAAGTATCCTTGTAAACGTCTCCCAGATCCGTCCATGCTGCACCATTGGCAGGCATAGCATCACTACCAGTAGAGGGAGTGATCCAGATCTTTTTTAAACCCATTGTTGCTAATACTGGCATAATCGTAAATTTTATGATTAAACTTTTTTATTTCTTACTGTCAGCTCCAGAGCCAACGAAACAAAGTGCTCATTCTGTTCTGGTTCCTTTATCGGAGGGTTCAGCATCCCTATAGTCCAGTTATACCCTTTCCCTACCTCATAATGGTTTTTCAGAACTTCAATAACCTTTGCCCGTATCTCTATCAGCCGTGGAAAATTGGTTTTATATACGGGGTTCTTTCCTGTTTTCTTAACCAGATCTGGAACGTGAATATTTACGTTTATCTGCCCGAAACGAATTGAGTCCTCACCCGTGATAGAGTGGGGAACTATAATAACATCCTCCTTTGAATAGTCGGATCTCTCATAGTCAATAGTACCAGTTATCAAATTCTTTACCTGGCTTTTCTGGAGTAATTGATATACCCTTACTGCTATTTCCTCAGTTGTTATCATGCTACATTACCGTATAATTCGATTGCTTTTGATCTGGCTTTCTCTACCAGCTTATTCATGGCAGCAGGAAAATCAGCTTTTGCCTTTAACTCAGCAGGCAGTATTACATTGTATCCTTTAGCCTCTACATAGGCTGCGTAGTTCATCCCTGCTACTATGATGAGTGAGAAAGAGTTTGGAGTTTGAGAGGCTATCTTCATAGCCAGTTTCAAACCTGCCTCAGCTCCCTCTCCAGGCTGGTTTAATTCACCATAGTAAACAGGAGTGCCATTTTGCACAACCACATAACCTATAGAGTTGGTTAGATTACCTGATTGATCGGTGTAGTTATGCTGATCCTTTGCATACTTAACCAGGCTTTCACCCAGGTATTTCAGCAAATAGATCGTAGCTGCCTCCAGTCGTTTCTGGAACGCCTGAACACTCGCTGCTACAGCACCTTTACCAGTATATTCTATCCCCATACTTCTATATACTTTCTGTTAAGATTATCAACACCCTGGATAGTAAACTCATCACTGGTACCATCTTCACCAAAAATCTGCATTTGTGCAGTCAGCTCCAGCTTACCATTGAAATGCTTTGGAATAAACACATCATAGTTGTAAGCGTGCATCTGCCCATCTGCTCCGATTTTTTGCTTTGCTGGTATCTGCTTTTCTATCTGGCACTCACATCCAGGTAGCCAGTCACCAGCTCCCCCGTCCTGGGAGTAAAACCCAGTATCAGGATCCTGCTGAGCATCCTGGCATAACTTGTATTTGAATGTTCCATTATTCCTACCCATAGCTACCACTGATTAGATCCGTCCGTAATAGAAGATACTTCGACAAAATCAGAGAGATCTAACCCGTTATCAATACATAAATCTTTAATCCTCTGCTCCAATCCCTCTACACTATATCCCTGAGAGGATTTACCCAGGCTATCACTGGTTAAAACGATCATTTTTTTAAGTACACTTATAGCAGCCAGGGCAATAGAACGTTTATCGCTCTCAGCTACATACTCTTTATCAAGATCGGTTACTCCAGAATCAGCCAGGGCTTTTTTCAGAGTTAGGGCACTGGGTGTATATGGTTCCAATTCACCCAGTAAAGCCTCGTATTTTGTCAAAGCATCCATACTCGTTACTCCTTACAAAGATTTTCAGAAAGAGCCTTAGTTTGCTCCTCAGTCAGTTCTGATAGCTTTTTAGTAACACCAGTTACACCAGCGTTTTTAGCTACAGACACACCGATAGCAGTCAAAGCAGTTTTTACCGCTTCTACTTCAAACTCCTTTTCAAACAGCTTTATCATATCCGATCCATCAGCATTAGCTGATTGCTTCTTTTCGCCAACGGATACAATAACACAAATACCACGGGAAACAAGATCATTAACCCGATCCAGATCATCAGTGCCAAGAGTCTCACCTACTTTGTAAGTCTTTTCGGGATTAGTTTTATCCCGAAAAGATTTCAATGCTTTTAATTCCATCATAGATTAGCCCTCCAAAACTTCACCAGCTGCCTCATATACAGCAAGAGCGTTAAACATCTTATCATCTGCATTAGCTACCAGAGAGGCTTTTTCTTCAAAGCCACGGACTTGCAATGCTACTACAGCATTGATCTCCGTAATGATCGGCAACAAACGAGCAGCACCCTGGGTATATTCTCCAGTCTGCTGTCCTGTAGAGTCACCAGTGCGCCACTTAGAGATACGGATACCATTTCCTGCATCCATATAGTCCACGTTTTCCTCTTCCATCAGTTCGCTATCCTCAATAGAGGGCTGAACTACACCCAGCTTACCGTTTTCACTTTCGGGGATAAACACGATCATGTTATGGTTCCAGGGATCGTTAGGCTCTGCCTCACCATCCTTTTCAATAGCAACCAAACGTTTGATCTCTTTTACTGGCGGTAACTCATTCTCAGACAAATATTCGTTAAGCTCAGTGAGCTTAGCAATCTTAGCCTTTTTATCATTACCGAAAATGGCTGTACGGATCCCCTCATCCATTCGCATGAATGAAATAAGTTCAGGTGCCATCATCATTTCTTTAAATGTGATACCCTTAGCCTTGAACAGAGTAACGATCTGAGTTAAAAGCAGCGTAATATCCAGTTTGCCAGCTTTAGAGTTAGCTTTGCTCCACAATAGAGCAGATACCAATTTGTTAGCATCCTCCATCATGTAATCCACCTCAAACTCACGTCCACCAGGGTTATTAAGCTCTGGCTTGAAACGGCAAACACCCCAGTTAGAAAGTGCAGTAAGCAGAACATAGTCCACGTAATCCTTACAACCCAGGTAAGAGTTCTGCATATCGTTTTTCAAAGTCTTTTCAATCTGTTTCACCTTTTGAGGTTCTTTCAGATACGGAGACTTATAAACCTCCAACAGCTTACGATAGGTAGAGACTTTCATAAAGAACTTATGACCGACACGGGGAATTTCCTTAGTCCAAAGATCAAAGCCATCAGATCTACGTAACGGAGTCGGGGACTCGTTAGCCAATACTGTAGCCATCACTCGGAAATGATATTTTCCCATAAGCCCCTCAGCAGTTAAAGACAACTGGGGAGCCTCATATTCCAGGTACTCATCAGAGTACATCTTTTGGAATAAGATAACCTCTCTCTCGCTGGCTTTATCGAATGTCTTTTTCCATGCTGCCAGGAAATCCAAAGGCTTACCCTCTACGTTATGTAAGCCTGTAAACGTTGAATAAATTGATCTCATAATTCAAACCTCCTTTTTTAGAATGATTGTGAAAGTCTGATATGTGGGTTCGCTTTCAGATAGCTGCCAGTAGCATCTTTCTGAGAGGCTGGGATCGGGTTCACCCGTCTTTCATACATTGCGTATTGCATTGTATCAGCACACACATCAACAGGAGTTTCATCCTCCTTAACTTCGATACGGTCAAACGTGATACAGTTAGCATCACCGATCAGGGCAGCATTGTTAGATCCGTCCTTTACTACCTGCTGGATAGTGTCACCAGTAGCCAGCCCAGAGATAGCAGCTGATAGAGTTACAATGTAATCACCGTTATTCTTCCGTTCCACTTTTGAAATGGTAGGAGCTGCTGCGAAAGTTCCAGTAACTGTTTTCAGTACACTATCACCAGGAGCAAAACACGGTACTACTGTATCATTGGCTACCAGGTAAATAGTTTTATTGTCACTCTCTACCTTTTTGACTTTGGCTGTCTTAATGATTTTCACCTTTCTGGTTTGCTCATTGAAAAGAGCCAATGTACCAGGTGAAATTTCAGATCCGATAATGAAGTTTTGAGCCTCCACATCGAGATTAAAACCGCCAGGTACGATAGACGGGGAACCTGTGAAAATAGGTTTCTCCCCTCCAAAATGAAATTTTTTCGTTTTCATTGTCCTTTAATTATTTAACTGTGATTGACTCCAGCAATGAATCCGCTAACTCGTCAGTAGCTTTATCATTTGCTGCTTTGGCTCCCTCCGCATCGGCTGGCATAAGGTTTTGAGTAATGAGATCCTGTTTGATACCTGCCAGGTACTCATCTGGATCCTGATCCTCTGGAACTACTAAACCTTTCATTCTCCATTCGGGAATTTTGTGTTTAGCCTGGGCTGTCTGAATAGCAGCCAAACGCTCCTCTTTTGCCCTGTTTCCCTTAATTCCGTTGATCTCATCCTCCAATGCTTTTATTCTGGCTTCGGAGCTATTATCTGGATCTTTCGGGTTTTTAGGATCTGCTGGATCTTTTGGATCAGCTGAATCCTTAGGGTTTTTAGGATCTTTCTTATTAGCCCATCTGGTAGCCTCTCCCTGCGTTTCTTTCGCAATGTCCGCTATCTGATTTGCCATGTTACCTATTGCCTCATCATCAGTAGAATCATCCTCAATACTGCCACCCATTTTTTCGGTTATCGCAGTAAGGTACTTCTCTGATAGACCTGTGTCTTTACACAAGTCTTTCACCTTTACAAAGAGCTTTTTATTCATTGCTTATAAAATTTGGTTTATGCGCAAAAATAGAAATTATTTTCCATAAGTGTGTAGCTGATACACACTTTTTTAATTGGAAAAATCTACAGATTATCAGCATTTTATATACACCAGGTGAATAAACAGAGGCATTTTATTTGTTATAACACGTACAACAAATAAATGCGTATCAGTTACATATGAAAAAATATTTTTAGATAAAAGGTGATATTTTCTCTGTATAGTAGCAATATATCCAGTTTTGCAGTAGAATATATCCAGTTTAGGATGGATATATTTTAGGATACAAAGATGCTTTTTACCACAAAACCAGCAAATATATCCACTAAAAAGCCCTTGTTTTACACTATTTTAAAAAATATATCCAGAAATATATCCACTTTCTTTGTTATTCTGGATATATATCCTATATTTGCAACGTGATAAGATTGATAACGTTTAAAATATATGAGATGTGGATGTTAATTATATTCTAATAAAAGGAAACAAGCATTTTAAATGCTACAATTTAGCTGAAATGGCTATCTATTTTAGTTTGTCTATAACCAGCAATGGGAGCGTAATCTGTGATGGCTACCAGGATACAATGTCTTATTCTAAAGAGTGGAGCCACGAAGATATTATTACCGACTTCATGCGTAACAGAGTAGAGAAAGTTGTGCCTGGAGTTGAAATATACAAAGTACAAAAATAGTAATGCAACACTAAATTTTAAGATTATGGATAATTTGACTTTAGAAGTAAAAAAACTGAAAAACGGTTTTCAGTACACAGTAAAAGAGGGTGATACAGTGATAGATACCCGCAAGAGTAACAGAGTATATGTAGCAGCCTCTGTTTACTACAAACCAGAGAACCCCACCGATTACCACCGTCCTTTATATCATGGCAATATGAACCTGATAGGAAAAGGTGACGGAGCACGTTTTATCAAAGCTGGATACCTGTATAAAGTAGCAACCATATTCACTAAGTAAACAACCAGGAGGGCGAAAGCTCTCCACAATACGACACTGTTATGAAACGAAAAGTTATTAAAGTAAGCAAAGAAAGAACTATCCAGTTAGCAATGAACACTAACGGAGTATCACGTGAGATCGCAGAACGCTATACTGATAGCGAATTAAAAGAAGTGCTTAGGCTATTAAAATTGAAAGCAGATTTTTAAATTAAGTAATGCAACACCGTTATGAGCGATTTAATTAATATCAGAGTTTTACAGCACGATACAGAGGATCAGATCCGTATCGGCAGGCTTACCCCAGTATTTGACCTGGAGAAAGCTGAAAAGGGAATTATTGAGGGATACGAAAGCAGAACAGCCTGGTGTGGTGGTTTTAAAGCTGCCTGTGAGAAATACTACAAACGTATCGCTATTGTACGTGCGGACACGCTGGAGGTGATACGTTCCATTTATGAAAGAAAGGAGGCTAACAATGAAGATTAAAGTAACAGATCTTAGCAAAATAAGAATGAGCATAAACCCACCTCAGGAGGTGGTAAACTCTGGCTATCTCGTTATCCACAACGGAGAAATTAAACATTGGGTTGGAATAGGTTGGGTTACAGAACGCTCAGCCACTCCAGAAGATTATAACAATATTCCAGAAGCAATAGACTGAATTATGAGCACAACTATAAAATTATCTGAATCACAGGTAAGAAAGATGCAACACTCTTTAGGTATGGACAATAAGAAACCTAAAAGAGGGAAATATGAGGCATATAGGAACTACTATAATACCAGTATTGAGGATCAAGAACTGGAAAATCTTATCACCTTAGGATTAGCAAGTAAAAGGGCAGGAACTGGTGCATATCCAGGAATATGGTATCATATTACAGAGGCTGGTATGGCTTATTTGGGCAAAATAATGAATTTGAAAATAACAGAATTAGACTAATGGAAACAAGAAAAGTACATTTTACTTTGGGAGAGGGTGCTGGGCAGTTAATTGTCAGCATAGCCAGAG
>ERZ894251.529-NODE-529-length-19367-cov-6.288473_pt1 | contig 19367 bp, 16 predicted proteins | sample MGYA00380301_ERZ894251 | MGnify/ENA primary metagenome ERZ894251 (study PRJEB32331, sample SAMN06328418) | human gut metagenome | biome: human gut microbiome; feature: stool | host: Homo sapiens | collected 2014-02-13 ... | reverse complement strand
CCGCCCGCGGCCTCGTAGCCGCCCAGCTCGCGGAAGTTTGTCACCGCCTCAAAGGGCAGCGGCGCACCCGGCTGGGCCGGGCGCGGCTTTTGGGTTTCACACATGGGGCTCCCCCTCCTTTGGCTGTGCCGGGGCCTGCGCCGCAGGCACAAGATGCGCGCCGCACACCGTGCAGAACGATGCGCCCGGCGCCCCCTGCATGCCGCAGGCCGGGCACACCATGGCGCCGGCCCCGGGCTGGGCGGGCGTGGCCTGCGTTGGGGCAGGCCGGGCGGGCGGCACGCTGCTTTGCGCCGCCTGCGGCTGATAGGCGAACGGGGCCGCGGCCTGCTGCGGCGGCTGCGGCGCGGCGGGCGGCGCACAGGCGCCCTGCGGCGGCACAGGCTGTGCGCCGGGCCCCTGCGGGCCATAGCCATAGGGCGGCTGGCCGGGCGCCCCATAAGGGGGCTGCGCGCCGCAGGGCCCGGGCTGGCCGCACTCGTACCACATGGGCTGCGCCTCGCCGAAGTAGACGGCCACGCGGCGCGAGCGAAGCAGATACAAATACCATATTCCATAAAAAGCAACCTGCTGCACACTGGACAGCGCGCTTTGCGCAATTACCTGGCTGTGCGCAGAAAACGCTATCAGGCCGGCCAGTTCCAGCCCGAAAGCCGAGACATTCACCGCGCCGGTAATAAGGAACATGCGGCGCAGAACAGCGCCTTTGCGCTGTGCAAGCAGCACAATACACGCCGCGCCCAGCGCGCCTACCACAAGGTTTATGCCCTCCAGCACATAATAGAGCCCCATGCCGTATGTGCCATATGTGGCAAGCTGCAATGGGATGCGCACCAGCGCAAGCAGACAGTTCACGCTGCACAGCGCCGTCAGCACCGCAAACAGCGCCAGCCACCCGCCCAGGCGGGTGTAATCTTTCACCTTCACGGGGTACATATGCCTTCCCTCCCTGCAGGCGGCTAGGCCTGCTCTTTGATGTCGCCGCGCGCATAGGCGGCCACCAGGTGTTCCAAATCGTCTATCTGCCCTTTCAGCCGGCGGCCCTCGTCGGTGTCCTCTACATAAATGCGCCTGCCGGCTGTCTCGAACACGTTTACGGTAGAGAGAATGTCCAAATTCTCCTCCACGGCCTTCTGCGTGCTTTCAAACGGGCCGTGGCTGCGCAGGCTGAGCCCGTGGGACGAAAACACCAGCGTATACCCCGCAATGCCCGTGCGCGTGTGGTAGGCCTTGCAGAAGCCGCCGTCTATCACAATCAGCTTGCCGCCCGCCTTCACCGGGCTCTCGCCGTTTTTGGCAAGCACGGGCACATGGCCGTTGATGATGTGGCCAGTGGCCCAATCCAGCTCAAACTCGGCAAACAGGCGGCGCACCGTCTCTTCGGCCACGGCGGCGTCCTCGTTTTCCACCAGGGAATAATAGGGGTTTTTGTGCTCGGCGCAGGCCTCGGGCTCGCCGATGAAATACTGCTCGAAGCAGGCCATTTTGGCGCGCCCAAACACGGGCGAAAGCGGCCCGCACCACAAATACCACAAAAAATCCTGCCCTTTCCGGCGCGCGGCGCTGCCGGGCGGGGCAAAAAAGCCCTGGCGGGCCAGCGTTTCGCATTGGTCCATCCAGGCGCGGCCCGCAAACGTCTTGCCGCCCAGGTGCACCAGGGCAAAGCGGCCGTCCGGCTCCATGGGCACGGCGCCGTGGAACAGAAGGTTGCCGTTCTCTTTTTTATAAATGCCGCCCTTGGCGTACAAAAAGCGCGCGTGGCGCGCAAGGCGCTCGCTTTCGGCAAAGCTTTGGCAAAGTTTGGCCAGCACGTCCTCTTCCGCGCGGGAAAGCCGCGCGGGGCACTCCTTTTCCACCGTGGGGAAATAGGTGTCGCGCAGCGGCCAGCGCCGGCCCTCCACCTGCACGGTGAAGGTTTGAAAATCGATATGCTGCAAAAGCGCGCGGCCCTCCATGCCGAACTCGGGGTTGCGGGCAATGACGGCGCATTCCAGCTTGAACAGAATGACGGCAATGGCCTTGTGCATGCGCGGTGCGCCACAAATCTTCCTGCGAATCTTCACAGCCGGGCTGCGCGCGCGGCAGAAAGCGCGACACGTCGCTGTTGGCGTACGTCTGCTCGGCAAACAGCGAAAGGGGCCGCAGGCTGATGCCATAGCCGTCCTCCAGCGTCTCGAGGTTGTTGTAGGCCAGCGACGTGCGAATGACGCTGGCCACGCACACCTCGCTGCCTGCGGCCGCGCCCATCCACTGCACATCGTGGTTGCCCCACTGCACGTCCACCGAGTGGTGGGCAATCAGCTGGTCTAAAATGACGTCCGGCCTTGCGCCGCGGTCGAACAAATCGCCCACAATGTGCAGGCGGAACACCGCCAGCCGCCGGATGAGCGTGCACATGGCCTCGATGAAGGCGTCGGCGCGGCCCGTATCCACAATGGCGGTGAGGATGCGGCCGTAGTAGCGGTCTTTGTCGTGGTCTTCAAAGTGGGCGTGCAGCAGCTCGTCTATAATATAGCGAAAGCCCTTTGGCATGCGCTTGCGCACAAAGCTGCGCGTGTATTTGGACGACATAAAGCGGCACACGTCAATCAGCCGGTAAAGTGTCTGGCGGTACCACGCGCCCAAATCGCTTTGCCGGGGCTTCAGCTGTGCCAGCTTGCGCTCGGGGTAATAAATCAGCGCGGCAAACTCGGCGCGCTCGCGCTCGGGCACGCCGGGGCCCAGCACCCTGTCCACCTTTTCGCGGATGACGCCCGACGCGCTGGATAAAATGTGCCCAAACGCCTCGGCCTCGCCGTGCACGTCGCTCATGAAATGCTCGGTGGGCTTGGGCAGCTTCAAAATGGCGTTCAGGTTGATAATCTCTTCCGTGGCGGCCGCCACGGTGGGGTAATCTTTCGAAAGGCTTTGCAAAAACTTGCGCTCGTAGCTTTGCGGCAAGGCCGGCGCCCCCTTTTCTGCGCCCGGCGCGGCGGCCCCGGCGCACGCCGGGGCCATGCCCCGCACGCGCACCGCGTGCGGCCCTGTGCGGCCCGGCGCAGTTTTGATTGAATTTTATTATACCATATTGCAAAAAAATATGATAGTATCTGTGTACAAGGGCAGGCAGATGCCCGCTGTGCACGCGCGGCCGGGCCGCCTGCGGCGCAGCATAAAGGAAAGGAGGCGGCGCGCATGGCGCTGTGTGTGCCAAAAAACTGCCAGCTGTGCCCGCGCCGCTGCGGGGCAGACAGAACCCGGCAGGCCCCGGGCCTGTGCGGCGGCGGGCCGCAGGTGCGCGCCGCGCGCGCGGCGCTGCACGCCTGGGAAGAGCCGTGCATCTCGGGCACGCGCGGCTCGGGCACGGTGTTTTTTTCGGGCTGCTCGCTTGGGTGCTGCTATTGCCAGAACTACCGCATCAGCGCGGAAAATTTCGGCAAGCCGCTTTCTGTGCCGCAGCTTGCCGCCATCTTTCTGCGCCTGCAGGCGCAGGGCGCGCACAACATCAACCTTGTCACGGCCACGCACTATGCCCCGTGGGTGACGGCCGCGCTGGATAAGGCGCGCGCACAGGGCCTGCGCCTGCCGGTGGTGTACAACACCGGCGGGTACGAGACGGAACAGACGGTGCGCGCCCTGGCGCCGTATGTGGATATCTGGCTGACGGATATGAAGTATGTTTCCAGCGCGCTTTCGGGCGAATATTCCGCCGCGCCGGATTATTTCGCCGTGGCCGCGCCCGCCCTGCGCCAAATGCTGGCACAGGCCGGGCCGCCCGTGTTTGGCGCAGACGGGCTTTTGCAGCGCGGCGTCATTGTGCGCCACCTTGCCCTGCCCGGCGCCCTGCACGATTCGCTGGCCGTGCTGCGCTTTCTGGCCGGGCTGGGGCCGCAGTACTTTTTGTTCAGCGCCATGAGCCAGTATACCCCGTTTTACCGCGCGGCGCAGCACAAGGCGCTTTCGCGCCGCATTTCCACCTACGAATACCGCACCGTGGTGAACGAGGCCGTGCGCCTTGGCCTGACAAACGGCTATATGCAGGAAAAAAGCAGCGCCAAAGAGGAATATACCCCGCCGTTCGATTTGGAAGGGGTGTAACCGCCGCAGCATAAAAAGCACCTTCCCCCACGCATGGGGAAGGTGCTTTTGTTTGCGCACAGGGCATGCGCCCGGCTGTGTTTTCCCCTACGCACGCGGTGCGAAGCACAAACCTGTGTGCGGGCCTGAAACCCCATTGCGCCCGGCGGCAGCCTTTACGGCACCAGGCCCTTTGCATATGCAAGCAGGGCCTGCCGTTCGTTTGGCAGCCGGCCCTCTAACACGCACTGCAGCAGCTTGTGCAGCACTTCGCCCACCTGCCTGCCCTGCGGCACGCCCAGCGCCATGATGTCGCGGCCGTTTACCGCCAGCGCTTTGCGCGAAAAGCAGGCCTCTTCCTTCAGCACCTGGGCCAGCACGTCCTCCACCGCCTGCAGGGCGGCAAGCCGCTGCGGCCAAAGGGCAGGGGCCAGGCCCAGCGTGTCGCCGCGGTGCACGGCAAGCAGGCGGCAAAACTGCGCCTGCCCTATTTTGTTCAGCCAGCGGCGCACGGCCGGCTTTTGCGGCACCAGCACGGTGTCGTGGTATAAAACAAGCTGCGACACAAGGCGCACCGTCTCGCTGTCAAACTGCAGCCGCTGCATGGCCTGCCGGCACAGGGCGCTGCCGGCCTGCGCGTGGCCGTAAAAGTGCCCGGTGCCCGCTGCGTCCCGCGTGAAGCACTGGGGCTTTGCCATATCGTGAAAAAGCAGCGCAAGCCGGACGGCCTCGTCCGGGGCAGAGGCGCCGACGGCCGCGGCCGTGTGGCCCCAAACGGTGTAGATGTGGTGCGGGTTGTGCTGCCAGAAGCCGGCCATGGCGTTTGTCTCTGGCAGAAACTGGGCTACCACATCCTGATACTGCAGCAGCACACGGCCCGCGCCGGGGCCGGTGACCAGGCGGCGCAGCTCTGCGCAGATGCGCCCGGCGGAAACGTGCGCCAGCCCGCCTGCATGCCGGTGGATGGCCGCGGCGGTTTCCGGCGCAATGGAAAAGCCAAGGGTGGCGGAAAAGCGCAACGCGCGCAGCACGCGCAGCGCGTCCTCTTCCAGGCGGGCCGTGGCATTTCCCACACACCGTATGATGCCGTTTTGCAAATCCTCGCGGCCGTGAAACAAATCCACCAGCCCGCTTTGCGGCGAATAGGCCATGGCGTTGATGGTAAAATCCCGCCGGGCAAGGTCTGCGGCCAGGCTTTTGGTAAAGCGCACGCTGTCCGGGTGGCGGCCGTCGCTGTAGGCTGCCTCTATGCGGAACGTTGTCACCTCATAGGGCTGCCCGCCCTGCAGCACGGTTACCGTCCCGTGTTTCAGGCCGGTTGCCCGCACGCACTGGCGCGGAAACAGGGCCATCACCTGCTGCGGCAGGGCGCTGGTGCAGATGTCCCAATCGTGCGGCGCGGCCCGGCGCAGCGCGTCGCGCACGCAGCCGCCCACCACATAGGCCTCGTGCCCGCTGCTTTGCAGGCGGCCCAGAATGCGTAAAACCCCCGCGGGCAGCTTTTCTTCCATTTGGCGTCCCTTCTTTCTTGCCGGGCCTTTCATGTGCATGCGCGGCCCTTGCGCACGGCCGGGGCGGCGCGGTGTGCCCGGCAGCCTTTCCCGCCCGCGGGCCCGGCACAGCCCAAACAGCCCGGCGGCCCACATGGGCCCGCCGGGCTGTTTCCCTCTGTGTTCTGCGAAAAAACGGCATGGGTTCAACGGGGGCCCCCGCTTTGCGAAACGTGCCCCGCCGCACCCGCGCGCCGCTCAGCGGGTTTTGTTCCAGAACCTGTCCTGCATGGAATCCAGATGCTCTTTCGTCCAGATGGCGGGGATGCCGCCGGTGTGCAGGTAAATGGCGCCGTCCCCGTGTGCAAAGACGTTCTGCACAAGGTCCAAATACCCGCGGAACGACTTGCCCGTATAGCACGGGTCTACAAAAATGGCCTCTGTGCTGGCCAGAATGCGCATGGCCTCCTGCGTGTCTGCGTCCGGAATGTTATAGCCCAGGCCCGCGTAGCTCAGGTTGATTTTCAGCTCTTCCGGCGTGCAGGTAAGCCCCAGGCCGTATTTTTTGCTGGTGCGGTTAATCAGGTCTGCCGCAGGCACCTCGCGGCAGGAGGCCAGCGGGTCTACGGCCACAGGCACCACTTCCAGGCCCACGTTGAAATACTTTGCCCCAAGCCACATGCCGGAGAACGTGCCAAGCGAGCCGGAGCTTGCCACCAGGTAGCGGGGGTGTATATCCTGTTCTTTCAGCTGGCGGCCCAGCTCCTGCATCATGAAGAAGTAGCCCAGCGCGCCAATTTCCGAGCTGCCGCCCGGCGCAATTTCGTAAACCTTTTCGCCCCGTTTTTCATATTCGGCCATCACCTCGCGGGCCTTCTGCTTCGGGTCTGCGGTGGTGAAGTACAGGTCTGCGCCCATCAGCTCGTCCAGAATAAGGTTGCCGCTGCAATAATCCGGCCGCTCTTCGTCCAAAATCAAAATGGCCTTCATGCCGCACTTCACCGCCGCGGCCACCGTCAGGCGGCCGTGGTTCGTCTGCGGCCCGCCATAGGTTAAAAGCGCGGTGCAGCCCTGGTCCATCGCGTCCTGCACCAGGTACTCCAGCTTGCGCACCTTATTTCCGGCCAGGCCCAGGCCGTTCAAATCGTCCCGCTTGATGAACAGGTTGGGCACGCCCAGGTATTTTTCCAGGTTGCTCATGCGCTCCAGCGGGGTGGGAAAATTCCCCAGCGGGTACTTTTTCACATCAAAAACGTTCATGCTTTGATTCTCCTCGTTGCTAAGCTGGCAATGCAAGCGGCGGCCCTGGCACGCGCGCGTTCCGGCGCCGTTTTGACATGTGACAACATATTATAACATTATAAGTTATGTGGTGTAAATTCATGTTTTTGACAACCAGCGCGCCTGTTTTTTATCGGTTTTGCTCAACCGGGGCGCGGCCTTGTGCCCGGCGGGCGGGGCGCACCCGCCGCCGGCCGGCCTTTTGGAGGCCAGCGCGCAATTTCGGCCAAATGGCATTGACTTTGCCCCAAAAGGTATGCTATAATATGGCTCGCGGCGCAGCGCCGCACCATGTGCGAGGGTGGCGGAATCGGCAGACGCGCACGTTTGAGGGGCGTGTGGTTATACCATGCGAGTTCAAGTCTCGTCCCTCGCACCACGTCGGAATGGACTACGCTCCATTCAAAAAGCCCAGCCGTTTGGCTGGGCTTTTCTCATACCGCTCCGTCATTCCTCCTTTTCCCCACAAAACTTTGCTGTGCAAACTTTCGTGGGGACCCCGCCCTACGGGCCAAGGAGGGGAGCAGGCATCAATTTCATCACGCAAACGCAACTCATTGCAGGCAGCATGCTGCCTGCAATGAGTTTTTTCTTTTTGTGCCAAAGCGCAGCGCGCGCCCTGCGGCCGCCCCTTGCGGCCGGGCGGGTTTTGTGCTATCCTGTTCGGGGCCTTGTGCGGCCTTTTGTGCCGCCCTGCGGGCATGCGGCCCGCGGGGCGCTGTTTTTTTGCCGCCGCGCGAAGAAAAGGGCGCTGCGGCGCACAGAGGGGGAACATTTGTGGCAAAACAGGAAAACGACCTTGGGCGCGACGCCATTGGCAAGCTGGTGCTGCGCATTGCCGTGCCCAGCATGCTGGCGCAGTTTGTCAGCGTGCTGTACAGCATTGTAGACCGCATGTACATCGGCAACATCCCCGTGGTGGGCGACGTTGCCCTTGCGGGCGTGGGCGTGTGCGGCCCGGTGGTTACCATGGTGGGCAGCGTGGCCTTTCTGATTGGCGTGGGCGGCGCGCCGCTGATGAGCATTAAACTGGGCGAAAAGGACGAGGCGGGCGCAAGGCGCATTATGGCCAACTGCTTTCTTATGCTGTGCGTCAGCTCGGTGGCCCTGATGGCGGCCATTTACCCGCTGGCGCGGCCCATGCTGCTTTTGTTCGGCGCTTCCGAGGCAACGCTGCCCTACGCCATGGCCTATTTCACCACCTACCTGCTGGGCACGCCCTTTGCGCTGATGGCAACGGGCCTGAACCAGCTGATTGTGTGCCAGGGCTTTGCCAGGGCGGGCATGAAGTCGATTTTGCTGGGGGCCGTGCTGAACATTGTGCTGGACCCCGTGTTCATCTTTGCTTTGGATATGGGCGTGCGCGGCGGCGCCCTTGCCACCGTGCTCAGCCAGATGGCAAGCTGCGCGTACGCGGTGTGGTTTCTGCTGTTTTCCAGGCGCGCGCCCGTCTCCATCACCTTTGGCGGCTACAGCCTGCGCGTGATGGGCCGCGTGCTGGCGCTGGGCTTTTCGCCGTTTCTGATTATTGCCATGGATAATGTGATGATTATTGCCATGAACGCGCTTTTGCAGCGCTATGGCGGCGCGGCCGAGGGCGACATGCTGGTGACGTGCGCCACCATTGCGCAAAGCTTTATGCTGGTGGTAACCATGCCGCTCAGCGGCATCACCGGCGGCACGCAAAGCATTCTGGGCTATAACTACGGCGCGTGCAACATGGCGCGCGTAAAGCAGGCCGTGCGCACGGTGGCCAGGCTGTGCATGGGCTATGCGCTGGTGATGACGCTGGCCGGCTTTGCCGCCGGCGGGCTGTTTGCGCGGCTGTTCACGCGCGACGCGGCCGTGCTGGCCGAGGCCGCGCGCGCCATTCGCATTTGCGTGCTGGCCATTGTGCCGCTGGGCGTGCAGTATGAAATTGTGGACGGCTTCACCGCGCTGGGCCAGGCGCAAATTGCCCTGCCGCTTTCGTTCTGGCGCAAGGCCGTATACTTTGCGGCGCTGTTTGCCCTGCCGGCCCTGTTCGGCGCGCGGGCCATCTTTTATGCCGAGCCCGTCTCTGACGTGCTGGGCCCGGCGGTGTCTGCCGCGGCGTACCTTCTGTTTATGGATAAGCTGCTGCAGCGCCGCCAGGCCGCCGCGGGCACGCGCCACTGGCAGCAGGGGCAGGATGCCGGGGCGCCCGTGGCCTGACGCGGCGCAGGGCTGGAAAAAATTTTCTCAAAAGTGTTGCAAAACAGCCCGCCGGGGGTATAATAGTAACAGATGAGCGCCGGCCCCCATTTCTTCCGGCGCCCCATGAGGGAGTAGTGAGCGCGCGGCACGCCGCGCGGTTTCAGTCAACACGCATGGCCGCACGGCGGCCTGGCTGGGATCAAAGAACGAGACTCATGTGCAGTTCATAGCTGTGCGTGGGTCTTTTTTCATGTATGGCCCCGGCACACCGGGGGAACGCCCAGGCATGGCGCACATTTTGGCGGGCCCGGCCCGCCGCATCACGGAAAGGACGTGGCATTTTTTGAAGTATTACACGCAGACAGAGCAGGAAGCCCTGCAGGCGCTTTCCAGCGCGGCCGGGGGCCTGAGCGAGGCCGAGGCGGCCGGCCGCCTTGCGCAGCACGGGCCCAACAAGCTGGCCGAGGGCAAAAAGACGCCCGTGTGGCGCAGGCTGCTGGAACAGCTGGCAGACCCCATGATTATCATTTTGCTGTGCGCGGCCGCCGTAAGCGCCGTGACGGCCGTCATTTCGGGCGAAAGCTTTGCAGACGTCATCATCATTCTGGCGGTGGTGTGCATCAACGCCGTGCTGGGCGTGTATCAGGAAAGCAAGGCCGAAAAGGCCATAGAGGCCCTGCAGCAGATGACGGCCGCCACCAGCAAGGTGCTGCGCGGCGGCAAACAGCTGACGCTGAAAAGCGAGCAGCTGGTGCCCGGCGATGTGGTGGTGCTGGAGGCGGGCGACGCCGTGCCCGCCGACGCCCGCGTGCTGGAAAGCGCCAGCCTGAAGGTGGAAGAAGCCGCCCTGACGGGCGAGAGCGTGCCGGTGGAAAAGCACACCGGCGCGCTGGCCCTGCAGCCCGGCGCCAAAGACGTGCCTTTGGGCGACCGGCGCAACATGGTGTATATGGGCTCTACCGTGGTGTACGGCCGCGGGCAGGCCGTGGTGACGCAGACGGGCATGCACACCGAGATGGGCAAAATTGCCACCGCCCTGGAAAACGCCCAGGACGGCCAGACGCCTTTGCAGAAAAAGCTTGCGCAGCTTAGCCGCGTGCTTACCTGGCTGGTGCTGGGCATCTGCGTGTTTGTGTTTGCGTTCAGCCTGATTCGCGCGGGCGATTTCCACTTTGACGTGGTGCTGTCCACCTTCATGGTGGCCGTCAGCCTGGCTGTGGCCGCCATTCCGGAGGGGCTGGCCGCGGTGGTGACGGTGGTGCTTTCCATTGGCGTCACCAACATGTCCAAGCGCAACGCCGTCATCCGCCGCCTTACGGCTGTGGAGACGCTGGGCTGCGCACAGGTGATATGCTCGGATAAAACGGGCACGCTGACGCAGAACAAAATGACGGTGGTAGAGCACTGGGGCGACGAGGCGCTGGCCGCGCGCGCCGCCAGCCTGTGCAGCGACGCCAGGCCCGATGACACGGGCGCCGCCGTGGGCGAGCCCACCGAGGCCGCGCTGGTGAACTGGGCCACGGGCCTGGGCCTGGAAAAGCCCGCGCTGGAGCGCGAAGCCCCCCGCGTGGGCGAGGCCCCGTTTGACAGCATGCGCAAAATGATGAGCACTGTGCACAAAACGGCCGATGGCTGCGTGCAGTACACCAAGGGCGCGCCGGACGAAGTGCTGCGCCGCTGCACGCACATTTGGCAGGGCGGCCAGGCCGTGCCCCTGACGCCGGCGCTGCGCGGCGAGGTGCTGGCCGCGAACAAGGCCATGGCCGATAAGGCCCTGCGCGTGCTGGCCTGCGCCATGCGCGCGTGGCCCCAGCCCCCGCAGGACACCTCGCCCGAAAACCTGGAACAGGGCCTTACCTTCCTGGGCCTTGCGGGCATGATAGACCCCATCCGCCCCGAGGTGAAGGCCGCCATTGCCGAGTGCCGCGAGGCGGGCATCCGCCCGGTGATGATTACGGGCGACCACCGCGACACCGCCGTTGCCATTGCCCGGCAGCTTGGCATTCTGGACGATGAAAAGGCCGCCATCACCGGCGCGCAGCTGGACGAGCTGAGCGACGAAGAGTTTGAAAAGCGCGTGGGCGAGTTCAGCGTGTATGCGCGCGTGCAGCCCGAGCACAAGGTGCGCATTGTAAACGCCTGGCGCAAGCGCGGCTGCGTGACGGCCATGACGGGCGACGGCGTGAACGACGCGCCCAGCATCAAGGCCGCAGACATTGGCGTGGGCATGGGCATCACCGGCACAGACGTGACGAAGAACGTGGCCGACATGGTGCTGGCAGACGATAACTTTGCCACCATTGTGGGCGCCGTGGGCGAGGGCCGCCGCATTTACGACAACATCCGCAAATCCATCCAGTTCCTGCTGGGCGCCAACATGAGCGAGGTGGTGGCCGTGTTCTGCGCCACGCTGTTCGGCTTCACCATTCTGGAGCCGGTGCACCTTTTGTGGGTGAACCTCATCACCGACACCCTGCCCGCGCTGGCGCTGGGCCTGGAAAAGGCCGAGCCGGACGTGATGCGCCGCCCGCCGCGCAAGGCAAGCGACGGCATTTTTGCCGGCGGCATGGGCGTGGACATTGCCTACCAGGGCCTGATGGTGGCGGCGCTGACGCTGGCGGCCTACTTCATTGGGCACTATATGGAAAGCGGCATGTGGGAGGCTGTGAACAGCCCGGACGGCATGACCATGGCCTTCCTGACATTGAGCATGGCCGAAATTTTCCACGCCTTCAACATGCGCGCCCAGCGCAAAAGCGTGTTCCGCCTGAACGGGCAGAACGTGGTGCTTTGGGTGTCCATGCTGGCCAGCCTGGTGCTGACGGCAGCCGTTATTTACCTGCCCGGCATTTCGGACGCCTTCGGCTTCACGCACATCAGCCTGGCCGAATACGCCGTGGCGCTTGGGCTTGCAGTGTGCGTCATTCCCATTGTAGAGCTTGTAAAGGCCTGCCAGCGCGCGTGGGCCAAAGCCAGGGCCAGGTAAAAAGCCCCGGCCGCGCGGCCGGGCGAAACATGGCGGCATTTCACAGCGCGCAAAATGCCTGTCCCTTCTGCGCGCAGAAAAGGCGGCCTGCGGGAACCCCCGCAGGCCGCCTTTGTGTTGTGTTTGGGCCGCCCCGGCAGCGCCGCGCGCCCGTCATTCCCCCGGCGCAAACAGGCCGGTGGAAAGGTAGCGCTCGCCGGTATCCGGCAAAAGGGCCACCACAATTTTATCGCAGAACTGCGGCCTGCGGGCAAGCTGCATGGCCGCCCACAGCGCCGCGCCGGACGAGATGCCCGCCAGCAGCCCCTCGTGCCGCGCAAGGCTGCGCGCGGCGGCAAAGGCCTGCTGTGTTTCCACGCACAGCACCTCGTCGTAAATGCCGGTGTCCAGCACGGCGGGCACAAAGCCCGCGCCAATGCCCTGAATGGCGTGCGGCCCGGCCTTGCCGCCGCTTAACACGGGGGAATCGGCCGGTTCCACGGCGGCAATGTATACGGCGCTGTTTTTCTCTTTCAAAAAGCGGCCCGCGCCGGTGATGGTGCCGCCTGTGCCCACGCCCGCCACAAAGGCGGCCACCTCGCCGCAGGTGTCGCGCCAAATTTCGGGCCCGGTGCCCGCGTAATGCGCGGCGGGGTTTGCCGGGTTGGAAAACTGGCCCGCCAGAAACGCGCCCTCTTTTTTGGCAATTTCCCCGGCCGCCTCAATGGCGCCCGCCATGCCCTTTGCGCCGGGGGTAAGCACCAGCTCGGCCCCATAGGCCAGCATCAGGGCGCGGCGCTCGGCGCTCATGGAATCGGGCATCACAATCTTCGCCCGGTAGCCGCGCATGGCGCACGCCATGCACAGGCCCACGCCGGTGTTGCCGCTGGTGGGCTCCACCACGGTGTCGCCCGGGTGCAGGCGGCCGGCGCGCTCGGCCTCGTCCAGCATTGAAATGGCCACGCGGTCTTTGGCGCTGCCGCCGGGGTTGCAGCCCTCCAGCTTTACCAAAAGGCGCGCGGCCAGGCCCTCGCGCTGTTCCAAATTATGCAGGCGCACAAGCGGGGTGTTGCCCACAAGCTGCGCCGCGCTATCGTAAATGTTTTTCATGCGCCAGCCCTCCGGTGTGTTTTTCGCCCGTTTTCCGGGTTTGAAATCTATTTTTCATCATACCGCCTGTGCGCGCCGCGCGCAAGCTTTTTTTGCCCCAACGGCCGCGCCGCGCGCAAAAAAAAGCCGCCCCCTGGGCGGGGCGGCGCGCCGGGGCGCCTAGGGCTCGCGCGGCAAAAGGCCGTTTCCGGCGTGGCCGCTTTGGGCCAGCATCTCCGCCGCTGCGGCCAGGCTTTCCATGTCGTCCACCGGCAGGTTTGAAAGGCGCAGCGCGCTTTTCAGCGGCTCTTCCAGCGTGTTGTAATACACAAGCATCTCGGGGGTATACCGTTCCAAATCTTGCATTGGGTTCCACCTCACTCTGTTTGGGTTTTGCCGCCGTGCGGCGGCCCGGCGGGCCTTTCCCGTTGGGGGCGGGCGCGCCGGTGCCTATAGCTTGCGCGCATTTTGGCGCATTATGCAGAAAGATAGGCCTGCCGCGGGCAGGTTTCTTTTTTTGTGCGGCGGGGCGCCGCGCACCGGGCGGCGCCTTTTTGGGGCCCAAAAGGCAAGAGAAAAACCGCAGCGGCCTTACGGCCTGCCGCGGTTCTATTTTTCTTTTGGATGTTTGCCCGGGTTGGGAAAACGGGCATTCAACAAATCGCCCGCGTTTACCTCTAACGCATCGGCAATATTGAAAAGCACCTCTACAGAGAAAGGCCGCACAATATTGGGCGCTTCAATGGCACTCAGATGAGAACGGCTGATGTTGGCACGTTCTGCAAGCGCCTCTTGAGACAAGCCCTTCATTTTTCTCAAAGCAGAAATTGTCAGGCCAAGTTCGATGAAGCGGTCGCGGTTTTTGAATGCAACATCTTTGCCCATCGAATGCCCCCCACCTGTTTTCTGTAAAATATTATAGCTTGTCTCGCAGAGGCTTTCTGTCTTTATTAGAGAGCTATTGACTAATATTTAGAGCAAATATATGATAATGATAAGCGTAAGAACTCTAAAAAAGACAAAAAAGGAGGGAAACCTCTTGTGATGCGGAACAGATGGATAAAGCTTGGCAGAAATTTTTTGAGCGTCCTTTTACTGGGATGTTTTACGGCCTGCGGCACCCCGCAAAGTGCGCCGCAAAGCGCGCCTTGCCCCACCTCCGCCGCCCCGCCAGATTACAGCTTTGCCGTGCCCGCCGGGCAGTGCGCCGTGTGCGGCACATGCCCGCAGCTTTCCATCTGCGCGCTGTGGGGCCACGAGAACATCGCTTTTCTGGATTTGAACACCTTTGCCGTGCTGGAACTGCCCATCAACCGCTATGCCCCGCGCGGCCCGCTTTTGCAGCAGCCCGCGGGCTGTTCCGCCGTGGTGTCTGCCAGCCTGGGCGGGGCAGACCTCACCTTCATTGCCACGCCGGATAGAGGCATGGCCAGCGGCTGGCTGGAATGGCAGGCGCCCGCGCGCCTGTGCCCACGGCAGGCCGGGCAGTTTTTGTGCGAGGCGTGCCTGCGCGCGCTGGCAGGCAATGCACAGGAAGAAATGCCGCTGGCCCTTGCCGCCGTGCACCTGGGCGAAAAGCGCATTGTGCCGCTGAGCGAGGCGGACAGCCTGTTTCAGATGGGCGATTTTTTTGTGCACTGCCCGCAGCTTGCCCAAACGCTGGAAACACCGCCCACGGCAGGCCGGGCCGGCGTGCTGGTGTGCCTGTGCCCGCCGCGCTATGGCGCCGCGGGCTGAGGCCGGGCGCGCTCTATCGCCTGGGCCGCGTTTTGCACCATGCGGCAAAACAAAAAAGCCACCCCGGCCGGGGTGGCTTTTTGCAGGGCATGTGCCCTTGCGGGTTTGCGTTTAATATTGGTTTCTGCGCTTGCGCATGGCCTTGCGCCAATAGCCGTAGGCCGAAAGGGCCAGCATCACAGCCAGCATCACGGGGAACACCCAGTCCCGCCCGGAGGAATCGTAGCTGCGCACGTCGCTCCACGCCTTGCTCATGGCGTCGTTGATGTCGGTGGGCAGCACCAGCATGGTTTCGCACAGGGCCAGGTATTCTTCCGAGGGGTACATCAGCTCGCTTTCCGCCAGCTCGGGCGGCAAAAGGCTGCGCACCTCGGTTTGCGGGGAGGAATAGCAGATATACTCGGCGTTGGCCAGGGCAACCTCGGTTTCGCACATGAAGTTGATGAACATTTCGGCTGCCTCTTTGTGGCGCGCGCCCTTGGGGATGCACATGGCGTCCACAAAGCGGTTGGTGCCCTCGGCGGGTAGGAAGATGGCCAGGTCCGGGTTATCTTCCATCATGGTCATGCCGTCGCCGGTGTAATACGGCGCCAGCGCGGCCTCGCCGCCGCTCATTTTGTCGAACACCTCGTCCATCACATAGCTTTGCACCACGCCCTTTTGCTCTTTCAGCTTCTGCGCGGCGTCCTCTACGTCGGAAAGGCTTTGCGGGTTCAGCGAGCGGCCCAGCATTTTGCACGCAATGGCAAAGGCGTCGCGGCTGTTGTTGAACATGAGGATGTTGTTGGCATACTGTTCGTCCCACAGAATGCCCCAGCCCTGGGATAAATCGCCCTCGTCCACCATGGTGGTGTTGTACACAATGCACACCGTGCCCCAGGTGTAGGGCACGCTGTATTCGTTGGTGGGGTCGTATTCCAGGTTTTTGCACGTCTCGTCAATCAGGGCATAGTTGGGGATGTTGGAAAAATCCAGCTTTTCCAGCATGCCCTCGTTGATCATCTGGCCAATCATGTAATCGCTGGGGATGATGATGTCGTAATCGCCGCCGCCGCTTTTCAGCTTGGCGTACATGCTTTCGTTGGTGTCGTAGGTGGTGTAGTTTACGTTGATGCCGGTAAGCTCTTCAAACTCCTGCACCACGTCCATGGTGCCGTCGGCGCCGTCCGAGATATACTCGCCCCAGTTGTACACGTTCAGGGTGATGTTGTCATCGGCAAAGCGCGTGTAGTCGTAGCCGGGCTCTACCTCCACCTCGGCAAAGGCGGGCGTGCACGGCGCGGCCAGGCACGCGGCGCACAGCGCCAGCGCGGCGGCCTTTTTGGCAAAGCGGTGCCTGTTCATACGCGCGCCTCCCTTCTGGCGGCGCGGGCCGTGCGCTTGTCGCGCGCAGCCTCCACCCCGTTCACAGCCAGAATGATGGTGAGAATCACCACAAACATAATGGTGGAAAGGGCGTTGATTTCGGGGCTGACGCGCTTTTTCGTCATGGAATAGATGGCGATGGGCAGCGTTTGCACCGTGCCGGAGTTGAAATAAGAGATGATGAAATCGTCAATGGAATACGTCAGGCTGATGAGGAACGCCGAGATGATGGCGGGCATAATCTCGGGCAGCACCACCTTGAAAAACGCCTGGCGCGGGTTGCAGCCAAGGTCCAGCGCGGCCTCGTACATGCGCACATCCATCTGGCGCAGCTTGGGGCTGACGTTGAACAGCACATACGGCAGGCAGAACGTGACGTGCGCAATCAGCAGCGTGCCAATGCCAAAGCCCACGCGCACCTCGTTGCCCAGCAGGGCCGTAAGCACGTCGCTGATGGTGCCGTTCAGCACCACAAACAGCAGCATGGTGGCAACGCCGGTGACAATTTCGGGGTTGACAATGGGCACATACGAAAGGTTCAGCACCACGGCGCGGGTGCGGCGGCTCATGTTGTTCACGCCAATGGCCGCCAGCGTGCCCAGCACGGTGGCAATGATGGCCGAGGCAAAGGCAACCACAAGCGAAACGCCCAGCGCCTGCAGAATCATTTCGTCGCCCAGCAAATTTTTATACCAGCGCAGCGAAAAGCCGGCCCACACGTTGCGGCTTTTCGATTCGTTGAAGCTGAACGCAATCAGCACCGCAATGGGCACATACATAAAGCCGAACGCGGCCACCATCCACACGCGGCCAAGATATTTCCAACGCCTCATACCATCGCCTCCATTTCTTCCGTGTCGGCGGTGGTAAAGCTCATGCACAAAAGCACAATTACCATCAGCACAAGGCTCATGGCGCTGCCGAGGTTGTAGTTGTAGCTGTTGCCGAGGAACTGCATTTCAATGAGGTCGCCCGGCAGAAGGTTCGAGCCGCCGCCCAGCATGCGGCTGATGATGAAGGTGGAGATGCTGGGCACAAACACCATGGTGATGCCCGTGGTGATGCCCGGCATGGCCAGCGGCACCAGCACGCGCGTAAGAATGTGGAACTGGTTTGCGCCAAGGTCCTGCGCGGCCTCAATGACGCTTTGGTCTATTTTCACCATAATGGTGTACAGCGGCAGAATCATGTAAGGCAGATAGTTGTACACCATGCCCAGCACCACGGCGCCGGAGGTGTTAATCATATGCAGCGGCCCAATGCCGAACAGCCCCAGGAAGCGGTTGATGAGGCCGTTGTTTTCCAAAAGGGTCATCCACGCATAGGTGCGCAGCAGAAAGTTCATCCACATGGGCAGCATAATCAGCATCTGCATCATCTTCTGGTGCGCGGGGGCCATGCGGCTTAGCATAAAGCCGATGGGAAACGCAATGATAAGGCAGATGACAGTGGCGATGACGGCCTGCACAATGCCGCGCGCAAACACGGTGGTGTAGGCGCCAAGGCCGGTGATGTTCTCCAGCGTGAAGGCGCCGTCGCGGGTGGTGAAGGCAAAGTACACCACAATGGCCAGCGGCACCGCTACGAACACCACCATCCACACGATGTAGGGCGAAGCGCCCGCTTTGCTTTTCACTGCGCGCCGCCCTCCTTCTTCATGATGTGAATTTCATCCGGGCCAATGTTCATGCCAATCAGCTCGCCCACCTGCGCGGCCTGGGTGGAGTGAATCATCCACTCAAAGCCCGCCTGGCGCACGTGCATCTCGTAGTGCACGCCCTTGAAGATGACGTTTTCCACCACGCCCGTCAGCTGGCCCTGAATGGCCGGCACAATCTGAATGTCCTCGGGGCGCACCACCACCTGCACAAACTCTTTGGGGGCAAAGCCCTTGTCCACGCAGGTGAACTCCTGCCCGGCGAACTCCACGCGGAAATCGCGCAGCATCACGCCGTCAATGATGTTCGATTCGCCAATAAAATCGGCCACAAAGGCGTTGTTCGGCTCGTTGTAAATATCCTGCGGCGTGCCAATTTGCTGAATGTTGCCGCCCTTCATCACCACCACCATGTCCGACATGGTGAGGGCCTCTTCCTGGTCGTGCGTGACGTAGATGAAGGTGATTTCCAAGCTTTGCTGAATGCGCTTGAGCTCTATTTGCATCTCTTTGCGCAGCTTTAAGTCCAGCGCGCCCAGGGGCTCGTCCAGCAGCAGCACGCGCGGGCGGTTCACCAGCGCGCGGGCAATGGCCACGCGCTGCTGCTGCCCGCCGGAAAGCGTGGCCGTGCTGCGGCGCTCGAAGCCCTTCAGGCCCACAAGCTCCAGCATTTCCAGCACGGCGCGGCGCACCTCTTTTTCCTCCACCTTTTTCAGGCGAAGGCCGAAGGCCACGTTCTCGAACACGTTCAGGTGCGGGAACAGGGCATACTTCTGGAACACGGTGTTCACCTGCCGCTTGTACGGCGGCAGGTGCGTGATGTCCTTGCCATCAAAAAAGACATTGCCCGATTTCGGCTCGATAAACCCGCCTATGACGCGAAGCGTCGTCGTCTTGCCGCAGCCGGACGGGCCGAGGAAGGTGACGAACTCTTTGTCGTGGATATCGAGGTTGAGGCCGTCCAAAATGCGGTCTCCGTCGAAATCGACTACAATGTCCTTGAGTGAAATAATCTTCTTTGTCTCCATTACAGATTGCATCCCCCTTTGCGGAATTTACCGAGGGGCGGTGTGCCCCGCGGCCCAGCGCCCATGTTACCGCCCCGCAAAAGGTTTGTTACACCACCCCATCCGGAAGGGCGGCTACAGCGGCACATCAAGACGCCAAATTTCGCCGCAGGCATTGCGCAGGGCCGAAGGGAAAGCGCTTTCCCCCGCCCTTTTGCCACCTGCGGCTGTGTGTCAGATGCGTATACGACACATTGCCCTCTATTATGGGGCCATGTTCACACTTTGTCAATGTTTTTTTCGAAAAATCTGCGCAAAATTTTCTGTTTTCCCGCTTTTTCCCGTGTTTTTTCGCATTTTTTCGGGCCGAATTTTCAGGTTTTCTTTTAATTTCTCTTGTTTTCTCACGTTTCCTCTCGTTTTCTCCGTTTTCACAAAAACCGAGCGCGCGGGGCCCGCAGCGGGGCAAACGGGGCCCGCCTTCCGGCCAGAAAGGCCCGCCCCGGCTCTTACCCGCTGGCAGGCTTATGCCCCGGCCCCCTGCC
>ERZ894251.521-NODE-521-length-19576-cov-14.853440_pt1 | contig 19576 bp, 20 predicted proteins | sample MGYA00380301_ERZ894251 | MGnify/ENA primary metagenome ERZ894251 (study PRJEB32331, sample SAMN06328418) | human gut metagenome | biome: human gut microbiome; feature: stool | host: Homo sapiens | collected 2014-02-13 ... | reverse complement strand
TGAACAATTCCGACGAGAGCGCCAGCCCTCTGGCTTCCGGCTCCGGCTGTTTTAAGAGGGAGTGGTACAGATCCTTCAGGGTAGGCGCTTCGCCCTCGTAGTTGTTGGCAACGTATTCCCGGTACACATCATAGGTGCAGCGGTCGAGGATGGATTTCTCCTTGGCGCTCACATTGCCCGCGCCTACCAGCTGCTCGAACAGGGAGAGGATGAATTCAGATTTCTCAATCAGCGGGTTGCGCTCATCGCCATAGGCTTTGTCCATGTCCATGGCATTTAAGTGGGTATCCGAGGAAGCGGATACCCGGATGACCTCGCCGCCAAGGGCTTCCACCAAAAAGCCGAATTCGGATTCCGGGTCCAGAATGAGAATATCGTCATTGGTGGAAAGCGCAATGCTGACGATTTCTTCTTTAGCGCTAAAGGATTTACCAGAACCGGAAACGCCGAGGCGGAAGCTGTTGCCATTGAGCAGCTTGCGGCGGTCTGCCACAATCATGTTTTTGGAAACAGCGTTCTGCCCATAGTAGATGCCGCCGTTCTGGAGGATTTCCTGTGCCCGGAAAGGAATCAGCACAGCGGTGGATTCGGTGGTGAGGGTTCTTAACGCCTGAATTTTTCGCAGGCCGTAAGGGAGAACGGTGTCCAGCCCATCCTTCTGTTGCCAGCGCAGGATGCTCATTTGGCACAGATGTTTTCTCGCCGTAGTGAGCAAGGTTTCCGTATCGCTGTCCAGCTGCTCCTTGGTGTCAGCTAAATGTACCAAGGTCACAAGGCCGAACATCATCCGCTGGTCCCGGCTGGTGAGATCCTCCAGCATCTCCTTGGTTTCCTTGCGCTGCTGCTCCATATCGTAGGGCAGGACAGCGGAAAAGTTGTTGGCGGCATTCTGTTTCCGCTGCCAGTTCGCGGCATTCGTTTCCACCCCTAAAAGCTTGTTCTGGATTTCCCGCACTGCTTCGTCGGTGGGAACTGCTAAAATATCAATAGAAAGCATGAGGCTGCGGTCCATGTCGCAGAGCTCGGCAATCATGGAATCCTTGATATAGCTGGCGTAATCCTGCAGGTAGAGCACACGCCCCCAACGGTCGTTCAGGCGGAAATGGTCTTTCTGGAATTCCATCGAATCGGGGCACAGCCAATCCTTGAAGCTGTGCCCCTTTTTCATGTGTTCCTTCAGGTCGAATGCAAAGGCGGCAGGCTCGTTCCCCTTGAAGAAATCCCGGAAAATCTGCAGGCGCGCCCCGATATCCAGTTCCCGGCCTATGGAGGAAAGCTGGGAAAGGTGGGTGATGAGGTCGGTGCCCACACGGGAGAAATAGGTGCGGGCTTCGTCGATGTTCCGCTTGGCCACTGTGATGGTGATGTACCGATCCTGCACCACGCTGTTGTTTGTGCCGGTCACCTTGGAGAGCAGCATTTCATTGTACTCTTTCCGGTAATGGTCCAGCCCGTCCTCCCGCATGGGCAGTAGCAGGGATTTCTCAAATTCCTCTTTGTTGACCTTTCGGTTATTGATGGTGATCTTGGCGGAAGCGCCGGAATCCAGCGCGTTTAATAATTCCGAGTAGTCGAGGAACATCGCCGTCTTATCTTCTTTGCTGGCGATTTGATAGTTGATGTCGGTAAAGGAGAAGGTTTTGGAGAACCGGCTCCCCACCTGAAAAATCCCATCCGGCCAGATGCGCTGGATGGGGATGGCGTCCTGTACGGACTTTGGTATGGTGAAATTCTCTTTTTCTGCTTTCGCTGCTTTACTGAGCGTTTTGATGATAGGCATCCTTCCTTTCAGTGCGAAAAATGAAAAGGTTATTGTTCTTTCCCAGCTGGTGGCTGGGATTTGCGGTTTTTCCTTTTGCGGGGAGGCTTTTCCCCCTCCACGATGGCATCCTTCATGGCGTCAAAGTAGAGGCTGTCGGATTTGAACACCAGTTTTTTCGGGTACAAAAATTCCGACTTAAACCACGCCCATGCTGCCTGTTCAGCAGTCATGCCATGGTATTTGAAAAAGCCACAGGCCGCAAAGGGCGCGGCTCCGAGAATGCACATCCAGCCGACTTCTTCGCTGCCAATCAGCGGGCGCAAACCAAAATACAGACCGACTGCTACCCCTACAGCCAGCAGGGAACAGATAAACTGCCGGGTAGATAGCCCAAAAAAGATGGACTCCTGATAATCCCGGATTTCCTTTGGCACTTTTACTTCTATATCGCTTCACTCCTTTTGGGCCTACAGCCCCAATAATTCCTTGACGATCCGGTCGCTCATCCGCACGGCTCCAACCAAGACAAGCAAGTTAAAGATTAACTCGCCCACATAACTCCAAACGGCGGTTACCGCTGAAACATTGGGGTCAACCGCAGGCGGAGAAGCCGCCATGACAGAAAAGATAATGCAGGCCAGCGCAATAATGGCCCCTTCCAGACACACTCCGGCATAGGAGCGCAGGAAGTTTTTGCCCACATTACTGGTAGTTTCCCCGGCGAATGTAGACATGGGGATTGGTGCGATAGCGGTATACATATATAATTTAAACATACGACTATACACCGTCAGGATCATGATGAACGACAGCACCGTAATGAACAGGCCGCCCAGCAGGGTGACCGCCCACAAAGGGATGCTGTCCCAGAATCCCACGTTGTTGATCTTGTCGATGATTTCCTGCGGGAGCGTGGTGCCGCTGCTCCCCGACAAGCCGGATTGAGTAATGATGGTGGAAACCATCCCTTGAATAATTTTGAAAACAGCCAGCATCAGGTCGAGGCCGTATCCTACTGCCGCCTTTGCCAGTGCAAAACGAATGAACATCTTGAAGGCCGCTTCCGGGCGCTTCAGGTCGGTAAAACTCGAACAGGTTTTCACCACGCCGACTGCGAAAAACAAAACCAGCAGGCCGTACCCAATGGCTTTCAAGGCCCCGTTGATGTCCAGCATGACCTGCCAAATCCCGCCGCCCTTAAAGGTTGCGGGGTCCTGTGTAAGCAAAGTCCAGATTTCAGCCAGCTTGTCGTTCCATGTTCCCAGCGCCGAATTTAATAGTGATAGGTAATCCTTTGATGTTATCTCCGGATTTTCCCCCACTCCAAACCGTGCATGATAGTTTCCCATCACACGGCTTTCCATCAAGGATATTTACATTTTCATTCAGACAATTTCTTCAATATTTGCAAGACGTCGCAGTTCATTCAGCTTTTGCAGTTGGTTATCGCATAAGGATAGCTTTCTCATGTGCTTTTCAATCGTTTCCGCCGTTGTTGCGTGTATCAATCGATGCACCGATTCGGTAACGAGCACTAAATTAGAATACTCATCTCCACCGCCTTTGGATTTGGGCACTTTGTGATGGCAGTGAATATTTCCAAAGCAGAGCTCCTGTCCCGTGATTGCACACCTGCCCCTTTGTCCGCAGTACAGCGATAGGCGGTTATCATTGTATTCTATGGTCTGATTTGCAACGGGGTGGTTCATAAGCAGCCGTAGCATTGCCGTGTTCACCTCCAGATTTCGGTGGATAGCCGTCCTGCCTTCGGGAGTATAGCTGTTGACAATACGCCGTTTGCTCTTTGGATTTTCATGGTGTATATACGCTATCGGAATCAGCGCATTTCCATCAACGAACCGCAGCATTTTGCTTTCACCATAGCGTTCTTTGATATATCTCGGCACATGATACTTCAACCCTTTTGCTCTAACTTCTGCTATAGGCTTCATTCGCTTTCTCAGCCTTGTTATCTGGCTGTCTAAGACTTGAAAGGCCAACCGCTTTAAATCAAGAGAGATACAAGTGGCGAATCGGTAATACTGATGGATTCCAAGTATGTAGGCATTGTATTTCCTTACGGCCTCATACGAACCCATATGCCCTGGCTTTGGATATTCCATTTCCTGTGTAAGAACCTTTATGTTCTCTCTGATTTTCTGCATGGCTTTATCCCGAATATGGCTTTTAACCACATATTTGTCTTTACCGTTCGGCTCTTTTCCACGCTTTATAACTGTCAGTTTGAATCCAAGAAACTCTGAGTATTCCTCCCGAAGGTTGATTACTTTTGATTTCTCAGGGCTTACCTCCAGCCCAAGCCGCTTATTCAGCCAATCGATTGTGGCATGGTACAGCTTAACCGCATTTTGATAATTGTTAGTAAATATCTTAAAATCGTCCGCATATCTTACAGCGGTACAAAGCTTTAGATTGCTCCGTTTCTTTAACGCTGTATATTTATTGCTCTTGCACAGACTGCCGTTGCTATTCACGCTTGGCCGGTAGCTTATTCTTGTGGGGAAATCCTCCCACTGGCTTGCTATCCACCAGTCAAATTCATTCAGCACGACATTCGACAGCAAAGGAGATATGATGCCGCCCTGCGGCGTACCTCTTTCAGGAAAGCCGATTCCTGCAATTTCTGCCTTCAGCATTACTGAAATAATGCTTATCAGCTTCTTGTCCCTAATCCCCATTGCCCACATCTGTTTTAAGAGCTTCCCGTGGTTGACGTTTTCAAAGAATCCCTTGATATCCACGTCCACAACAAAATGAAGATTCGTGCATTGCATATTCTTCATAACCTGGGCCATTGCGTGCTCTTGGCTCCTGTTCGGTCTGAACCCGTAACTATGGTCGTGAAACTTCGCTTCACATATCGGCTCAAGCACCTGCAAGATACATTGCTGGATTAGCCTGTCCAATATGGTCGGAATACCAAGGGGACGCGTTTTGCCGTCACCTTTCGGAATTTCTACTCTGCGAACTACTTGTGGTACATACCATACAAATTTCCTTTGCACGAGCCGTATCAGCCGTTCTTCCGAGAGTTTAGCCAGATTTTCAATTGTTCGTTTATCCGTGCCCGCTGTTCTGCTTCCGCTGTTCTTTTTCAGGTTTCGATATGCCAGCTTGATATTTTGTGGTAGCGTAATGAGTTCAATTAAATGTTTAAACTCTTTTCCCGCTTTACTATCGGCATACAGCTTATCCTGGATATCTTGGAAATCATAATACTCAGCGTGACGGAGTTTGCTTTTCTTACTTGTCCTGCAATTTGTCATAGTCGGCGTACTCCTTCCCTGCGGTTGGATTTGCCTTTCTTAGTCTTACTCGAACCTATGAAAGCCTGTCTGTCATGAATATATTTAGTTGTAAATGTTCCCTGACTACAGCCCATCCCTCCATCATGTTTCCATGACTTCACAGGTACTATGGCTGCGCTTTCACCTTGATAAAAGCAGGTTATACCGCTTTGGTGCCGCTTTCCCTGCTAACGCTTCTCAGCCTGCAACGGCTCCGCGTTCAAAGGTTTTCCACGTTCCGATATTCCTATCTATACATATATGTCCTTAGGGTTCCCTTTGAGCCTGTGCGCTTGGCGGCGCCTGTAACGCCGCAGGGTATTTCATAACAACTATTCTTACTTTACCCCACACACCCCGTTTTCACGGTCAAGGCATTTCTGCCAAGTTTCTCTTTAGACCCTTTCCTTCGGGAGTTCGTCAGTATTGTATACATTCTCCCCATAGACATTTTGTAGAGCCCCGGCCTATAGACCGCACACCCCATCTCTGGGGCGCCTTCCTCGCCGTTATGCGTTAGGGCGGTTTTCAGCCGACTTCAACGGGCTGCATCGGATTTGGACTGTTGCACGTCCCTATCCTTTGCCGTAGTATTAGGCGGAGCGTTTCAGGGCGTTACTCCATCATTCCACTCCTTGGAATATCAGTTAGTAAATCCTGAGATTTACTGCTGTTTTTACCTTGTTTCAGGCCCGCGCCCTCGCAAGTTTATTAGCAGCAACGTGTCGCTACACAGTTATCGATAATCCAGTTTCCGGCTGGTCACCTCCCATCTAAAAAATGTGGGAGCGCCCGCCATCGGGCGCTCCCTTGACTGGAAAACAGGAATCAGGCGGTGATAAGGTCAAGGATTTCCTTGGCAAAGGTCACCACGAGGCCGCCCGCCAAGGTGAGGAACCCTTGCGAGCGCTGGGAAGGATCGTGGCTCTGGAAGGAGAGACCGACCTGCACCACACCCCAGCCCAAAAGGATCAGGCCGATGGCGCGGATCAGGGAAAAGATGAAGGTGGAGAGGTTGTTGACCACACCCAGCGGATCGCTGGCGGCAAAGGCTGTGGTGGAAAAACAGCAGGCGCACAGCACCACAGCGACATAGCCGGAAAAACCGAAGCGCCCCTTTTTGCCGAGGGGCAAAGCGTTTGTAGGCTTATCGTTCTTTTTGGGGTTTTTCTTCAAGATAAAAGGATTCAGAGTTTTCTTCAGAAGCATTCCTCCAGTTCAAAGTGTATTGTTATGGTTTTAGAAAATCCTCCGGCTCCAGCAGTTCAAAATCGTCGTACTGGTCCGGGGAGAAATCGATATCGTCTGCGGCGTCCTTTGCCTGCGTGTAATCGTAGGGCGCAGCGCCGCCATCTTCGGTCAGCCGGATATTGGGGTGGCGCATCAGGTCGTACTTGTCATCCATCATGGGGCGTTCCCCACGGACAAAAAGGATCGCCTTGCGGTTATCCAGCATCCGTACTTCATCCGGGGTTAAGAGTTCCCGGCCCGTCTGCTGGTCGTTTACGCTGAAGCTGCCGCTTCGCCCCCGGCTCCGGCCATAGGTATTCGTATCCAATGTTTCCTTGCCCATAAGTTCGGAAACATATTTGTGGGTTTCCTTTTCATTGCCGCCGAGATAGAGAAACTCGTCGCACAACCCCACCAGCGATTCCCACTGTTCCTTGAACAGCGCCTTGATCTGCGCCATGTTTTGGGCGATGTAGCTGCAAAAGATGTTTCGGCTTCGCATGGTGGAAAGCCAGGGCAGAAAGTTATCGGTAGGAAGGGCGATGTTGGGGGCTTCGTCGATGAGCAAATGAACCGGCACCGGCAGCCTGCCCTTGTATTTGCGGTCGGCTACAAAGTACAGGGTTTGGATGAGCTGCCCGTAAATCATGCCTACCAGATAGTTGAGGGATTTATCGGAATCCGGGATGCAGCAGAACAGGGCCACCTTCTTTTCGCCCATTTCCTCCAGATGGAGATCGTCGGTATAGGTCAGCCGGGCGATCTGCGGCAGGTTGAAGGCCGACAGCCGGACGCCGACACTAATCAAAATGGATTTCAGAGTTTTTCCGGCCCCCATCTTAAAGACATGGTATTGCTTCACGGCGATGCTCTCCGGGTTCCGCATTTCGAGCCTTGCGAACAGGATGTCCAGAGGCGACTCGTATTCCTCATCTTCTTCCCGCACCTCGGCAGCAGCCAGCATTTCCATCACCATAGCGAAGTTCTGTTCCTCCGGCGGCGCTTCGTGCATGAGGTATAGGACGAGGGCCTGCAGAAGCGCGGTTTCGGATTTCTGCCAGAAGGGATCGGCGCTCTGCGCGCCGGGCGGGGTGGTGGATTGGATGAGGGTTTCAATCAGGCGCAGCACGTCCTTATCGTCCCGCACATAGGCTAAGGGGTTGTAGCAGAAGGAGGCGTCGGGGTTTAATAAATCAAATACCCGCACTTCGTATCCATTGGCTTTCAATGCCCCGCCTGTTTTCCGCAGGATTTCGGATTTTGGATCGCAGATGACCAGCGAACAGTTCCCGCAGTTGAGGGCATTGGGAATGGCATAGGAACGGCTTTTGCCAGCGCCGGAGCCCCCGATGACCAGCACGTTGGTGTTGCGCTTGTGCTTATGGCCATCCATCCCCATCTGGAAATGCTGCGTCAGGATGAGGTTTTCCTTGGGGTTCTTCTTATCCCGGTATTTTTTTACAATCTGGAACACGTCGCCCCATTTGGCTGAGCCGTGTTCCGCGCCCCTGCGGCGATTCTTCCGGCTGGAGGTCACCGCAAGGGCGACGATCCCATACGCAAGAGTGAAAAACAGCAGGCACCGGGCGGAATATTCCGTCCAATGAACAGAAAAGGGGCTGTTCATGGCGGCTGAGAGCTTCCCCAGCAGATCCACGAGGTTCATCCCGTCGCTCCAGCTTCCGGCTGTCAAAAGGGCCAGCCACCAGACGATGGGCAAAGGCAGAAGCCACACCCACCATGGATTTTTTCTTGTGGTTATCGAATCAAAAAATATCCTTCCTTTCCATGAAAACAAAAAAATCCCCCGGAGCCCATGGAAAAGCGTTTCCACAGGCTCCGGGGGTAAAGCCGCTATTTATCTGCTGACGATACTTCGGTAGCTGGCGCGGACAAGTTTTAAGAGCAGGCGGTCGATCCCGCCGCAGCTTCGGTCTGCCGCCAGATAGTCGTTCCGCATCCCGTTTAAGCACAGCGTGGCGTACTGGTATTCCTCATCGTTCAGGTACAGCCTGCGCTTTGGCATACTGAGGATTCGATCAATAAATAGCTGCAGTTTGCCGGACAGTTCAGGTTCAACCGATTCCTGCGCGCTGCGAAGCGCCTTGACGAGTATGTTCCGGTCCCCGCAGGTCATTTTCACCAGCCGCTGCTTTGTCATGGCGATCCCTTCCTTTCTCTTTTTTCACAACCACCATACCACAACGGCTGGCGGAAAGCTACCGCACAAAAGAAAACAAACGGAAAACGATCAGCCCTCATCGTTCCGGCTCTTTCTCCGACTTGGCTTTGGCAGCCTTGGCGGGCTTGGGCGCTGCGACGGAGAACTCATCCGGCTGGATGGTCTGCTCCAAATCCCGGAAGCTCCTTTGGACGTCCCGGTTGATGGAATAGGCGGCCCGTTTGACGTCGCCCAAAAAACCGCGCTTATCGTCCGCGCTCCTTTCCGCATAGCTTTGGCACACTTTGTCGAAATGGAAGGCGGAGGTGTCAAGGCCGAATTTCTGCGCCGCCACATAGGCCGCGCAGTAGGCTTGGGCCGCATACGCCTGCCGGTAGTAACCGCTGCCCACCATATCGAAGCTGGCATGGGCCTGCTCACGGGCAATGGCGCAGATGGTGGAAACTTCATCCATCCCGTTTCGGACAAAAATGGTGCGCTGTTTCGGCACATACTGCGCCTGTACCCCTTGGGGAAGCTGGTCGGAGATGGCAAGCGGAACAGGGCTGTTTTCTACCATGGCGGCGATGATTTCCTCCGGCAGATGATTCTGCGGCGGCAGGGGCTGGGGGCCTCTGGTCTGAGAAATATCGTAGGCTTTTGTGATGGTATAACCATTCGCCTTGATGCCGTCTTTTTCATACTCCTGATCCGCAAAGAAGGTGTATCCTTTCTCGCCGGAACGGATGGAGCGGCCGGCTTCCTTCCATTTATCGAAGGTGCGGGGGTGGGTGATTTCAGCGTTCTGCTCATACAGAATGAGCAGATTCCGGGTGCTCTGGGGCGTGCAGTTCGCCATGAAATTGAGAAAGCCTTTCATGGATTCGTCATCCTTGAACACCGATTCGGCCTGCGCGTTGACTCTTGCCCAGGTATTCTCCCGTTCGGCCTGCTTCATGGCGGCGTATTCTTCCTTGGTGTACTGCTGTTCCGGCTGAGGCTGGACTTCCTGCTTTTTGCCGATTAAACTGGATAAATCGATAGGGCATTACCTTCCTTTCTGTTTTTTCTTTTTCTTCTGTTTGGCATGGCCGGGGGTAGGATGCTGGCGCTCCTGCTGCTTGGATTTGGACGCCTTTTTCTCTGCCTGCTCCTGCCGGATCTCCTGCAGCTGCTGTTTCACCGAGGGCTTATGCTCCAGCTCTTTAGGGTTTATTGAGCCGGGCGAAGAGCTTTTGCTGGGCGAGGAAGGCTCGGACGGACTCTTTTCCACTGCCGGGGGATTTGATTCCTTCTCCCGGCCAGAAGTAAAATTTTCGGCGGCGTCCTGCTGGGTTGGGCCGATATTGAAATCGTCCTCAAAACCGCCCACCTCGAATTCCACTTCGCCCTGCTCGGTTTTGACGGTTTCCGTTTTGCCGGGGGCCGGGGCTGCGGGAGCCTGTTTTTCCTGCTCCTGTACGCTGGCGATGGTGGCTTCGCCAGCCTGCGCTTTGACCGCGTCAAGGCCGAGGTTGTCGAAAATGCGCTGTACCTTGGAGGCGTCGTCCGCGAACACCACCACCTCGATGCGGTCCGCCTTTTGCTTGTTCCGAATGGGAACATACAAAAGGCCGTGGGTTTTGGCTTCTGTGGCGAACTCCTTCATGTTTTCCATGGGGACGTTAAAGAATTTGAACGGGCGCTGTTCCTTGAGCATCCGCACAAGCCTTGTCTTGCCGTGGGTTTTCTTCTGGTCCTTCAGTACAGCATAGACAAACAGCGCAAAGTTTTTTGCCGCCATGCCCGACAGCTTGAGGGCCATTTCCGTGCCCTCAAGGGTAAATCGGACGATCTGGTCGGCTGGATCGCTTCCGTAGTTCAGTTAATTCACCTCCATGCTGAGCATGGACGCACTTCGCGCCCTGAGCTCAACTTTAATTTATATTTTGCGCCCGCGAGGGCAAAGTGCTGCGATCAGCGGGCTTCGTGAGAATTTCTGCTTTTCTTTTTTTCCGGTGCGGCTTCCTTAGAAAAGGAATCCTCGCCGGGAATGAGAGAAAGGGTGGAACCGCTATCCCATTTCACACAAATCTGCCCCATACCGTCCACATGGAAAACCGTACCCTTGGCGCCGGGCGGCGGGGCCTGCGGATCGTCCATGGAATGCAGGGTGATGCGGGTTCCGGCAGGGTACTGCCGCCGGAGGCGTTCCACTTGTTCTCTTGTAGGCCGTTGGTTCAAACAATCATCTCCTTTGTTTTTCTTGATTTCGGGCTTCCTTTTGCTGTTCCTCTTTTTCCCGTTGTTCCCGCCGCCGTTGTTCTTCCATCTGTGCCGCCTGCAGCCGCTTCTCCATCTCTACCGAATGGATTTCGATGTTCCGGCACAGCTTGGCGGTGTGGCGAAGCTGCCGGAGTTTTTCCGTGAGGGCAGTAATCTGTGGAGAGTCCGGTTCATAGCGATAGAGCTTCTGGCGCTGCTTTATGAGGACAGCGATTTCGTCCTCCGCTTTCTGCCGAATAGCGGCAAGCTGGCCCCGGTCCTCTATGTGGTTTTTAAAGATGAATTCCGCCTGCTCGATCCGTTTGTCCAGCCTGCGGATGTCCTCACGCACAGCATAGCTTGGATAACGGGGCTTCTTGGGCAGCGCCCCCATCTTGTACAGGTAGGAAAAGTAGAGAGCCCGCAGGCCGGAAAGCCTGCAGGGCTGCGTTTCCCCAAGAAGGAGAAGGAAGCGGTTGGCTGGCGGCTGTTCTTTCCCAGCCCGGCGGGGAGGCTTGGGGTAAAGGATGCGGCGCTGGAGGGCCTCCGGAGTGTACTGCTTGCCCAAGGTCTTAAACCGCACGGTGCGCCCATTGCCCGGCAGGATCAGCGCGGGGTATTTGCGGTCAAACCGAAAGGCATAGCCCTGCTTCTCCAGCGTCCGCAGGAACTGTTTCCATGTGAGGGAAGCGGCGGCAGCCGCATTGAGGTCCTGCTGGATGGGCGTTTTCCATGTGGGCGCTCCATTCTGCTCGGCCAGCCACTGGACATAGGGGCGGGCAACCCGTTCCGATTTCTCCGTATGGATAACGGAGAGGCCATGCTTTTTGCACAGTTCATCGGAAATCTGCCGCACCTCGGTGACGTAGGTTTTCTGGTTGCTGCGGTATTTCCTGCCGTTTTTCATGGACACGGAATTCCAGACAATATGGTTGTGAATGCATTTGGTGTTGAGATGGGTGCTGACTACCGCCTGAAATTTTCCCGCCAGCAGCCTATCCGCAAATTCCAGCCCGATCTGGTGGGCCAATTCCGGCGTTGCTTCTCCGGCTACAAAGCTCTGCACCAGATGGAAGCCCTGCACACCTTCTTCCTTGTGCCACATTTCCTTGACGCGGCACATATCTTCAAAAGCCGTTTCACAGGTGCAGCCGAGGGCGGACGCGAACAGATCCTGCTCGGTTTTGTCTTTGTTGAGGGCCTTATCGATTTCCCCTTCCAGCGATTCCTCGTTTTCCCTGCGGGAGCATTTCTTCTCGTCGAGGGTATAGTCGATGGCGTTGTCGAGGCGGTGGACGGGGATAATACTGGTGTAAGCGATAGGCTACCAGTTCTCCTTTACTTCTTCCCAAACTTGACGGGCAAGTTTCGTCATTTCCTCAATATCCTGCTGGCGGGCTTCGCCATAGGTATTGGCGACTCTGGCAAGCTGGTTTGCGTTGTTGCAGAGCCCTGCCACCTTGTGGAGCAGATCCGCATGGTGATCGCAGGGCCTTGCCCGCAGTTCCGCGCCCATGATGAGGGTGCGGAGGAATTCCTCACGGGGCAGGCCGCTTGTTTTCACCTGCGCTTCCAAATGCGCCAGTTCCTTTTTGTTCAGGCGGAGGGGAATGATGTGGTTTCGTTTTCTCATAGTGAGGCTCCTTTTAACGCTCCGGCTCTTTCCGTTTCCGGGTTTCCTTCTGCTTTGACGGACGAAAATATTCACTATTGTGAGTTTGGTTGCGGTAATCCATATTCAGAAAATTTTCAAGCAATTCTCCTGAAAAATGAAAACTTTCCGCCAGATCTTCCGGGAGAAATTTACGGTCAATGTACATTTCAGGGCCGCCTTGATGCCGTATCATGAAAAGACCGGTATCTGTATCATATTCTAAAAAATGAAGCTCTGTTGCTGGACTGGACAACATCAAGCCTACAAAAGAAGAAAAATGTTCAGCGCGATTCTTTTCTTCTCGTGCCCTTTCTTCCCGTATCTTCCCTTGCGGCCACTCGTAGTATACAGGAACATCCTTCAACCTCAGTTTCTCATAATCTGGAATGTATGCGGAATACCGGACATAGTCATGCCCTTCTGTTTCAGCGAGAATTCCATTCCTGCTGTTTTCACCCTTGACCAACACACAATGCCAGCAGAGTTTTTGAGGATCAAACCACATCTTATCCCTGTATAGTGATAAATAGCTTTGATTTGTCCACAGGCCGGACTCTCGAAAACGGCGGTATTGCTGATCTGCTAAAACCACGATCTGTTCCACCAAGAAGTTCGTTTGTTGTTCCGGTTCAGAGTGTTCCAAGTCTGGTTTGTCGTTGTATTTGGGCCGATAGTAAAAAACGGCTTTTTCCTGATAGGCTTTCGGTTCCTCCAAGGCGATGCGTTCTACCGGCACCCCTTGCAGGTCGACGCTGCGGTAATCCCTACCGTAGCCAAGGTACAGGGTATCGCGTCCTTGGGCGATAAGCATATTTTCTTTTTCCCCTTCGGCCCGCACCATGAGGCAGCGAAACAGGCCGCCCGGATCGGCGCTCATGATTTCCCGGTTATCCTTGAGGAAGGGGTATTCCGGGGAGACGTCCTCCGAGAGCTTTTCAAAATCCTCTTTGCTCAGGATGATGACCTTCTCCACCTCAAAAACGCCGGGGACGTAGTTTACCTCGTTTCGGCGCAGGCTGTCCAGTGTTTTGGCGTTTGCCGCGAACGCGGCGTATTGCTTTTCTCTCAGTATTTTCACCTCTCATTTCTTGAACAAAATCAGCCGGTGCGGTTCAGCGGGGGTTTGGGGCGCTCCCCAAGATGCGTTTGGATATCCAAACGCTATGCTTGCAAAACCAGTCACCGGCTGGCAAAGAAAAAACGACCTCGAATCAGAGGCCGCCGTTCTCATCCGCTTCCTTGATCTTGGCAAGACCGTCGAGGGTGGTGCAGATAAGATTGCGTTTTTCAGCGGCCCCGATATCAGCGGACATACTGTGGCTGATTTCGCTGCCGCACACCACCAGCATACGGCATCGGCCCAGCTTCTGGCGGGCGATGTTGTGGAAATCCCTCTTTTCGTCGGCGTTGTCCGGCTGGAGGTACTGCGCTTCACTCAGCTTCGGGCAGATGGGGACGTATCCGAGCTCATAAACCTTGCGGCAGTAGCGTTTTAATAGGCGGGGCGCGGCGTCGGAAGCCGCGCAGATGTAGGCGAATGCTTTTTCCATGATGATTTTCCTTTCCTTCATATATATCTGATAAAATGGTAGCGGCAGGCTGGTTGTCCATGTGGACGTCCAGCCTGCCGTTTGGGTTTCTGTTGGTCATCCACGTGGACAACCACAGGGTTATTCGGCGGTTTCTTCCGCTTCGGTATGGGCTTCCAAGGCAAAACGCACCCGGTCGGAGCCTAATTTGTAGTAGGCGTCGGTAACTTCCACGCCCACGGCTTCGTATCCCTCCAGCTTGGCGGCGAGGACGGTGGTCCCCGCCCCGCAGAAGGGATCGAGGATGCGCCCGCCCGGTACGCAGATTTTCACCAAATCCCGCATAAGCTGCAGGGGCTTCTCTGTCACATGGGTGCGGTTCTGCGGATTGGCGTAGCGGAATACCCCCGGCAAACATCCCACAGGGCGGTTCACCGGCATGGGGCCGTTGGAGCCCCACACCACATATTCGCTCTGCTGGCGGAACCGGCCCTTCTGCGGGCGGCTGGTCATCTTATCCCACACCACGCATCCTCTCCAGATCCATCCGGCCCATTGCAAAGCGTCGGTGATGGAAGGATACTGCCGCCAGTCGATGAACAGGCAGACCGGCGCTCCCGGCCTGCAGGCTTTCCGGGCGTCGGACAGCCACTCTGCCATCCACCTCGTCCAGCTTCTCTGGTCCCGGTTATCCCCGTCAAAATCCGGCAGGGCGTTCTTGGGGTTCATGCTGCTGTACTTCTGGTTGGTGGTGCGGTTTTTCTCAGAAGGCTTCCAGCCGCCCGAAGCGTAGGGCGGATCGGTAATGAGGGCGTCGAACACCTGCGGTTTGAAGGCGCGGATGATCTGCAGGGTATCCCCGTGCAGGATAGTCCAGCCATCCCCGCCGCTATGCTCCAACGGCAAAATGGATTCGTCTACGACTTGTGCGAGCTCTTTCGTTTTGTTCAGAGGCATCATCCTTTCCTTGTTTGGTTATCGCTCCCTGTCGGAGCGTTTTTTCTGTTTGGGCGGCGCTTTTTCCGACAGTTCGGTTTCCACATATTCGCTGATGATATTCAGGGCCTTGTAATAATCCCCGGACTGGTAGACACGGCTGCTCATTTCTCTGGCCTGTTGCGACTGTCCGTTTTCTTTCAGCAGCCGGGATGCCCTGCCGAGAATGGCAAAGATGTTCCCGTCCATGCCCACCAGCTTCATTTTCGGGCGCTTGGGAACAGGCTGTTCTTTGGAAACTTCTGTACTCTGTACCTGTTCCACTTCAAAATCAAAGCGTTCTTCTGCAAAGTGTACATACAGCACACCGTCGCTGGTCTGGATTTCCTGCTGCTCGAAGCTCTCGCCCCAGCCATCGGAAAACTGGCCCTTGAGATAATCCTGCAGATCCTGCATTTCCGGTCCGGTGAGGGGTTCTTTCAACCGGATTGTGGTACAGCCCATGAGTTCGCCGCCCCGGATTTCCACCGAGGGGATGGCGCTCAGTACCTTTGCCTTGACACTGGGGTTTCGTTCCTCGTCAAAGTAAAGCATTAAGTTCCCGCCATCGTCGCTGCTGCGCTGCTCTACCGCTTCCTGAATGCTTTCCTCATAGCAGGACATATCGATGCCGGAAAACAGTGTGGGATAATCAGCCACACCATTGTTCCAGCCGTATTCATCCACGTCATTTTGGTAAAAATCCCCGGTCAGCGGGGAGTAGAGTTTCAGCGTGATTTCTTTTTCTTCGATGTTCCAATCTCCTTTCTAACGGGAGCAGGCCGCCCTCTGGCGGGCGGCCTGTTTCTCATATCGTTCTTTTGTCAGGTCGGCGTAATCGCGGCCCTCTTTTTCCGGCAGATTCTTCACTATGCGGTATTTGCCCTGATAGGCTTTCTCTATATGCTCGGCTGCCCACCGTCCGGCAAAGTCGTTGTTTGTGCAGATTTCGATTTCCTCAATTTCCGGGTGCCGCTTGAGGAAGGCGTCCAATGCGAGCGGCTTTTTAAAGGAAAAAGAACGTGGCTGTTCTCCTTCTTTCGGGGCGCTGATCCCGCCAAGGGACAGCCGCCATTTATCCGAAGTCTCTTCCAGCGTCAGATGGGCGAGGGTTTCGATGGCTGCTTCATAAACCGCCAGCCGGTTGGTTTTTCCCTTGGGCGGGAGGCAGAAGCAGTATTGCTTTTCGCTGCCGGATACCTCCGCCTTGAAAGACTTTCCTTTGGTATAGGTGCCCCGCAGGAAGGCGTACCGGGCAGTACCGGCTTCATCCTTTCCAACGAACACGGCGTTGTGGTAGTCCGCGCTTTCATAGAGAATCCCCGCCCGGACGCAGGCTTCTATTACCTTGCGGCTGATCCCGCGCTTTAGGAGGTAAGCGAACACCCTGCGGTTGTTTGCCGATGCCGGGGGAAGGGCGAATTCTTTTTCCTGCTCCGGCTGGGAAGGGGGCGGGATGTAGCTGGGGTTTTCTTCACAAAGGGCCAGCACCGCATCCACAAACTTCATACCTTCTACCTTGACGAGATAATCGAGGGCGGATCTGCCGCCTATGTCCCGGCTTTTCCAATGCCAGAAGCTGGTTTCTTCATTGATCTTGAAGCTGTCGTGTTCCCGGAGTTCAAACTCCCCCCGGCTGTCGGTTTTGACCAGTTCTCCGGGCCGGTACCGCCGCAAAAACTCAATGGCGGTCATCCGTCTGGCGGCGATGATTTGTTCTTCCGTTACTCCGGGCATAGGGCTGCTCCTTTCCGGTTAAATGACAGCCGCCCGCAGGATTTTGGCCTGATCGGTGCGTTCCCACGGAAACTCCGGCCTGCCGAAATGCCCATAGGCGGCTGTCTGTGTATATCTTGGCGTTAAAAGGTCAAGCTGGGCGATGATCTCTGCAGGCGTTAAGCCGAACACGAAGCGCGCCGCCTCCGCCAAACAATCGTCGGCGCAAACCATACCGGTGCCGAAGGTATCCACCTCCACCATGACCGGCTCGGCTTTCCCGATGGCATAGGCCAGCGTGACTTGGCATTTTTCGCACAAGCTCGCCGCCACAAGGTTTTTGGCGATGTATCGGGCCATGTATGCCCCGGAACGGTCCACCTTGGTGGGATCTTTGCCGGAAAAAGCGCCCCCGCCGTGCGGGGCGAACACGCCGTAGCTGTCCACCATGAGCTTTCGCCCGGTGAGGCCGGTATCGGCTTCCGGGCCGCCCAAAACAAACCGCCCGGAAGGGTTCAGAAGGATTTTCGTGTCCTCGTCCGGGGGTAAAGCCTGCAGCGCCGGAACCAGCACCTTATCGGTGAGTTCCCAGCAGAGTTCGTCCATGGGCTTATTCGGGCTGTGTTGGGCAGACAGCACAACGGTATCCAGCCGCAGGGGCTTGCCATCCTCGCCGTATTCCACAGTGACCTGCGCTTTCCCGTCCGGGCGCAGGCCCCGCACCATCCCGGTTTTCCGGGCCGCAGCGAGGGCGTTGGTGAGGCGGTGGGCCAGCACAACCGGCAGAGGCATCCTCTGCGGGGTTTCCGAACAGGCGTACCCCACCATCACGCCCTGATCTCCGGCCCCCAGCTGCAGGGCGGGCTGATCTTTAGAGGGATTTCTCCGGCGCTCCAACGAACAGTCCACCCCTGCGGCGATATCCGGGCTTTGCCGGTGGAGCAGGCATTGGACGGAAAAACGGGCGGGATCATATCCCGCCTTTCTAAAAACCGAATGCACAATGGAAGGGATATCCGGCTCAAACAGGCTGGTGATTTCTCCAGCCACGATGATCTGCCCTCTGGTGGCCAGCACCTCGCAGGCCACACGGGAAAGGGCGTCATGAGAAAGGCATTCGTCCAGCACACTGTCTGCGATGATATCGCACAGCTTATCCGGGTGCCCTTCCGTCACAGATTCGGTGGTATAAAATTGGTTCATGGCATTCTCCTTTATCGTTCATAATTGAGGGGCTTTTTGTTTTTCTCTTTCGGCGTCACCACCGGCTCTATTCTGAGGCACAGAAGCCCATTTGGGGTGGGAATAAATTTTTCCGGGTAGCGGAACTTTTGCTGATATTTTTGCAGCTGCTGCTCTGTCAGGCTGGAGAAGTTTTCTCCTTGAATACCGCAAATGAAAAAGGTTCCAGCAATGATGTCGTAATCCTCCAGAACACGGTTTAAGGGAAGCTGGTTGAGCTTTCCCTCATCATTACAAATGATCGCTGCCGGATCATCCCATGGGTAAAGCGCCTGAATAGGCCCGCCCACAATCTCCTGCATATCATGCAGATCTTCTCCAATTTCCGCTATCCGGGCTGCTTTTCCCGGTTCTACTAATACAACCTGCATATGTTCACCTCACTTGCAGGGAAAAGGGCTTGAGGCTTTTCCCGATTTCCTCGTAATTGTTAAAGCGCACCTCGCAGCCCAACAGGTAGGATACGGCTTCTTCCCATTCCTTTAAGGGGTACTTTTCTTTGTTCTCCATGCGGTACAAATCCCCCAGAGCCGCCCACTTGAGCTCCGGCAGCAGGCGCAGGTTGGAGATAAAGGTGCGGTGCTGCTCGGCTAAAAGGTCTAACAATCCGGTTTTCTTCAATCAATCCCTCCAGTATGATAAAAAATGTAGGCGGAGCGCCTGTCAGCGCCCCGCCCGGTTGAATGATTCTTTTTTGTCCTATGACCACCAGTAATCCTTTAAGAACCTGACCGCCCAGCCGATCTGCCGCCTATCCCTTCTGGACAGATGCTTTGCCTTATCGGGAGTCTGCATCCACAGCAGAATCTCCTGCTGTTCCTCTTGGGTGAGCTGGCGGGATAACACGAAGGGTTTTCCGGCCAGTGTGTCGGCTTCCTCCTGCCTGACCTGCCGGTAGGCTTCCCGCATTTCGTCGGAAGGCGCATGGTCCCGATGCAGCCGCAGGGCCGACAGGGCCTTCAGCAGCATGGCGGCGATGGGTTTTCCTTCCATGCCGCACAGGTTATACTGGTCTTTCGCTACATTAACAATGCATTGTGCTTTTTCTACGGATTTCATAAATGTTCCCCTCTATCTGTGTATTTGCCCTTTCGGGCAACCACAGTATATCGGGAAACCCCGCGCCATAGGAGGATATGGTTTTGCCAAGAAGCGTCCATTTTGAAAACTTTCGGCGGGAACTCTATGCCGACTTTCCCCATTCCGCCGCCAGCAGTCGGTGCGCTTCCCGGATTGGTCCTTTGGTTTCCTCCGCCAGCTTGCTGCTCTGCGTTAAGTTCAGCAGCCATTGGAGGATTTCCTCCTGTTCTTCCGGGAAGATGGTAAACGGCTCGCCATTGAAATACATAACCTCGTATTCCGACAGGCGGCAGGCTTGGTCGATTTCCTCCGGGGTAACTTCTCCGGCTAAGGCTTCCTCGTTGATCCAATCCTCCAGCATTCCAGCTTCTTTTCCCTCAATGCCTTGGCTTTCCCGTTTCTGGTAAGCATAGCACTTGAGCATGGTCATTTTTTCCTGTACGTTCATGCAAATTCTCCTTTTCTGGATATTACCCTTTTGGGGCAACCACAGTATATCTGAAAAATCCGCGGCACAGGATAAGACACTTTTGCGATTGTTTGGCGATATTGAAAACTTTCGGCGGGGTTATTTCTTCCTGCGGTTACGGATATGCAGGAAAACAAGGCCGCCTAAAATCACAGCGCATAAGACAATCAAAATAATGGCTTTTGGTTCCATAGGTCGATTCTCAC
>ERZ894251.512-NODE-512-length-19775-cov-9.216937_pt1 | contig 19775 bp, 18 predicted proteins | sample MGYA00380301_ERZ894251 | MGnify/ENA primary metagenome ERZ894251 (study PRJEB32331, sample SAMN06328418) | human gut metagenome | biome: human gut microbiome; feature: stool | host: Homo sapiens | collected 2014-02-13 ... | reverse complement strand
CGCCGCGGCAGGCGGTTTGCCGCTCTGTGCGCGGCGATAGTGCTGGTTGCCGGCGTTGCCATCGGCGGCTATTGGGGCTACCGGCAGTATCAGGTGCACAGCCTGTGCGAAGAGGCCGGTGAGGCGCGCGCCCAGTGGCGTGTGCAGGATGCAGCGCGTGCCTGGCGGCAGGCGCTGGCGCTGCAGCCAGAGTGCACGGAAGCTTATCTTGGCCTGAGCGAGCTGAGCTGTATTTTCTCCAACACCACCAATGCCATCCTCATTTTGAATGATGGCCTGACTGCCGGGGCGGACAGCGCCGAATTGAACCGCGCCCTGGACGAGCTGTGCGGGCCGGATATAACGGAACATACTATCTTTTCTCAGATTTCTCTGGACAATTTTTGGCCCATCTTTTCTCGTTATAGCCGCAACGGTAACCGGTTATATCAAACTGATGCTATGTATGGCATCTATCCTTCAGAAGAACGACAGATTTCTCCTGAGGATGATATACTGCGTCCATCTTCATTTGCCCGCGGGGACGGTACCGTGACACGCACCTACGATGCGCTGGGGCTGGTGGTTTCGGAAAGTTACTCGGAGCCAGAGTACACTCAAGGATACGAATGGACCAACGACAGTGAAACAGGGCTTCCCCTGTCCTGCCGGGTAACAAGCGAAATCGGTGGCACAGATGGCGCGATCTTACAAACGCTTTATGAATACACTTATACCGACGGCCGCCTTACTTCGATAGTGATAACCTATCAGGGAGGTCTCCGTGGCGAGGAGCCAGATTACGGGGAAGCAACTTATCTCTTCGACTACAGCGGCACGCCAACAACAATAACGGTTACAGCGGCGGCGAACAGCTTCCTTGGGGCGAAGGCACAGTGGGCAGGGGTACTGGGTACCGATGTAAAAACAGAGGATTATCTGGTCGAACTGGACGAGCACGGATTCCTTTCTAAAAAGCAACCCCTGGATTACAATGATTCTGCTCCCATGTTGATGGAGCTTTCCTACAACAGCGATGGCCAACTGGCGGAATTGTCTGTGTCGGACGGCACCGAAACTGAATTTCTGGAAATTCATTATGACGAAAAGCGGCATGTGTCCGGAATGTATGCTGGCGAAAAGCAAATTTGTGGCCCGCTCTTCCCCGAAGAATAAAACTAATTGAAATAAAACAGGAGGAAACGGATGATGCGTTTTTGTACAAAGTGCGGCGCACAGAACGAGGAGGACGCCGTGTTCTGCACCGCCTGCGGTGCGGCGCTGAAGCAAAAGGAACAGAAAGCTGCGGCAGCGAAACAAAGCCGAACCGCCGCGCCTCCACAAGACGGGGGCATTTCATTGCGCAAGCGGCCTTTTCCACGGGCAGGTTTCATTGCTGCGGCCGCAGCAGTGGTTGTGCTTCTTGCCGTCATTTTTTGGGTTGCCACTGCCAAAGAGTGCGACCGCTGTGGAAAAACATATCATGGCAGCGGTTATTATGATTCGTTGGATACCAATACCGTGATGTGTGAAGATTGTGCCCGGGAATATTATGCACCGTTCGATTATAAGGCGTTTCGCAAATAAGGGGTTGTGCGGCTGGGAAAAGAAGCATTCACAAATTTGGAGGAGCGGTTATGGAAATTTTTGAAAAACTTGGTTCCGCGTTTAATTCCACATCCAGCATGGTAAAAAAGAAAGCGGAAGATCTGGCCGAGAGCGCGCGGCTTAGCAGCCGTCTCAATGCCCAACAGGAAGAAAAGCGCCGTCTTCTGCAAGAACTCGGCGAAAAGTGCTTTTCACAGGAAAAAGGCAATCCCGTCCCTGCCTTTGCAGAGCTGGTGCAAAGGCTCAATGAGACAGAGGAGAAAATCCAAACACTTCAGGCACAGCTGTTAAAGCTGAAACATCAGCGCACATGCCCGCAATGTGGTGCATCTGTCGATTCAAATGCGGCCTTCTGCTCTGCATGTGGCGGGCAATTGCCGCTTTCCGCACCGGTTACTGCTGTCTTGCGGGAATCGGATAACCGTTTCTGTGTTTTTTGCGGGACAGCGCTGGACGAAGAAGATTTGTTTTGCCCGGTATGCGGAAAAAAGCAGGAAGAATGACGTGGTTGCGGAAGATGTTTTGCGCTCAACCTCAATTTTCATAAGATTGAAGCGCCCCTTTGAGGGGCTGAGAAGGATAAGATGTAAGAAAAAGCAGTTTTAATATGAGAGGCGCCGCTTGCGCGGCGCCTCTCATACGAAAGATTAATATTTCCTACCAAGGCTCTTTTTGCACTGCCTGCACAAGCTCGGGCAGTTTACTTTGCCGGCCCCGGCCTTTTCCGTGCGTGCCTGCCGGAATTTTATTCGGCTTTGCATGCATTCTGTTTTTGGCTCATACGCCCATGGTGCTTGTCTCTGGAAGGGTAGAGCCGCCGTCAATCACAAACTGGGCGCCCGTGAGGTAGCTTGCCTCGTCGCTGGCAAGGAAAGCCGCAAGCTCGCCCACCTCCATGGGGTCTGCCAGACGGCCCAGAGGGATGGCGGCCGCAATGCCGTCCACCACGCTCTGCGGGTTTTCCGGGCAGGACTGCCGCGCCATACCCTGCACCATAGGCGTAAGCACATAGCCCGGGCAGATGGCATTTACATTCACATAGGGCGCAAATTCGCGCGCCAGTGCCTTGGTAAGGCCCACCAGCGCGGCCTTGCTCATGGCATAGGCGGCCTCGCCGGGGTCTGCCACCATATCGCCCGTGACGCTGGACATGATGACCACCCTGCCCCATTTGCGCGCCACCATGCCGGGCAGCACGGCTTTGCAGGTGTTCCAGGCGCCCTTCACGTTGATGTCCAGGTGGGCGTCGCGGTCTGCGTCGCTTTGGGTAAGAAAATCGCCCAGGCGGCAGATGCCCGCATTGGACACAAGGATATCCACCCCGCCAAACGCCTGCACGGCCGCCTCATAGCCGGCCTGCACGCTGGCCATATCCGACACGTCCATCGTTACGGCAATGGCCTTTGTGCCGTTTTCGCACAGGCTTTGCGCAAGCGCCTGCGTTTCGCTGCCGCGCGCGGCCAGCACCAGGTTTGCCCCGTGCTTTGCAAAGGTGCGGGCAATGCCCTCGCCAATGCCCTTAGAGGCGCCTGTAATAAGCGCCGTTTTTCCCGTCAGTTTTCCCATGGTGTTGTTTTTTCCTTTCTGTCTGCGTCAGAATTCCGCGTCCACCAGCTCGCCGTTTTCGTTAAAGGCAATGGGCTTGGCCGTGTTGCGCGTATAGCGCAGCATGTCGCGCACGCGGTTGCGTTCTTCTTTCATATAAAGGATATAGGCCTTGCCCTCTTTTTTGGCGCGGCCCGTGCGGCCGATGCGGTGGGTGTAATATTCGTTCGAGGGCGGCACATCGTAGTTGAACACGGCGTCCACATCCGTCACGTCAATGCCGCGCGCCGCCACGTCTGTGGCCACCAGCACGGCCAGCTCGCCCGCTTTGAAGCGGGCCATAATTTTGTTCCGCTCGGCCTGCGAGAGGTCTCCGTGCAGGCAGTCCACATCAAAGTTCAGCCGCGCCAGCTGGTTCGACAACATGGCGGTGGTGTATTTTGTGTTGCAAAACACCATCACGCGGGAATAGCCCTCTTTGATGATGAGCTCGGTCAGGTCTGCCAATTTGTTGCGCCCTGTGGTGAGCATCATGTACTGGTCTATTTTGGGTGCGCTTTCCAGCACAGGCTGCACGGTGATCTCTTCTGCGTCGCGCTGGTACAGCCAGCCAATGTCCATCACCTCGCGGCTGATGGTGGCGCTGAACATGGCAAGGCGCTGTTTGGATTTGATGGAATCCAGAATTTTGCGCACATCTTTGTAAAAGCCCATGTTCAACATCTCGTCTGCCTCGTCCAGCACAATGTCTTTCACATGCGAGATGTCAATACTCCGCCGGTTCATATGGTCTTGCAGGCGGCCGGGCGTCGCCACCACAATCTGCGGGCCCTTTTTCAACTGTTCCACCTGTTTTGCCATGTTGGCGCCGCCATAGACGCACACAATGCGGATATCCGGGTAAAAGTGGGCCAAATCGCGCAGGTCTTCCGTAATTTGCTGGGCAAGCTCGCGCGTGGGGGCCATCACCACAGCCTGCGGATAATGCTTCTCCTGCTGTACGCCCAAAATAAGCGGAATGCCAAAGGCACACGTCTTGCCGGTGCCGGTGGGTGCTTTTGCAATGACATCGCGGCCCGCCAGCATAGGCGGGATGGCCTTTTCCTGCACCTCGGTCAGCTCGGTAAAGCCCATGCGCTCCACCGCTTTGTGTATCTCGGCCGGCACGTTCAACTCTGTATATTTCATTGGTTTCTCCCCTTGCACAGAACTCTCTTTCAGCGCCTTTTATCATACCACATCCGCTGCCAAAAAGAAACCGCCCGGGGCACGGCTTTCGCCGGAACCGGGCGGTGGGGTTCACTTCAGGCCAAGCCTGCGCTTCATGGCGCCGCTGGGCCGGAAACCCGGCGCCATGGCAGGGGCCAGCCTGGTGTGCTGGCCTGTTCGGGGGTTCACATAGGCTTTTTCGCTGCGTGGGCGCATTTCAAAGCGCCCAAAGCCTGCAATGGTCACTTTTTCACCCCGGCGCAGCGCCTCCAAAATAAGCTCTTCCGCCGTCTCCATCACGCGGGCGGCCTCGCTTTCCGGCAGGCCCGTGCGGGCGGCCACAGCCGCCACAAGCTGGCTTTTCGTCATGCAAGGCGCCCCCTTTCTGCCTGCGGCATTACTTCAAGGCCATTTTGCGGCTGCCCGGCTTCACCAGGGGCAGCTTGCCCTCGGCACACACAGGGCATTCTTCCGGGGCCCAGTTGGGCAGGTCCAGCTGAAGGGCGCTGGCCACCACAGGCAGGGGGCTGGTGCCCTTCGAGCGGTCCACCACGCAGGCAATGCCCACCACAACGCCACCATGTTCCTCAATAATCTTCGCCGTCTCCAGGCTAGATTTTCCGGTGGTGACAACGTCCTCCATAATGATGCAGCGCTCGCCCGCCTGAATTTCAAAGCCGCGGCGCAGCGTCATTACATTGTCCACGCGCTCGGTAAAAATGGCGCGGCGGCCGATTTGGCGGCCAATTTCGTATGCATACACAATGCCGCCCATGGCCGGGCCCACCACTACATCAATGTTCATCTCTTTCAGCTTTTCCGCCACCGGGGCCAGCACCTGGGCGGCCTTATCCGGGTACTGTTGCAGCTTTGCCATTTGGCAGTAGGCGTTGGAATGGCGCCCGGAAGAAAGCAGGAAATGCCCTTCCAGAAAAGCGCCCGTCTCTTTCAAAATATCCAGCTTGTCGTTCATCGTTTTTCTTCCTTTCTGTTCCGGCAGGCACTTTACAGCGCCGCGCCGCGTATCTCGTCCAGCGTTTTCACGCCGTTTTCGTCCATCCAGGCGGCCATGCCGCGGGCCACATCCTCGCAGGCGCGCGGGTTTGCAAAACTGGCTGTGCCCACCTGAACAGCGGTGGCGCCCGCCATGATGAATGCCAGCGCGTCTTCGGCCGTGGCAATGCCGCCAAGGCCCACCACCGGCACGTGCACCGCCTTGCACACCTGATACACCATGCGCAGGGCAATGGGGCGGATAGCCGGGCCAGAGAGGCCTGCAAACACATTTTGGAACACCGGGCGGCGCGAGGCGAGGTCGATGGCCATGGCCTGGAAGGTGTTCACAAGGCTGAGGCCGTCTGCCCCGGCCTCTTCACAGGCCAGTGCCATCTCGGTGATGTTTTCCGCGTTGGGGCTCAGCTTTACCACCAGGGGTTTTTGGGTGCATGCGCGCACGCGCGCCACCACCTCGCGGGCGCTTTCCGCCTTGATGCCGTAGGCAATGCCCCCGGCCTTCACGTTCGGGCAGGAAATGTTCAGTTCCAGTAAATCCACATCCGTGCCGTCCAGCAGGCGCGCGCCCTCCTCGTATGTCTCAATGGTGCTGCCGCCCAGGTTTGCCATGGCCGCGGGGCCAAGGCGCTTCATGGCGGGCAGCTCGTGCTGGATGAAATGGCGCACACCGGGGTTCTGCAGGCCAATGGAATTGATGAGGCCCGCGGGCGTCTCGTACAGCCGTTCGCCCTCGTTGCCGGCCTTGCCCTCCAGCGTGAGGCCCTTGCCGGAGATAGCGCCCAGCCAGCGCATATCCACAATGCGCGAAAATTCCTGCCCAAACCCGAAAGTGCCCGAGGCGGCAATCACCGGGCTTTGCAGCGGCACGCCGCAAAGCGTCACACGCAGGTCAGCCAAAGAACACACCCCCTTCGAACACAGGGCCCTCTTTGCAGATGCACACAAGCTCGCCCTTTTCTGTTTTGCAGGTGCAGCCCAGGCACGCGCCAAGGCCGCAGGCCATTTTGCGCTCCATGCTCACATAGCATTTTGTTCCGGCGGCAAGGCACTTTTTCACTGTGGCGCGCATCATGGGCTCTGGCCCGCAAATATACACCACATCGTAATCCTGCGGCTGCAGCAGCTCTGTCACAAAGCCGTGATGGCCGTAACTGCCGGTGTCTGTGGCAATGCGCACACTGCGCCCGCCGCGCGCGAAATGGGCAAGGCGGTAGGGCTCCTCACGAAAGCCCAGCAGGCACTCTACCTTCGCCCCCTGTGCCGTAAGCTGTTCGGCCAGGTAAAACAGCGGCGCCGTGCCAATGCCGCCGCCCACAAGGGCAACTTTTTCGCCCTCCAGCGCAAAGCCGTTGCCCGCAGGGCCGGTAAGCTGCAGCGTGTCGCCCTGCCGCAGCGCCGCCAGCTTGCGCGTGCCCGGCCCCTTTACCTGAAACAGGAAGCTCAGTGCGCGCGTGCCCTCTTCGTAGTGATGCACGCTGATAGGGCGCGAGAGCAGCGGCGGCTCGTCTGCCGCCCAGGCGCGCAGCATATAGAACTGGCCCGCTTTGGGTTTATCGTACTGCGGCGGAAGATAGACGGTGAGAAGAAAGATATCTGCCGCCTGCTGGCTTGCCACCAGGACACTGGCCTCAAAGCTCTGCGCAGGCATGGGCAATGGCCTCCTTCATTTTGACACATTCGTTGTATGCCGCCTCGGCAAACGGCACGCCCGGCTGCTTTTTGTATGCCAGCAGCACGCCGCGGCTGGAGTTCACCACGCCGCCGTTGCCGGCGCTGAGATACTGGGCAATGTCCTGTGCGGTGCCGCCCTGCGCGCCATAGCCCGGAATGAGGAAGAACGAATCGCGGTAACGCGCGCGAATTTGCCTGGCCTCTTCGATGTGGGTGCCGCCAATGACAAGCCCCAGCGAGGAGTAGCCGCTTTCGCCCAAAAATGCCTTGCCCATGGCGTTCAGCTTATCGCCCACCATATCGTACACATGGCGCCCATCGGCCAGCAGCTCGTATTCAAAATCTTTCGCGCCGGGGTTTGAGGTGCGGCACAGAACAAACACGCCCTTGCCGTTTTCCCGCATATATTGCGCATACGGCTCAATGGAATCCAGCCCCATATAGGGCGCCAGCGTCATCCAATCCACTTCCAGTTCGCCTGTAAAGTGTGCACGGGCATACATTTCGGCCGTTTTGGCAATGTCGCCGCGCTTCACATCGGCAATCACCGGCAGGCCCTGCGCACGCAGGTATTCCACCGTGTCTTTGTAAGCGCGCAGGCCGTCCAGCCCCAGGGCTTCGTAATAGGCAATCTGCACCTTAAAGCATGCGGCGGCCTCCTTGGTGGCCTCAATTATCTCGCGGTTGAAGAAAAACACGTTTTCCCCCGCGGTGCGCCCCGGCTGTGCAAAGCCCTCGGGCAAATAAGAGGGGTCGGTGTCCAGCCCCACGCACACAGGGCCGCGCTGGGCCACTGCCTCATACAAACGGTCTACTTGCAGCATTTCCATCATTCTCCCTTTCTCTTTCCATGGTTCCATGGTCGCATTCACATCTGATATGTAAGAACACCCTGCTTCACGGTCGCCCTCACCCTTCCGGCCAGGCGCAGGCCCGCATACGGCGTGTTGTGGCTTTTGCCGGCAAACTCGTCCGGGTTCACCGTATACTCCTCATCCGGTGCCACCAGCACCACGTCGCCATCAAAGCCCGGCTGCAGCAGCCCCTTGTTCAGGCCCATGATTTGTGCGGGCGTGCGGGACATCATGCGGCTCAGGCGGGAAAGCGGCATGCCGTGCTGCCTGCAAAGCTTGGTGTAGCACACAGAAAAGGCCGTTTCCAGCCCCACGCAGCCGGGCGCGCCGTTCTGTTTATCCTGCGGGGTGTGGGGGGCGTGGTCTGTGGCAATGGCGTCCACCTCGTCTGCCAACATGGCACGGATCAGCGCGTCCACGTCCGCCTGCTGGCGGATGGGCGGGTTCACACGGAATTCATTGTGGCAGAACCAGATATGGTGGGGCGTCACTTCAAATGTGACGTTTCCGCCGCGGCGCTTGGCGGTGAGGATATCCTCCAGCGCCTCTTTTGTGCTTACATGGCACATGTGCAGCTTTGCCCCCGTGGAGGCAGAAAGGTACAAATTGCGCGCTGTCTCCAGGTTTTCCGCAAGGCGGTAGTCGGTGGCGGAAAGGTCCATATCCTCGGCATGGCTCATGACGGTGAGGCCCTTTTCGGCCGCGATGCACATGGCCTCGTACATCACTTTCGACTCCCGCACGCCTTTGCCGTCCTCGCTGATAAAGCGAAGGTTTTTGGGCAGCGCGCGCAGATGCCTCACCGTTTTGCCGTCAAAATCTTTTGTGATAGACACGCACTGGTTCACATCGCACAGGCCCACCCGCTTGGCCTCGTCCATCACGCTTTGCGCAATGGCCCCGCAAGAACACACGGGGTTTGTATTGGGCATGCAGTTCACAAACGTATAGCCGCCGCGCGCCGCCGCGCGGCTGCCCGTCTCCACCGTTTCCTTGTGCTCAAAGCCCGGCGTGCGGAAATGGGTGTGCAGGTCGATGAAAGCCGGCATGGCCACAAGCCCCGCCGCGTCCAGCACCGGCTCGCCCTCGCCGGCGGCAAGGCCTTCGCCCACGGCGGCGATGCGCCCGTCCCGGATGAGAATATCACCTTCGCGCTCGCCCCCGGCGTCCACCAGCCGCGCATGTTGAATCAGCATGGTATCTCTCCCTTCCAAACGCTTCTTTATTTTTCCCGGCCGTCTTTCATAAGCAGGCCCGCCAGGGCAATCAGCAGCCCTGCAGCCGCCGCGCACAGGCCGAAAAAGTTCATTGCCGATGCGGCCAGCCCGGCCAGTATAACAGCCAGCCCCATCAGCATCACTTTTACAGAGCGCATCCTGCTTCCTCCTGATACAAAAAAGAACTTTTCCCTTAAAAGGAAAAGTTCAAACAATAAGGCTTCGAACGCATACGGCTGTCTTGCTTCGCAGGCAATGCGCCATCGTGTCCTCTCCGCCTTTCACTGGTTTTCAAGATATTGTAGCATGTTCCGCCCCGGCTTGTCAACGCTTTGCGCAGGCAAAATGCGGCCCGGGCGCGGTTTTGCCGCACCCGGGCCGCACAAAATATCGTTTTGCAGGCAGAACGGGCCCGCGGCCTGCCAAAACCGCCCGCCGCGCCCTTATCCGTTACCGGCCGGCCGCCCTGTTTTCTGCAACACCTGTTTCACCTGTTCCGCATCGGCACATGCCGCCACACGGGCGGCAAGCTGGCGCATTTCGGCCAGCGTCATGCCCGCCAGGGCCTGCTTCACGCAGGCCAGGCTGGCCGCATTCATAGAGAGCTTGCGCAGCCCAAGGCCCACCAGCACCGGGGCGGCCAGGGCGTCGCCGCCCAGTTCGCCGCACACGCAAAGGGGCTTGCCCGCCTGTTCGAACGCCTGTGCCGTCATGCCGACAAGGCGGAACAGCGCCGGATGCCAGCTTTGATAATATGGGGCCACGGCGGGGTTCATGCGGTCGGCCGCCGTGAGGTACTGGCACAAATCGTTCGTGCCAATGGAGGCAAAATCCACCTCGCGCGCCAGTTCCGGCGCCATCAGCGCGGCGCTGGGCACCTCAATCATGGCGCCCAGCTTCACCTCACCCGCGCGCACGCCCCGCCCGGCCAGCTGGCTGCGCGCCTGCTCTACAAAGGCTCTGGCACGGCGCACGTCCTCCAGCGAACCCACCATGGGGAACATCAGCCACAAATTGCCGTGCACCGCCGCGCGCAGCGCAGCGCGAAGCTGGGTGAGAAACATCTGCGGGTGTTCAAAGCACAGGCGTAGCGCGCGGCTGCCCAGGGCCGGGTTGTCCTCTTTGGGCAGCTGAAAATAGCGCAGCGTTTTATCGGCGCCAAGGTCCAGCGTGCGCAGCACCACCGGGCGCTGCCCAAAAGCGCGCAGCACCTTTTCGTATTGTTCGGCCTGCTCGTCCTCGGTGGGAAAATGGCTGGCGTCCATATACAAGAACTCTGTGCGCAGCAGGCCCACAAAGCCGGCATACGGCGCGGCCGCCAGCTCTTGCCCGGCGGCGCTGCCAAGGTTCAGGCCAAGGTCTATTTTGACGCCGTCTTTTGTAAGAGGCTCTCTTTCCAGCCAGGCAGCCTCTTCCTCCATCTGCCTCTGCCATTCTCCGCGCGCGGCCTGTGCCGCAGCCAGCCGTTCGGGCGAAGGCTGCGTTTCCAGCGTGCCAGCCCAGGCGTCCACCACTGCCATTTCGCCGTGCTGCACAGCCTGCATTAAACCCGCCACGCCCAGCACGGCGGGGATGCCCCAGCTTCTGGCAAGGATGGCAGAATGGCTGGTGGCGCCGCCCATCTCGGTGACGATGCCCAGCACATTGGCCCTGTCCATGGCGGCAGTGTCAGAGGGCAGCAATTCCTTCGCGGCCACAATCACCGGCCGCTCCAGGCTGTCAAGGCCGCGCGCGGGCGCCCCCTGCAAAATGCGCAGCAGGCGCAGCTTCACGTCGGAAAGGTCTGCCGCGCGCTCGCGGATCCGTGCGTCCGGCGCGTTTCCCAGCACGGCGCGGTAGTGTTCATACACCTGCTCTACCGCCCACTGCGCCGTCCACTGCTCGCCCTCGATGCCCGCGAGGATCTCCTCATCCATCACTTCATCGTCCAAGATATCCATGTGCGCCTCGAAGATGGCGGCCTTGTTGGCCTCCAGCCGGGCGCACATGCGGCTCAATTCCACGTGGGCAGTTTGTTTGGCAGCCTCATACAGGGCCCGCTGTTCCTCCACGCTGCCGCCGTGTGCAGGGCAAGGCGGCGCGGGCACAAACGGTTCGTAGCAATAAATTGGCCCGGCAGCCACGCCGCGCGAGATGCCTGTGCCATAGTAGACCATGTTACCCCCCCTGTGCGCCGGCATATTCTTTGCTGGATATTTCTTATATTTAATCATAAATCACGCCGGGCCTGTTTGCAAGCTTGCGTTCCGGGCAGCCTTTCTTCGGGCGCGCAAAGGGCAAACGCGCAGGGCGGCTGGCCGCCCCGCGCGTTTCTGCCTGCCCTGTCAGGGGCTCAAACCGTGCCGCCCCCGCACTCGGCGTTTTGCCGTAAAAAAGCCTTGCCTTTGAAGCGTTAATTTGCCCGCACAGCATGGTCAATCGTCTTTTCAGGCTGCTTTTTCTGCAAAAGTATTGTTCACCACTTCCGCATAAGGGGCCTTCTGATCCAATTCGCCCGCAGAGGACATCACCGTCTGCAAAAGCTCAAAGCTCTCTTCGCTCATGGCAGGCGTTTCACAGTAAGCGCCGATTTCCTGATAGCGCTGGATGCCGCTTGCCAGCAGGGCAACATCGGTGTCTGCAAACTGCGGCTGAATCACCTCGGCAATTTCCTGCGCCGTGTGCCCGGCCACCCATTTCTGGCCCTTTGCCACCGCATTGGTAAAGCGCTGGACGATATCGGCATTTTCTTCCAGGTAGCTTTTCTTGGCAAAGTATGCCGTATAGGGAATTTCGCCTGCGGCTTCGCCCACACTGGCCACAATATAGCCTTTGCCCTCGGCCTCCACCGAAGAGGCAGCCGGCTCGAACATGGTGACATAGTCGCCGGTGCCGCCCAAAAAGGCGCCTGTCATCATATCGAACTGCACGGAATTATCCAGCAGAACGTCTTTTTCCGTGTCCAGCCCGGCCTGTTTCAGGGCATATTCAAACGCCATGTAGGGCACCCCGCCCTTGCGCCCTGGCAAAATGTGTGCGCCGGCAAGGTCCGTCCACTCAAAATCCGGCATGGGCTGGCGCGCCACAAGAAAGCTGCCGTCGCGCTGTGTCACCTGTGCAAACACCTGAGTATAATCTTCTTTTCCCTCGTTGTACACATACACGCTGGCCTCGGGCCCGGCAAAGCCAATGTCCACACTGCCGGACAGCACGGCGCTCATCACTTTATCGGCGCCGCCGCCATTGGAAAGTTCTACCGAGAGGCCCTCTTCCTCAAAAAAGCCCAATTCCATGGCCACATACTGCGGCGCATAGAAAATAGAGTGCGTCACCTCGCACAGCGTCACATTCTGCAGCTCTTCCTGCGCCGTTCCACAGCCCGCAAGGGCTGTCAGGCACAGGGCGGCGCATAAAACCACCGCAGCCAGTTTCTTTCCCATTGATACACCACACCTTTCTCTTGTGTGCCCGCGGGGCACGGCACTTTGCCCTGGCGCAAAGCTGTGCATATGCCATGGCGCCGTGCCCTGCGGGCTTTTATCGCAAACGGGGCCCGGCGGCGCAAGGGTGCCGCGCCCCGCAGCGTCACCCCCCAAAGCGCTTGTTCACAAGCTTTTGAAGCAGCACTACGCTCTCGTACATCAGCGCCGCCATGACGCTGAGGATGATGACGCCCGTCATCACAAGGTCCATTTGAAACACCTGGCCGCCATATACAATCAGGTAACCCAGCCCCGCTTTGCTGACAAGGAACTCACCCGCTATTACACCCACCAGCGAGAGGCCGATATTCACCTTCAGCGAGTTGAACATGGTTTTTAAATTGGCCGGAAAAACAATTTTGATAAAGATCTGCCGCTTGGTGGCACCGAACGTGCGCGCCATTTTGATGCTTTCGGCATCGGTGCTGCGAAAACCGGCCAGCATCTCCAGCACCGTGACGATGAGCGAAATAGCCAGCGCCATGAAGATGATGGCGCTTGTGCCCGCCCCCACCAGAATGATAATCACCGGCCCAAGGGCAATTTTGGGCAGGCTGTTCAGCACCACCAGGTAGGGCTCTGCCACGCGGGATGCAAAGCTGGACCACCAGAGCGCAATGCTCAACGCAAGGCCGATAACCACCCCCAGCAAAAACCCCGTAAGCGTTTCATACAGTGTGACGCCAATGTGCAGCGCCAGGTTGTTTTGGGACATATCCAGCAAGGTGCCCACAATACGGGAAGGGCTGGAAACGATGAATGCATCCAGCACACCTGCGCGGGTAAGGCCCTCCCACAGCGCAAGGAACAGCGCAAGAAACCCCACCTGGCAGGCGTGCACCCATCGCGTGCGGCGGCGCACACCGGCAAGGTATGCCGCCCGGTTTTCAGAGACAGGCTTATCAGTCATCGGTCTGCAGCTCCTTCCAGATGTGGTCGAAGTAGCCGGAAAAGCGCGGATGCGCCCGGCAGGAGAGCGGGGTGCGGCCCGGCCCGAAGTCTATCTTCAGCACCTCTTTGATTTTGGCGGGCCTTTGCGAAAGCACCATAATGCGGTCGCCCAGCGAGATGCTCTCGGGGATGTCATGCGTCACCATCAGCGTGGTGACGCCTTCCGCTTTCAGAATGCGAAACACGTCCGCGGCCACGGAAAGGCGCGTTTGATAATCCAGGGCGGAAAAGGCCTCATCCAACAGCAGAATATCCGGCCCGGCCGCCAGCGTACGGATGAGGCTGGCGCGCTGGCGCATGCCGCCAGAGAGTTGGCGCGGGTATTTATCGGCAAAGGCGGAAAGCCCGTACGTCTCCAGCAGGCGCTTTGCCCGCGCCACCGTCTGCGGCGTTTTGGTGCCGCGTATCTCCAGCCCAAACAGCACGTTGGAAAGAATGGTGCGCCATTCCAGCAGGTTGTCGCGCTGCAGCATATACCCAATGTGCGGCGATGTGCCGTGCACCCGTTCCCCCTTCACATACACTTCGCCCCTCGTCGCCGGCAAAAGCCCTGCTATGACGCTGAGCAGCGTGGATTTTCCACATCCAGACGGCCCCACGATGCTGAGGAACTCCCCCTCTTCTACCGCGAAGCTGATGTCCTCAAACGCGCTCACCTCGCCGTTCTTTGCCTGATAGGTAAGCCCGACGTGCTCTACGCGCAGGATCTCCATGCCGATCGCCCCTTTTTTATGCTGATACTCCATTCAATGCACAAGGGCGGCGTTTTGCTCATGGCGGCCGGGTTGTTCCCGTCTTTCTTTGCACCCCGCGCCCTTGCGCCGGGCCGCACTTTTTTTTATAATAAAAAGCGTGGGAAATTGCGCGCAGCGCCACACAGTGCAAGCGCGCGGCAGGGCGGCCCGGCAAAGCGCGCCGCCCCAAAAAAGGGGGAATGAAAAAATGCCTACGGTAATTCCGCAGGGATACGAAAGCACACTGGGGCTGTATGAAACACAGAAAGCCATTGGGCTGATCAAGCAGGTTTTTCTGGCAAAGCTGTGCAGCGCGCTGCACCTGAAGCGTGTGACGGCGCCGCTGTTTGTAGACCCGGCCCTGGGCCTGAATGACGATTTGAACGGTGTGGAGCGCCCGGTGGCGTTCGACATTCCCGCCGTGCACAGCACCGCGCAGGTGGTGCACTCGCTGGCGAAATGGAAGCGCCTTGCGCTGCACGAGTATGATTTTTTCCCCGGCAACGGGCTTGTGGCAGACATGAACGCCATCCGCCGCGACGAAGCGCTGGATAACCTACACTCTATTTATGTAGACCAGTGGGACTGGGAAAAGGTAATTGTGCGGGAAGACCGCACACAGGCTTACCTGGAAAAAACCGTGCAGGACATTGTGCACGCCGTGTGCGGCACACTGGACGAGGTGAAGTGGCAGTTCCCTCAGCTTTCCGTGCAGCTGGAGCGCAGCGTCACCTTTGTGACAAGCCAGCAGCTGGAAGACCGCTGGCCCGGCATGACGCCCAAACAGCGTGAAAACGCCATCTGCCGGGAATGCCGCACTGTGTTCATTGGGCAAATTGGCGCGCCGCTGGCCAGTGGCACACCGCACGACGGCCGCGCGCCAGACTATGACGATTGGCAGCTGAACGGTGATATCCTGTTCTGGCACGAGCCGCTGGGCTGCGCTATGGAAATTAGCAGCATGGGCATCCGTGTGGACGCCGAAAGCCTGGCCGCCCAGCTGAAGGCCGCCGGCTGTGAAGCGCGCGCCCAGCTGGCCTTCCACAAGGCGCTTTTAGAGGGCAAACTGCCCCTTACCATTGGCGGCGGCATTGGCCAAAGCCGCCTGTGCATGCTGATGCTGGGCAAGGCGCATGTGGGTGAAGTGCAGGTGTCCCTGTGGGACGGCGCCACCCGCGCGGCCTGCGCCGCAGCCGGTGTGCAGCTGCTGTGACCCTGCCCGCCTGCCGGGAAATGGCCAGTCTTTCTTGTTTTCAACGCGCTTTTGGGGCTCCATGCAAAAGGGCTCGCGCGGCTGTAACGCCGCGCGAGCCCTTTTTCATTTGTTTTTTGTGCACCCAAAGCCGCCTTTACCAGTTGTTCACTGCATGTTCGGCAAAGGCGGGCAGTTCTTCAACCAGCAGTTTTGTGCCGTCCGCCAAAACAGCCGTGCCCTCAAACAGGCCAAACATCTGGTGGCAGCAGTTGTTCACCACCACGGCCCGAATTCTGGTGGTGCGGTCGAAGCTGGGGGTCAGCGTCAAATCCAGCCTGCCCTCGTCATCGTACAAATGCCACGGCTTCATATAAGCGGTGCCCAAATCAAAGTGCACCCGCCCCAGCTTTGTCACTTTTCCGCCGTAGAACAGCATGTTCTCGGTGGCTTTTGAGGTGTCGCCAAAGCCGCAGCCCAAATTGAAGCCGAACAGCTGCCCTGCCACCGGGGCGGTGCCATTGGCCCAGTACCACTCATTGTGATAGGGCCACACACCGCGGCCCCAATCCAGCAGGCCAAATGCATCCTCGCCGAATGTGTATGCCTGCCCTTTGTAGACCGCCCGGCCGCGCGCCGTCATGCAGTTTATTTTCTGGTTATAGTAGAACATGCGGGGCGATTCCCGAAATGGCGTCTGAACGACGGCAGAAAATGGCATGGTGCGTTCCAGCGTGATGTTGGCTTCAAAATCGGGCGCTGAAAAAGAGAGAAAGCGCGTGCTGCCCTCTGTTTTGAAGCGCAGGTGCACACCCTGCTTGTCATAGGCGATGTCGCTGTCGGTTTCTGCACTCTCCGGCAAGTGCAGCCGCCCAAAGGGGAAGGGGATGATTTTGTTGATGTCGGCAATCATCTTTCCGTTTTGAAAATCGAACAGCATGATGCCGGCCTGCCCGGCATAAGAGGCATGGCCGAAGGTGAACTGCAGGCATTTTTCCCGGTCGGACACCTGGTAAAAATCCCATTCTTTTATGCGCAGCGGCGAGGCCTTGATATCGGCCCTGCGGTATACCTGCACAGGCCGGGCGGCCCACCCCGGATGAATGATGCCGCGGCCGTCCAGCACACGGCCGGGCGTTTTGAGCTCCTGCTGATGCACAAAAACGCGCCCCCTTACACACGGATGTGATATTTCCTGCCCTATTTTACCATATCCGCCCGAAAAAAAGGCACCAAAAAAGGCGAACGGGCTTTGGGCACCCCGCCCAAAGCGGCCGCCGCCCGCATGCAGTTTTGCTGCGCATACTGCGCCGCCTGGCCCAGTGCAAAAATTCGGGCCCTGCATTTAGCAGGGCCCGAAATTTTTTGAAAGCACCGTTACGCTTTTTTGGCTTCCTTGCCATAGAAAGCGGCCTTGTACAGTTCTTCAATTTCGCTCACCAGCGGGTACACGGGGTTTGCCGTGGTGCACTGGTCTTCAAACGCCTTATAGCTCAGCTCTTCCACCTTGCTCATGAACTCGGCCTCGCTGATTCCGCAGGCAGAGATGGACAGCGGGCGCTCGGTGGCGCGCATCAGGTCCTCAATGGCGCTGATCAGGCTGTCCACAGCCTCCTGCGTGGGCGCCTTTGCGCTGCACAGGCCCACACGGCGGGCAATTTTGGCATAGCGCTCGTCGGCCACATACTCCTTATATTTCGGGAAGGAGGCAAACTTCGTGGGCTTTGTGGCGTTGTATTTAATCACATACGGCAGCAGAATGGCGTTGGCACGGCCGTGCGGGATGTGATATTCGCCGCCCAGTTTGTGCGCCATCGAGTGATTCAGCCCCAGGAAGGCGTTGGTGAAGGCCATGCCGGCAATGCACGAGGCGTTGTGCATCTTTTCGCGGGCAAGGCGGTCGCCGTTGTACGATTTTTCCAGATAGGTGAACACCATCTCAATGGCATGCAGGGCCAGGCCGTCGGTGTAGTCGTTGGCCATGGTGGATACATACGCCTCAATGGCGTGCGTCAGCACGTCCAGGCCCGTGTCGGCCACAATGCTCTTGGGCATGCTCCAGGTGAACTGCGGGTCGATGATGGCAACGTCCGGCGTCAGGCTGTAGTCTGCCAGGGGGTATTTGATGTTGCCGTTTTTCTTATCGGTGATAACAGAGAAGCTCGTCACCTCGCTGCCCGTGCCGGAGGTGGTGGGAATGGCCACCAGCTTTGTTTTCGTGCCCAGCTTCGGGAACTTGAACGCGCGTTTGCGGATATCCAAAAAGCGCTGGCGCAGGCCGTCAAAGCTGGTGTCGGGGTGCTCGTAGAACAGCCACATGCCCTTGGCCGCGTCAATGGCGCTGCCGCCGCCAATGGCAATAATCACGTCCGGCTGGAAGGCGCGCATGGCCTCCACGCCGCGCATGATGCACTCCACACTGGGGTCGCTTTCCACATCGGAATAAATTTCCGCATGGCAGTACTGCTCGCGTTTGCGCAGATAGTACAGCACCTTGTCCACATTGCCCAGCTTTACCATCACGGGGTCTGTGACGATAAATGCGCGGGAGATGTCTTCCATCTTCTCCAGATACTGGATGGAATCTTCCTCAAAATAAATCTTGGGCGGCACTTTGAACCACTGCATATTGACTCTCCGTTTCGCGATGCGCTTTTTGTTGATGAGGTTGACGGTGGTGACGTTCTGGCTCACCGAGTTCTTGCCGTAAGAGCCGCAGCCCAGCGTGAGGGACGGAGTGTTGGTGTTGTAAATATCGCCGATGGCGCCCTGAGAGGACGGGCTGTTGACGATGATGCGGCCCACGCGCATGGCAATGCCGTATTCGTCCGCAATTTTCATATCGCCCGTATGGATGACGGCAGAGTGGCCCAGGCCGCCCAGTTCCAGCATCTTATTGGCATAGTCAAAGCCCTGCTGCGTGTTTTTCACTTTGAAATAGGCCAGCACGGGGCTGAGCTTTTCTTTGGCCAGGGGGTGGTTGTTATCCGGCTTATCCAGCGGCGCAATCAGAATCTTCGTCTTGGCGGGCACCTTCAGCCCGGCCTGCTCGGCAATCCAGTTTGCGCTTTTGCCCACCAGCGGTGCATACACGCCCTTGTTCGGGTCCGGGAACATATATTTCGCAAGCTGCTCGGTCTCTTCCTTGTTGAGGAAGTAGCAGTTGTTGGCCTTCATATAGTCCTCGAAATCTTTTGCGATGGCTTCGTCCACAATCACGGCCTGCTCCGACGCACAAATCATGCCGTTGTCGAATGTTTTCGACATCATCAGGTCTGTGCAGGCGCGGTGCAAATCGGCCGTTTTCTCAATATAGCAGGGCACGTTGCCCGGGCCTACGCCCAGCGCGGGCTTGCCGCAGGAATAAGCCGCCTGCACCATGCCCGGGCCGCCCGTGGCCAAAATGGTGGCCACGCCCGGGTGGTTCATCAGGGCGCCGGTGGCCTCAATGGAGGGCTTGTCAATCCACTGGATGCAGTTTTTTGGCGCGCCGGCCTTTACAGCCGCCTCGTATACAATGCGGGCCGCCTCGGCAGAGCATTTCTGCGCAGAGGGGTGGAAGCCGAAAATGATGGGGTTGCGCGTTTTCACCGCAATCAGGCATTTGAACAGCGTGGTGGAGGTGGGGTTCGTGGTGGGCGTCACGCCGCAAATTACACCCACGGGCTCTGCAACTTCCACATAGCCTTCCATCTCATTTTCGTCCAGAATGCCCACGGTTTTTTCGTTCTTGATGTCGTGCCAGATATATTCCGTGGCAAACATATTCTTGATTACTTTGTCTTCATATACGCCGCGGCCCGTTTCCTCCACGGCCATGCGCGCCAGTTCCTGGTGCTTATCCAGGCCCGCCAGGGCCATTTCATGCACAATATGGTCCACCTGCTCCTGGTCCAGCTTCAAAAACTCCTGCAGGGCCACCTGCGCCTTTTCCACCAGCGCATCAATCATGGTGTCCACTTCCGATTTCACCGTGGTGACGGGCGCTGCTTTCTTTTCTGCCATAGCGTCTTCCTCCAAAATCAAATATTGTAATTGACGTCTTGCATGTTCCATGTCACTTTGCGAATCTTCGCTGATTCTATTGTACCGTATTGTGAAAAATCTATCAATAAGCCGTTCTGCTGAATATTTTTCGATTCCTTGCATGGTTTTTGTCAAATTGACAAAATTTTAACAAACATATTCTCTTGCACAGTTCGCAGCGCCTTCCCACCCTTTGTGCACCGCCTGCCGCGCAAAGGCCCGGCAACACGGCGCGCCAGGCAAACGGAAAAGCCGAAATTTGCGCGCGCCCTTTTCCGCGGCGTGCAAAGCGTGTATAATAAAGCCGAACCGGG
>ERZ894251.510-NODE-510-length-19873-cov-15.749975_pt1 | contig 19873 bp, 29 predicted proteins | sample MGYA00380301_ERZ894251 | MGnify/ENA primary metagenome ERZ894251 (study PRJEB32331, sample SAMN06328418) | human gut metagenome | biome: human gut microbiome; feature: stool | host: Homo sapiens | collected 2014-02-13 ... | reverse complement strand
CATGGAATGGGAAAGAGCCGAAGTATGACATCCGCAGCTTTTCCCCGAACCGTGAGAAGTGCAGCAAGGGAATCACATTGACCGCTGATGAAACGGCGGCACTCCTTAAAGCGTTGCAGAACGAGTTAAATAGCGGGGATTGATTAGGTATGGTTGGCAGGGCGGGGATATGTTTTTTATTTCCCTGCCCCGTCATGGAAAGGAAGATTTGAGTATGGGCGAGGATAAGAAAGCAAACCAAAAGAGAAAGCGTATTGCGTCAAAAGGGCAGGTACAAATGATTATCAGTCGGGAATATATCGGCACACAGACCGTTGCAGAAGCGTTTATCCCGATTATCTCCGAGGACATCCGCAGGAAGATTGCCGAGAGCGACACCTTCGACAACGAGGGGTTATCCGCTTAGAATGTACGCAATGGAACATGAAAACAGATAGAACAGATACGGAGGTTTTACAGTATGGCAGGAATAAGAACGGAGAATCAGATTTATGAAGTCGGAATATACTGCCGCTTATCGAAAGACGACGGCACGGATAACGAGAGTGCGAGCATTGCCACACAAAAATCCATCCTCACGGATTATGTGAAAAAGCAGGGATGGCATTTGGCAAAAACGTATGTTGACGACGGTTATTCTGGTACGAATTTTCAAAGACCGAGCTTCCAGAACATGATTAAGGACATTGAAAACGGGCTGATAAACTGCGTTATCACAAAAGATTTATCCCGTCTGGGGAGGAACTACCTTGACTGCGGCTTATATCTGGAAGTCTTTTTCCCCGAAAATAATGTGCGGTATATAGCGGTCAATGACGGCGTGGACACGCTCAATAAATCCGCTATGGACATCACGCCTTTCCGCAACATCCTAAACGAAATGTACTCCGCCGATGTGTCAGTCAAGATAAAATCGGCGTACCGTGTGAGGTTTCAGCAGGGGAAATTCATGGGGACGTATGCGCCCTATGGGTATATCAAAGATCCCGCCGACCATAACCATCTGCTGATAGATGATAAAGTGGCACACGTTGTAAGGGAGATATTCGACCTTGCGTTAGCAGGCAATGGAATCGCTAAAATCCGCAAGCATATCAACAAACAGCACGTTTTACGCCCCGCCGCTTATGCGGCGGAGCAGGGGGCGGCAGGCTATGAGCGGCACTTTGAGGGGAACGAGGGAAACCGCTATATCTGGAGCGAGAACAGCGTGAGGGGCATTTTAAGAAGCCCGATATATGCGGGAAACCTTGCAGGCTACAAGCGGATTGCTGTCAATATGAAAAGCAAGAAAAGACCGTCTAAGCTGCCAGAAGAATGGGAAGTGATACCCAATACCCACGAGGGGATAGTCACGCAGGAGGAATTTGACACCGTACAGCAGCTTATGACGAGCCGCAGGCGGGAACAGAACGCAGGGGGCTTTGAGAATATCTTTTCGGGCGTTATCAAGTGTGCGGACTGCGGCTATGCGATGCGGGCATCAAGCGCCAACAGGAGGAAACGTCCCGACATCATCGACTGCGTACAATATTCCTGCAATAATTATGGCAGGTACGGCAATATCATGTGTACCGCACACAGCATGGAAGCAAGGGACTTATTCAACGCCGTCCTTGCCGACATCAACCGTTTTGCGGATATGGCGGTGAATGATGAAAAGGCGGTCAGAGCCATAGAAAAGCGGCTTACGGAAACAGACCAGAGCAGGGCGAAAGCATTGGAGAAAGAACGGAAGAAGCTGAACAAACGCCTTGCAGAGCTTGACAGGCTGTTTTCCTCTCTCTACGAGGACAAGGTCATGGAGCGTATCACCGAGCGGAATTTTGAGATGATGTCGGGGAAATACCAGAAAGAACAGCTTGAAATCGAAGCACGGCTAAATGAGGTAACGGAAACGCTCAACGACAGTTACGAAAAATCGCAGGGTGTCCGTGACTTCCTCTCCCTTATCCGCAATTACCAAGGCTTAAAGGAACTGGACGCAACAGTTATAAATGCATTGATAGACAAGATACTTGTTTCGGAGCGTGAGAAGATGGCAGACGGAACAGTACAGCAAGAAATCAAGATTTACTATAAATTCATCGGCTTTGTCGGTGAATTACATATCACGCCAACCAAACGGTGGACAGCGTTAAAGCCTAAGAATTGTACGGTGTGCGGCATTGAATATGTCCCCCGTTCTTCAATATCGAAGTATTGTCCAGAGTGCAGGGAGAGGATAAGAAAGGCGCAAGGAACAGAAACGAAACGCAGGAGCAGGGAGCGAAACAGACAGGTATGTATTGAACTGTCCGCAAAAAATGACCGACTGACTTGGAGCAACGCAGTGGTAGAATTATCCGTCAGGGCAATTCAAATCCAAAGGTGGAAATCTATCGTTATGTTACAAAGCAGACCTTTGACGCATATTTGTATCAGCTTGTTGAGGGTAAGCAGAAGTTTGCAAGTCAGATTATGACGAGCAAATCTCCTGTTAGGAGTGCAGAAGATATTGATGAAACCGCACTGTCTTATGCCGAGATTAAAATGCTTGCAACAGGCAATCCATATATCAAGGAAAAGATGGATTTGGACATTCAGGTACAGAAATTGAAGCTTTTAAAATCCAATTTCTTATCGGAAAAGTACAAACTTGAGGACAAGATAATTAAATATTATCCACAGCGTATCACTTCTCTTGAAAACCGAATTAACGGTTTGACGGCAGATGTGGAAACTGCAAAACAACACCTGAAACCAACAGATGACCGCTTTGTCGGGATGGAGGTTAAGGGTGTTTTTTATTCCGAAAAAGCAGAAGCCGGCAAAGCAATCATTGCAGCCTGCAAGGAGATGACAAGTCCTGCACCTGTTCCTCTGGGCAGGTATAGAGGATTTGAAACAGAACTATCTTTTGATACGACGGAGCGTTCTTATTGCGTAACGGTCAAAGGAGAAATCGGCAAACAGGTATCGCTTGGCGATGATGTTTTCGGTAATATTACTCGTATTGATAATGCGGTAGAGCGTTTTGCAGACGACCTTGAAAAAGCAAAGGACAGTCTTGCTGATACGAAAAATCAGTTTGAAACTGCACAGAAAGAAGTCCAAAAACCGTTTGTGCAGGAAGAAGAATTGAAGTCAAAACTTGCCCGTTTGGACGAGCTGAATATCCTGCTCAATATGGATAAAAAAGAAAATGAAATTGTAGGTGGCGAGCCTGATGAGGGCGAATCCACCGAGAAGCGAAAGGAGAAGTCGTATGAAAGATAAGAAAGAAATGTGAGGTGGTCAGTATGCCATATATAGCACCGGAAGTCATAACCGAAGCAAAGAGAATGGATTTGCTGACCTATCTTCGCACCTATGAACCGGGCGAACTTGTCCGTTACAGCGGTAACACTTACTGTACCAGAGAACACGACAGTTTGAAGATTTCAAACGGGAAATGGATGTGGTGGTCGAGAGGTATCGGTGGTAAGTCTGCCCTTGACTATCTTATCAAAGTCAAAGGACTTGATTTTGTAGAAGCGGTTGAAACCATTATGGGACAGTGTGCTGTTTCTGCTCCGGTCTATGAAAAAGAAAACTGGAGTTATGAAAATCAGCCGCTTCTTTTACCGCAAAAAAGTCCGAGTAACGATGTGGTTACGCAGTATCTTTTCAGTCGAGGGATTGATTATGAAATCATAAGCTACTGTCTTGATAAGGAACTTATCATTGAATCACTGCCATATCACAATGTTGTTTTTATCGGTTATGACGAGAAAAAAGAAGCAAAGTATGCCGCATTTCGGGCAACAAACAGCAGTCGTATTATGGGCGACTGCACCGGTAGCAAGAAGCAGTTTTCTTTCAGGCTGACAAATGAAGAAAGCATAGAGGTACACCTGTTTGAATGTGCCATCGACCTGCTATCCTATGCCACATTAGCAAAGATGGCGGGCAGGGATTGGCATAAATTAAACCTTGTTTCTCTCTCCGGCGTGTATTCGCCTAACAGAGAAACGGAAAAATCCAAAGTGCCGGTTACACTTAAAAATCTGCTTGAAAAGAATAAGAACATTAGCCGTATCGTGCTTCATTTTGACAATGATATTGCCGGAAGAAAGGCAGCAAATGCACTGAAAATAAAATTAAAAGACAGATACGAAGTCGTTGACGATCCGCCCAAGTGCGGGAAAGATGTCAACGACTTTTTGTGTATCAAATTAGGAATTTCCAAGAAAAATGAAAGGAGTTTTGAGAGATGAGCGAAAAAATAAATGTACTTCTCATTGAACCGGGAAAGTATCCGAAACAGATTGAGATTGAGGATACGCTGGAAGCAATGCAGGAAACCGTAGGCGGGTATATTGAGGAATATATGCCTTTTGACGATGAGATTGCAATCGTATGTAACGAGGAAGGGAAGATGAACGGTGCTGAGTTAAACCGTGCAATTTACTCCGATGATAAAGAAATCCTCGACATTATTGCAGGAAAATTCTTTATCGCATACGCACCGATTGAGTCGGAGAGTTTTCTCAGTATGCCAAAGGATTTGATGAAAAAGTATGAGGATAAGTTCCGGTATCCGGAGCGTTTTTATCAGACGGACAAGGGCATTAAAGCGAAAGCATATAAGCCAATTTCAAAAGATATGGAGCGATAAAAAGACAGACGATGGGGCAACCCGGAGAGTCTGCATATTCTTAGCGAGCAGTGTATTTGGATAGCACACTACCAAATACCTCGTTAGGGGTTGCCCCTAATACCCCAAGAGAAAGGAGAACGCTATGCGTGAGATAGCATTGGTAGCCGTCGGTGTAATTGCCGGCGGCTTTATAGGAGTTACTTTTATGTGTCTGTTCCAGATAAATAAGGACAGACATTATATCATCACAAGAAAGGATGGCACAGAAAATGAGGAAAAGAAACATTCAGAAGATTGTTAGGTTCAGTAGAGACGAAGCACAGGATTTGCAGAAGAAGGCAAAAAAGGCTTGCCTGAGTGAAGCGGGACTTATCCGTTTGCTTCTTCGAGGATATGAGCCGAGGGAAAAGCCGGAAGAAAGATTTTATGATGTGATGCGTGAGCTTTCTTCTATCGGCAACAACATCAATCAACTTGCAGTTAAAGCAAACGCTCTTGGCTTTGTTGACGCACCGCAGCTTAAAAAGGAAGCGGAGCGTTGGCATAAGTTTCAGGCAGATATTGAGCGTACTTATTTAAGACCCGATAAGAGTGAAATGAAATGGCAGTAAGCAAGTTGTGGGCAGTCAATTCAAGGCTTGGTCAGGTTATTGATTATGCCGCTAATCCTGAAAAGACAGCGGCAGATATTTATACCGAGGAACAATATCAGGCACTTGCAGATGTTCTCTTCTATGCAAAGGACGAAGAAAAAACCGAACGGGAATATTTCGTGGAAGGTATCAACTGTAATCCGACCACTGCCCGTGACCAATTTGTTTCAGTCAAGCAGGCATATGGGAAAGAGGACGGCATACAAGCCTATCACGGATATTTGAGTTTTAAGGAACAAAATATCACACCGGAGCTTGCACAGAAAATCGGAATGGAGTTTGCAAACGAAGTGTGGGGGAAAAGATTTCAAGTTGTTGTTACAACGCACCTGAACACCAAACACCTGCATTGCCACTATGTAATTAACTCTGTTTCATTCAAAGACGGCAAGCGATGTCAAGATACCTCGTGGTTTAAGTTCAGAAAAGTTGCCGACCGTATTTGTGAGAAATATGGATTATATTACAATCCGAATCCGAATCGCAGTAAGCAATCCTCTTACTACTATAAGCAGGAACAGGCGGGAATGCCGACCAGATATTCTATGGTGCGAGAAGCCATAGATGAAGCGATTGCCCACAGCACAAATATCAGAAGTCTTGACTACGCACTTACGCAGATGGGATATGAGCATTGTCTAAGCGAGAGCCGGAAGTATTGGACGATTGTACCGAAAGGGTACACGAAACCCATACGACTTAAAAATCTCGGAGAAGATTATACCGAGGAAGCAATCAGGCGTAGGCTTATGGAAAATCAGAGAGTACGCATAGTTCCGTTTGCAAAGCAGACGGTGGTTATCAGGCAGTACCGATTGCCTACAAGAGAAAATAAAATCAAAAAAGTGGGCGGACTGTATGGCTTGTATCTGCATTACTGTTACAGGCTCGGTTATCTGCCAAAATATAAAAAAACAGAATACAGCAAGGCTTCACTATCTTTTGAAAGAGGATTTATTGAAGCTGGATAAAATCACAGCAGAGACAAGGCTGCTCGGACGAGAAAATATTTCTACGGACGAGCAGCTTTTCTCATATAAAGAGTCGCTGAAAGGTCAAATTAAAACTTTGAATGACGACAGAACGCACCTGCGAAAAAAAGCAAGAACAAAGATGAGTGACGATGAGCTGTCTAAGGTCAAAGAACAGATTTCGACGGTAAGCGACAAAATTCAGGAACTGAACAAAGAGGTTCGACTCTGTAACGACATTGCCGAGAGGTCAAAGGTTATGGAGCAGAACCTTGAAACAATCAGAGCCGAAGAAGAAAAACAACAGCGAAAGGAGCAAAAGCGAAATGACAAATTCAGGTGACGCAGCCGAACAGGTCGTCAGGTTATCCCTTGAAGGCTTTGAAGTTGCTGCAAGACTTACCGGTTCAGCCTTGTGGACAGCAACATTCAGCGTGAAAATGTGCTGCCCTCGGAGCGTGCCTTTGCCTACAAGATGAAATTGGAAGCAATGAAGCGGCAGGGTTTCCGCACCGATTTAACTTCGTCCCAACTTGGGACGAAGTTGCGGACAGACGAAACGGTGGCGCAGGGCTTTGGCGTAGGCAAGACCACCGTACAGCGTTTTATCCGTCTGACGGAGCTGATACCGCCGATTTTGCAGAAGGTGGACGAGGAAAAAATCGCCCTCACGCCTGCGGTGGAGCTGTCCTTTCTGAAGAAAGACGAGCAGGAAAATCTGCTCATCACAATGGAGAGCGAGGACGCAACGCCCTCTCTGTCGCAGGCGCAGCGTATGAAAAGGTTAAGCCAACAAGGGCGGATCGATATGGATACCATCTTTTCCATTATGACGGAGGAAAAGGCAAACCAGAAAGAAACGATCAAATTCAGTGCCGACAGGATTAAAAAATACTTTCCGAAAAACACAACGCCAAAGCAGATGGAGGACTTCATTATCCGCCTTTTGGAGCGTGAATTGCAGAGGAAACGAAACAGGGATAGCCGATAACATTCCTTTTTCGGCAGGTAAATACAGAAAGGTAAGGTACAGGAAATGAAAGAAATCCAGTATGAAATTATAAGGGAAATCGCTGTGCTTTCCAAAAGTGACAGCGGCTATACAAAGGAAATCAATCTGATTTCTTGGAACGGGAACGAGCCGAAGTATGATATTCGGAGCTTCTCACCCGACAGAGGAAAGTGCGGTAAGGGTATTACGCTGACCGAGCAGGAAGTGAAAACGCTCCTTAAAGCATTAAAAAATGAGTTGAAAGACGAATAGAGATTAGCGGATTGGGGGCGTTTTTACGCTCCCTTTTCCTTTTTGAAGGGAGGATTTTTGCCTATGGCAAGAACAGTGATACGCCCGAAAATAACCGTGCAGGCGGTCTATTCGGGCGGTGCTGATATGCAGGAATTGTTTGTTTCCCTGCTTGTAAATGCGGTGCGGAACGGGAAACACTCTGTCCGCACCTTTGAGATTGTGAAAGATACGCAATACAATGAGGACAGAAAAGGAAGAAAGGAGGCAAGCTGATGAGCGTTTTAAGGACAGCCCTCTACTGTCGGTTATCCAAAGACGATATGGTGCAGGGCGACAGCGAGAGTATCAAAACACAAAAGGCAATGCTCACACAGTATGCGAAAGAACACGGTTTTTTGGTGGTGGAAATCTATGTAGACGATGGTTTCAGCGGTTTGAATTTTGACCGTCCGAGCTTTAACCGTATGCTTGATGACATCGAAGCAGGAAAGATTGATGTGGTTATCACAAAGGATTTATCCCGTCTGGGGCGTGACCATTTGAAGGTTGGACACTTCACGGAGATTTATTTCCCGATGAAGAATGTGCGGTATATCGCTGTCAATGACGGTGTGGATACCGCCAACAAGAACAACGATATAGCGGCTCTGAAAAATGTGATGAACGAGTTTTATTCAAGGGATAACTCCCGAAAAATCCGTTCTTCCATTCGGGCAAGGGCAAAGGCAGGCTTGTACCGCTGCTCTTTTAACCCTATCGGCTATCTGAAAGCCCCGACAATCACAATAAACTGATTGTCGATGTGGAAACCGCTTGGATTGTGAAGCGTATTTTTGAACTTGCCAATGCAGGAATGGGGGCGCACAAAATCGCCACGCAGTTCCGCAAGGAGCAAGTACCCTGCCCGTCTTGGTGGCTTCATTCAAGGGGAGAAAAAGACTACTCCAAACGCTTTGAAAATCCCGAAAACAAGTATGAATGGTCGCATACAGTCATTCGGAATATTATCTCCAATCCCCTCTATCTCGGACATTCCGTGATGTGCAAGACGGAGAGCATTTTCAAGGTGGGAAAAAGTAAAAAAGTACCCGAAGCCGAGCAGATACGGGTGGAAAATACCCACGAGCCTTTAGTATCACAGGAAATCTTTGACGGAGCGAACGCAAAGATTTTAAGCCGCAGGCGTGAGGACACCGAACATTTCGTATCTCCCTTTGCAGGGCTTGTGAAATGCGGCACTTGCGGAAAGGCGTTAGGTTTGCGATATTGGGGAAAGGACAGAAACCGTGTCTATATCTGCACCACCTACGCCCACAATACAAAATCCTGCACAGACCACCGCATTTACTACGAGGATTTATACAAGGCGGTGCTTGCGGATATTCAGTACCACGCCCAACTTGCCTATGAGGACAGGAATAAGGCGGTGGCTCTGGCGGTAAAAATGAACGATAGGGCGGACGGAAATAAGGGAAAGACCAATGAGAACAAGCTGAAGCAGGCAAAGAAACGCTATGACGAAGTGACAAGGCTGTTTGACCGTCTGTATGAAGATTCTCTTTCGGGGCGTATCTCGAATGATAACTTTAACCGTCTGATTGAGAAATACCAGAGCGAGCAGGAACAGCTTTTAAGGCAGATGGACGCACTTGAAAATGCCTTGCAGGAGGTTAAGGACAATCAGCGAAACGCTGTGAAATAGGCAGATTTAATGGCGGAATATGTGGGGATACAGGAATTGACCGCCGAAAACCTCAATCTTCTGATTGAGCGTATCGAGGTATTTGACCGAACGGAAACAGACGGAGAAGTCTTGCAGGCGATCCGTATCTGTTACCGCTTCGGCGGTTACATAGGGGAACGGACTTTCAAGGCAAAGGTCTTAAAGCACCCTTGCAGGAAAAAGGGCTGTCCTCTGGAAAGGAAAGAAAATGAGGGAGAAAAAATATCATTTGTATCTTAACGAAAACGAGTTGCGGTTAGTAGTTTACTGTCTGAATGAGCTTCGCAACAAGCTGATTGCGGAGGGCAGATATACGGACTGTGTGGATGAACTACTGATAAAAGTGGCAGGAGCAAAAACAGTAAAAATGAAAATACGATAACGGAGGAAACGACAATGGCAAAATCATTCTTTGAACAAATGGGCGGCAGATATGAAAAGCAGGGCGATTACTTTATTCCCTGCCTTACCTTACCAACCGAAAAAGAACAGCCAATAGGTGTTTTCGGTCAGCGGCACTTGCGGTATCTGAAGGAATACCGCAGAGTTACATACACGAATCTTCTCACAAGCGGCAGGCTCAATTCCTACCTTGCAGACATAGAGAAACAGGCACGGGAACGCTTTGAAACCCTCACAGAGCAGATGAAACAGGCACAGGGTATCACGGAACAGCTAAAGGCGGAAAACGCCTTAGAATGGACAAGAAGAATGAATAACTTACGGGCGTGTGCAAGGGAGATTGTGGAGAGGGAAATCATTTATACATAAGACAAAGCAGCAGAGAAAATCTCTGCTGCTTCTATCTTTTGGTAAGTGATTAAGGGACGAACAAAGTGGCAAATAAAAAATTATGGGAAGTCAATATAGGAAAACAGTTATTCAAAAAGATTTTGTTAATTTATTGACATTCCCTTGACTTCTACTACTGAACTGATTATAATATTTATATGGGAATGAAGTTCTCCCTCGGCGTTGCCGAAACCGCTTTATAAAGCTAATGACTTCTGCATTTATGCAGAAGTTTTTGTATTTAAAGCCGATAATTTCTGCGTAAGTGCAGGAATTGTCGGCTTTTTTGTGTGAAAGGAGCAGTTTTATGGGATAAGATTAGAAGCCTTATGTTTTTAAGAATAAATTATATTTTTTTATTTTTCCTTATAAGAAAAATGATTGCCGTATTGTTACGATAAATGATTTGGGGCAAGAGTTGTTTGAAAGCGTGCTACGGTAGTCATTAACAATCAATGTAGAAAACACAAATAAGTAAGAAATTGTGATTACTTTATTTATAGGAGGATTTTTATGTTAACATCACTTGCCTTTATTTTTTTGATTGGGCTATCTATGGCCGCAATCTGTCAGAAATTAAAGTTGCCACGCATAATTGGTATGCTGATTACAGGCATTGTTTTAGGACCGTATGTATTGAATTTATTAGATCCATCTATTCTGTCTATATCGTCTGAATTACGACAAATGGCACTCATTATTATTCTTTTGAAAGCAGGACTTTCTCTCAACCTCTCGGACTTAAAAAAAGTGGGGCGTCCTGCAATTATGATGTCTTGTGTGCCTGCAAGTTTTGAAATTTTAGCCTTTTTCCTTTTTACACCTTATTTGCTTGAAGTTTCAAGAATTGAGGCTGCTGTTATGGGGGCTGTTCTTGGAGCTGTTTCACCTGCTGTTGTTGTGCCAAGAATGGTACAGCTCATGGATAGTAGATACGGTACGCAAAAAAGTATTCCTCAATTAGTAATGGCTGGTGCTTCTTGCGATGATATTTTTGTCATCGTTCTATTTACTACTTTTGTCAGTATGGCACAGGGCGGTCAAGTTCATATTATGGATTTTGTGAATATCCCGATTTCAATCATACTTGGAATAGCATTAGGGGCTCTTGTTGGATTTTTACTATCTATATTTTTTGAAACAGCATACGCACATAAACATTGTGTCCGAAACAGTATGAAAGTGATTATTGTTCTTGGTATTTCTTTTATGTTGATGGCTATTGAATCTTGGGCAGAAGATTTTGTATCCATTTCGGGATTACTGGCAGTTGTAAGTATGGCTTGTGTGCTTAAACTGAAAAGTATTGCTTTTGTTTCAAAAAGATTATCAGAAAAATTTGGCAAGCTATGGATAGCTGCCGAAGTTATCCTTTTTGTTTTAGTGGGTGCTGCTGTTGATATTCGTTATACAATGGGAGCGGGCTTGTCAGCTATCGCAATGATTTTCCTTGCACTTATATTTAGAGGAATTGGAGTTTCTATTTGCTTAGTTAAAACAAACTTAAATTGGAAAGAACGCCTTTTCTGTGTAATCGCTTATTTACCAAAAGCAACCGTACAGGCGGCTATTGGTTCAGTACCTTTAGCTATGGGATTGCCCTGCGGTCAGATTGTTTTATCTGTTGCAGTATTGGCAATTCTTATTACTGCCCCACTGGGAGCGATTGGTATGGATTTAACATACAAAAAATTACTAACACGAGAGGAAGTAAATAAAAGTGAAGCAGTTAGAACAGAGTAAAGGAATGATTACACTTAAAGGACAGAGAAGTTGTTATTTTCCAGTCAAAGAAGGGATAAACATAATTTCTATTTATGTTCACTCTGGAAAACTTCGACTTAATCATTGTTCTTATACTCCAGACGGAGGAACATGGCTGAGTTCTCCTTCAGGTGGACGACAGGCTCATTATAATATGGAACAGGGACAGAAGTATCAAATTGCAGTTGATATTAAGAGGTCATTTGAAAAGCTTGATAAGATTAATGTAGTAAATATACAGTTCTTTACTCAGTTGACTTTTGAATATGAGATTACAGCAGTTTAAGAACAGTTGTTTTCAATCGTTCCAAAAGAACAATACTTCATAGTTGAAAGCTAATGAAAAAATATTCGGATAAGCCTACCAAATAAAAAAACGAAGCTTTGGTGGGCTGTTTCTTCACGCCCAAATTAACAGTTTTCCCTCCAGACCCGTTTGAGTTTGGAGGGATTTTTTTGTGTTGGTCTAATACCGCAACGCCGCTACTAATTAGAAGCGGCAGCTATCTACATAATACCACGGATTAGTGAGGATAACCTGTTAAAAAAATCTTTGCTTCTGCGTGGCACTCATATACCCTAAAATCAGATGTCAAATATCTACATAATAGAAATTATAACGCCTATATCCGCATTGGTCTGACGACCTTTGCGGTTTTTCTTTTGTCGTTTTTTGTCGGGATGCAGGACAAGCCTGTTTTGGGCGTGGGCTGTCGTTCCCCGCCTTCAAAAAAATTCAGATTGGAGGAAAACAAGAATGGCATATAACCACGGACGAGAAGAAAGGAAATGGCGTATATGGAAAGAAGCCGAAGAAAAGATATTGAGGGACTGCGGCGTTCCAGAAAGCACCATTGAGGAAATCCGCATTTACGACAGGGCTGACTTCAATTCCAACAGGCGGTTTTACCGTTGGACGAATGATGTGGCGGAATATCTTGAGGATATGCAGGATAAACAGAAACCGAAAGAGATTGCTACGATAACAGATTTATTGGATGAAATTGAAAATGAAAACCTGTACCGTGCCTTGCTTACGGTGGACAAGCGTACCCTGCAAATCGTCCTGCTGAAAATGCAGGGATATTCTCCAAAGGAGATTGCACCAATCGTTGATTTATCGGTAGGGGCTATCTATGCAAGGTTAGACCACCTGCGGAAAAAGCTGCGAAAAATCTTATAGTATCTAAAGCCTTACTGTTTCCTGCGGGCTACTGGGTGAGAGGAAAACAAACCTCTCACCCATTTTTTCAGCAGGAGGACAAGGCGATGGCGATACCTAAAAGGTCATACTGGCTTCGGGAGGTAGTGACGGAGGACGGAACGAGTTACCATATCAGTTTTCGGGACGGGCAAAGAAAAATCCAAGACTTGTGTGTAAGCTATGATTTCTATATGGCGTTTCGTAGATTGGAGCTTGATAATCGAAAATTAGAGAATTGGGATTGGCGGCACAGGGAGTTTTCGGAAATTATGGAGAAAACCCTAAACTGGCGGGCGGTAAAGCCACCAAAGAGTATTGAGGAACTTATTCTTGAAGAAGAACGGGCAGAGTTGCTCCAGAGGGCAATCCATACGCTGCCAGAAATCCAAAGGCGGCGTTTCCTGCTCTACTATGAGTATGAATATAACTATTATGAAATTGCCGCTATGGAACATTGCACTGCTTCTTCGGTAGGTCAATCCATTAACCGTGCAAAAGAAAAAATAAAAGCACAGATGAAAAAATATCTCTGTGCCTAATAGGAATTATACAATGCCTTTGTATCTTCGGATATGAGGGCATTTTGTTATATGTTCTCTAATGGAATTTTGCAGATGTGAAAAAGCCGGAACACGCATTGAAATTGTTTGTTCGCTTTGCCATTGCCAAAGGTGTCATAACCTACGGTATGGAGCTTATGCTTGCTTTATTCAATATCGTTCAAGGTATCATTTCAACCATTATGACATCATCGGGATTTGGAACACCGAATCAAACGACGCTCCCATCCGAAATGGTAACAACCATTGAGGACTGCGGATTCTTTGAAAGCATTCCGCTATGGGCAGTGACTCTGATAGGCGGTCTTTTTATTACGGTGTTGTCATTTATTCTGATAATGACGGTTTACGGCAGATTTTTCAAACTGTATATGTATACGGCATTAGCACCGATACCGCTATCTACCTTTGCTGGAGAACCAACGCAGAATGTGGGCAAGAGTTTTATTAAAAGTTACTGTGCGGTACTGCTTGAAGGTGCAGTAATCGTGCTTGCCTGCATAATCTTCTCACTGTTTGCGTCAAGTCCGCCGGTGGTAAACCCGGACGCTGCGGCAGTCACACAGGTATGGTCATATATCGGAGAACTTGTATTTAATATGCTTGTTCTTGTCGGTGCAGTAAAGATGAGTGACCGCATTATCAGAGAAATGATGAGCTTATAACGGAGGTTCAAGAAAATGAAAAACAGAAACAGGACAGGTCGGCAGAAATATTTCTCTGCTGACCGTAGATGTAAAGCCTGCGTGTATAACGGCGGTAAAAGAAGGGGCGAGCGTATTTGTCTTACGGATATTTGTGTCGTGCCTTCTAAAATTCGACCGATTCGCAGAGAAAGGAAAAACAAATGAAAACAGTACAGATATATAACTTACACCTCGTTACCGGCGAGGTTGTTCAGGCGGCTGAAGATTATGAACTTAAAGGGAAGAAAACAATCGTCAGCCTTTTTCAAAGAGCAGATGATGAGGATATTTTTCTCATTACCGATTTGCTCTTAGGTTCTTGCTATATTCCGAAAAAGAATATTGCGTATATTGCAACCGGAGATGTCAGAGTTGATGCCGAACCTGACCGATTTAAAACAAATACTTGCTTGTTAAGGAGAGTGAAGAACTGTGGAAGTGAAGATTAACAGAGAAATACGAAATTACACAGAATCAATGTTTTTCGGACTGTCGCTCAGACAGTTCATTTTTTCTGTACTTGCGTGTGGTGTGGCAGTAGGGTTGTACTTCTTACTCAAACCGCATCTTGGAACAGAAACAGTATCGTGGGTGTGTATTTTGGGAGCAGCACCATTTGCAGCTCTCGGTTTTGTGAAATACAACGGAATGACAGCAGAAAAATTTATCTGGGCGTGGATTAAGTCAGAGTTTTTAATGCCGAAAAAGCTGATGTTCCTGCCAGACAATCTCTACTATGAAGCATTGAAGCCTACTATCGAAGCCCGTGAGAAAGGCTTGCCTGTTGCTGTAAAGAAGCAGAAACGGCAGGCGGCAAAGCCAGAGAAAAAGAAACCAAGAAAATCAAAAAAGCGTAAGGAGGCAGACTATGATAAAAACGCTTAGAAACCTGTTCAAGCAGGATAAGGAAAAGTTTGTTGTGCCAAAATCGGTACAGGCGGTTATCCCCATTAAGACTATCTGGGAGGACGGCATTTTCCTTGTGGGCAAGAACAAGTACGCAAAGACCTTTAAGTTTGAGGATATAAACTATGCCGTGGCAAGCCGTGAGGACAAGGAAGCGATGTTCCTTGAGTATTCGGAGCTTCTTAATGCCCTCGACAGCGGTGCGACCACGAAAATCACTATCAACAACCGTCGCTTGAATAAGGCAGACTTTGAGCAGACCATTTTAATCCCTATGGCGGAGGACGGTTTGGATAAGTACCGCACAGAATACAATAAAATGCTCCTTGATAAAGCGACAGGGGCAAACTCCATCGTGCAGGATAAGTATGTGACCATATCTGTCTGCAAGAAGAATATCGAAGAAGCACGACACTACTTTGCCCGTGTGGGAGCTGACCTTATCGGGCATTTTTCACGGCTCGGCTCAAAATGCACCGAGCTTGACGCAGAGGAAAAGCTCCGCATCTTCCACGATTTCTACCGCACGGGCGAGGAAACGGCGTTCCGTTTTGATATGGTGCAGAGTATGAAAAAAGGTCACGATTTCAAGGACTATATCTGCCCCGATACCTTTGAGTTTGAAAAGGACTGTTTCAGAATCGGTAACCGATACGGGCGTGTGATTTTCCTGCGTGAATATGCTGCCTATATCAAGGACAGTATGGTAGCCGAGCTTTGCGAGCTGAACAGAAATATGATGCTGTCCGTGGATGTTGTTCCTGTTCCCACAGATGAAGCGGTGCGTGAGGTGGAAAACCGTCTTTTAGGTGTGGAAACCAACATCACGAACTGGCAGAGAAAGCAAAACCAGAACAACAACTTTTCGGCGGTTATCCCTTACGACCTTGAACAGCAGCGGAAAGAAAGCAAGGAGTTTTTAGATGACCTTACCACCCGTGACCAGAGAATGATGTTTGCAGTGCTTACGATGGTGCATACGGCGGATAGTAAAGAACAACTTGATAATGATACAGAAGCGTTGCTCACAACAGCGAGAAAGCATCTTTGTCAGTGTGCGGTTCTAAAATTTCAGCAGATGGACGGACTCAATACCGTTATGCCATACGGTACAAGGAAAATTGATACCTTCAGAACCCTTACAACCGAGAGCCTTGCAGTGTTTATTCCGTTCAGAGTTCAGGATATTTACCACGAGAACGGTATTTACTACGGTCAGAATGTTATCAGTAAAAATATGATAATTGCCGACCGAAAACAGCTTCTTAACGGTAATTCCTTTATCCTCGGTGTATCCGGTGGCGGTAAGTCCTTTGCGGCTAAGGGGGAGATTGAAAATATTATCCTTTCTTCCGACGCCGATGTAATCATCATCGACCCTGAGAGGGAGTATTCCCATCTTGTAAATGCACTTGGTGGCGAGATTATCAATATCTCCGCAACATCGAATAACCATATCAATGCAATGGATATGAACAAGGACTATGGCGACGGAGCAAATCCTGTTATCTTGAAATCCGAGTTTATTATGTCCCTTTGCGAACAGCTTATCGGCGGTACAAATCTCGGAGCAAAGCAGAAGTCCATTATTGACCGTTGCACTGCAAGCGTTTACCGCACCTATCAGCAGAATGATTACACCGGTCAGGTTCCGACCTTGCAGGATTTCAGAGATGAACTTCTCAAACAGGATGAGCCGGAAGCAAAGGAAATCGCTCTTGCTATTGAGTTGTTTACCCACGGTTCGCTGAACACATTTGCAAAGCAGACAAATGTAGACACTCACAATCGACTTATCTGTTATGACATTCTCGACCTTGGTAAGCAGCTTATGCCAATCGGTATGCTTGTCGTCCTCGATAGCATTTTGAACCGAATCACACAGAACCGAGCAAAGGGTAAGCATACCTTTATCTTCATTGATGAGATTTATCTCTTGTTCCAGCACGAGTATTCTGCAAACTTCCTCTTTACACTCTGGAAGCGTGTAAGAAAGTACGGTGCATACGCAACCGGTATCACGCAGAATGTGGACGACCTTTTGCAGAGCCATACTGCAAGAACAATGCTTGCGAACAGCGAGTTTATCATTATGCTCAATCAGGCTTCTACCGACAGACTGGAACTTGCAAAACTTCTGAATATCTCCGACCTTCAGCTTTCGTATATCACAAATGTTGACGCAGGACACGGACTTATCAAGGTGGGCAGTTCTCTTGTTCCGTTTGCAAACAAGTTCCCGAAGAATACGAAGTTGTACCGCTTGATGACGACGAAGCCCGGTGAAGGCTTATAAGGAGGTGTTTTCTATGGCAAAAATTCAATTCAGAAACAAAGCACACAGAGATTTCGTCTTTGAAAATCTCGAAAAGTGCAGACACAATGACTGCTATCATCAGGCGTTTTTCTATGTGATGGGCATTTCAGAAGAAACCAGAATGAATATCGGAAGAATGTTTGATTTTAAGAACGATTGCATTGTGCCGGAGGGGATGTATGGTGGCTGGCAGACCAGTGGAACAGTCAAGGTCTGCCACCTTGCCTTTAATCTTTGGAACGGTTTTACGGAGGAGGAAAAAGAAAATCTTTTCACACCGGAGGAATTATTCTGTTGCGGATATGCTCCCTACTTTATGGAGGGTATCAAACTCAGGTATCCCGAATATTGTAGAGATTTGACTCCACCTAAAAGAAAAGATATGGAAAGGTAAAGGTATAAAACGATGAATAAGAAATTAAGAATTGCGGTTATATCGCTATTAAGCGTTGTACTTGCTGCGAGCGTAGTCTTCTTGGTCAAAGACTACTGCGACTCAAAAAAACAGGCAGAACTCTATGATAACCTGATTGAAACCGTTGAGGATACAGACGATACGAAGGATACGGTGTCATATTCCGAAGAAAAGAACTTTCTGCCAGACTATCAGGAACTGTATATGCAGAACAACGATATGGTCGGGTGGATAAAAGTTAAGGATACAAAAATCAACTATCCGGTTATGCAGTCAAAAGATAATCCAAATTTCTATCTAAGACACGGATTTGATAAAGGTTATACAGTGTACGGTTGTCCGTATGTGCAGGAAAACTGCGATGTGGACGCTCCGTCAGACAACCTTGTTATCTACGGTCATCATATGAACGACAATTCGATGTTCGCCGGACTGATGAAGTATGCCGATAAATCCTTTTGGAAAAAGCACAAAACCATTCAGTTTGATACGCTGATCGAGAAGGGTAAGTATGAAGTAGTGGCTGCTTTTAAGACAGAAGTATATACAGATAGCCCAAACAGTTTCAGATACTATGATTTTGTCAATGCAGATACGGCAGATGATTTCAATGCGTATATTGCCAAGTGCAAGAAACTTGCTATCTATAATACAGGAGTAAATGCAGAATATGGCGATAAATTGATTACGCTTTCCACTTGCGAGTATTCTCGTAACAACGGAAGAATGGTCGTCGTGGCAAAGAAAGTGGCTGAGTAAGGAGGGATAAGCCTTGTATGATTAGTTTGATAAATTTAGCGGTGTTGTTCACAGCGAAAGTTGCGGACAATGCCCTAAGTACTACAAAAACAATATTAGTACAAAGAAGTCGGTGGATACTTGCAGGTATTGCGGTTATCATATCCGACTTCATTTATTTTTGGATAACGAAAAGAGTTGTTTCTGCGAATAACGAGATTGCAATGCTTGTTGTTGCCGTTGCAGGTGGTGTGGGTTGTTCTCTCGCCTGCTTTATCAATGAGAAAATGTCAAAGGACAGAACATATGTGAATGTGATTATGTCCGATGACCTTGAAGAAATGAAGCATTTACGAGATTTTCTAGCACAGCACCACATCACAAATGTTGCAAGCGACAGCTACACTCTTGACTGGAACGCAAAGACAATCTCTATTACCGCTTATCCCGAAACAAAAGCAGAAAGCCGATTGATTAACGAGTATATTGCCGACAGTTCGACAAAATTCAAGAGAGTTATTCAACCGGTTTAGGAAGGAGGTTTGATGTGGCTGATATTAAAACAAGAGAAACAGTCAAAGGCACGATAAAGACCTTGGATAAAGCTGCCATTGCCGGTCAGAAAATGAAACAGGCATATATCGCCACAAAGGACAAAGCAGAACATTCGGTAAATACAAATGAGAATACTGCGGAAGAATATGCTGCCGATAAGACGGAAGCCGGAATTGATGAAATCGCACATAAAGGTGCGTATGCTTTTGATAAAGCCGGACGAAAAGGCGTTCAGGAAACAAAGCAGAATATTCAATCTGCCAAAGAGGGCATACAGCGTTTCAAACAGCAGAGAGCAGAAAAGGCAATGAACGCTCAGAAAACGCAAGGTAGACCTACAACGGTTGGTAGTTCTTCAGCACAGACGCAAACAACATCGGCAATCAGGACACTTGAAAAGCCGGAGAAAATGGTTAAACAATCTGCGACTTCCGCAGGAAAGAAGAATATTAAACTTGCAGGTAAGGAAGCGGCAAAAACAACGCAGAGGTCTGTTAAGACTGCCGAGCATACCGCAAGGGCAAGCATTAAGACCAGTCAGCAGACGGCAAAAGCCGCACAGAAAACTACTCAGGCGACGGTTAAGGCTTCACAGAAAGCAGCTCAGGCGGCAAAGAAAGCGGCAAAATCTACAGCAGATACCGTCAAAGCCACAGCGAAAGCTACCGTTGCGACAGTCAAAGCGATTATTGCAGGGACAAAAGCACTTGTAGCAGCAATCG
>ERZ894251.508-NODE-508-length-19892-cov-16.889550_pt1 | contig 19892 bp, 22 predicted proteins | sample MGYA00380301_ERZ894251 | MGnify/ENA primary metagenome ERZ894251 (study PRJEB32331, sample SAMN06328418) | human gut metagenome | biome: human gut microbiome; feature: stool | host: Homo sapiens | collected 2014-02-13 ... | reverse complement strand
GGGCCGGGCCGCCGGCGCCGGGCGCCATGCTGGGGGTGCATGGGCGGGCTGCCGCCCTGGCCGCAGCAGAGATGATGGGCCAGCCGCTGCCGCCCGCATGCACGCAGGCAGTTTATTGGGGCGCCCAGCCGCCGCCTTGGCAGGCAAAGGGGGTGCGCTTTGCAGCACTGGGCCCCGAATGGGCAGAACTTGTTTGTGCGCACAATGCCCTGCTTTCCCGAGATGAAATGGCTGCGCGCCTTGCGGCGGGGGTTTTCACAGGGGCCTTTCTGCCGGGCCCGCAGGGTTGGCAGCTGGCGGGGTTCATTGGCCAGCACCCCGGTGGAAGTATGGGCATGCTGGCGGTTTTGCCGCAGTTCCGCCGCATGGGGCTGGGCGCCGCGCTGGAGGCGCACGCCATTGCGCGGCTGCTGCGGCAGGGGCGCGTGCCGTTCTGCTATATCTCTGCAGGCAACCGCGCCTCGCTTGCTTTGCAGAAAAAGCTGGGCCTTTGCCTTCGGCGCGATCTGTACTGGCTGGGCGGGGCGTAATGCCCGTGCCGTGGGGCCGCCTTGCCGGAAGGCAGAAAAGATGGTATACTTTTACAAAAGGAGAAAGATGCAAGGGGGCGGCGGCACAGTTTGCGGCCGGATGGCCTGCCAGCCGCGGCGCTGCGCCTTTGCCGCAGCGCAAAATGGCTGCAGCCCCTGGATAGGCATCTGGGCGCGGCATGCCAAAGGCATGCCGGTGCGCTCTGCAAGAAAGAGGAAATTTGAAATGGACGCACGCGAGGAACTGTGCCAGAAGCTGATGGACATTGTGGACATCGGCTATGACCTGATGGCAGAATACGATTCGTTGCCGCACCAATACGGCGAGGTAACGATGTACCAGGCGGAATCGAAAGTAATTCAGTATATTGGGCGGCATAAATCGGCAACCATCACCGAAATAGCGGCAAGCAATGGCAAAACGCCCAGCGCCTACAGCCAAATTATTCGCAAGCTTAAGCAAAAGGGCTGGGTAGAGCAGGTGCGCAACCAGCACAACAACCGCGAGTACAACCTGTTCCTTACAGAGGCGGGCTGGCGGGTGTTCAACGACCACCACAAGTTCGAGCAGGCCTGCTATGCGCGCACATTTCAGAAGCTGGAGATATTCACCGATGAAGAGCTGGAGCTGTACTGCCGCGTGCAGCAGCGCCTGAACGAGGCGTTCCGGCTGGATGTAGAAGACAGTTACCAACTTGCAAAAAAGAAATAAACAGGGTCTGTTTTGTCGAACCCGCACAAAATGTGCGGGTTCGATTTGTTTTATTTGCGAATTGAAAACAATATATTATTGGCTTAATATTAAAGCGTCTTAATAATTAAGCATCTTGAAATAAGATGCAAAAGGAGTGTGAGGCCGCCGGTTGAATTTAGCTAAGGTGTTGCAGGAACGAGTGAGAGTTACAACTTGATGAATGCGGAAAGGAAGATGAAGGAATGAAGCAGAAAACGGGTAAATTAACAGGGCTGCATTGGTTATCCGTTGTGATACTGGGCATGTGCTATACCACATTTGGAAATATGCAGTATCTTGTGCAGTACTATTATGTCATGTACCAAGAGGCAAATGGGCTGACAGATATGCAAATGAGCACGATTTTGACGGCAATTGGCATCGCGGCCGTAATTGCCTATGCCTACAATGGTTTTTTGACAGACCTTATCAAGCCCAGGCTTTTGATGACATTTACACTCAGCCTGGCCATTTTGGGCGGCGTAATTTTGCTGTTCAACCCTGGCTATGTGGCCTCTATTATCATTTTCTGCGGATACGCTCTGCTGCCTATGTGGGGCCCGATGTCGAAATTGCTGGTGGGCATTTCTACAGAAGAACAGGCAGATAAAATTTTCGGATATCTGGATTTCTTTACAGCGGTGTTCGGCCTGGCGGCCGGTTTCATAGCCGCGCGCATCGTTGCTTCGTCCGGCAGCACCATGGCTGTGCGGGGCCTTATCATTTTCAATACGGTATGCAACCTGATCGGCCTGCTGGGTGTCTGGTACATTGGCGGCAAAGCCAAAGCGGTTTCAACTGCGGCCGAGGGCAGTGAAGAGGATGCCTTCAGCTTCAAAAAAGTGCTGATTCTGTTCCGCGACCCCAACCAGTGGTTGCTGTGGCTTGGCATTGGGTTAGGATATACGGGCTATATTGCAATGACCTATGCAAGCCCGCTGCTGACGGATGTGTTTGGTATGTCTGTCTCCAGCGTCACGGTGGTGGATGCCATCAAGAATAACGCAATTGGCCTGATTGCACCGCTGATTGCAGGCAGCCTTGCGTCCAAGTTTGGCGCGGTGCGCTCTTACTTTGTGTGGCTGGCGCTGTACGTCATTGCCGTGGTGGCTGTAATTGTAACGCCGTGGGCCCCGGCGCTTGTGGCGGTGGTGGTGCTTTCTGTTGTGCTTTTGTCCTTCTCGGTGAAAGGCCGCAGTGCCATTTCCAACACCGTGCTTACCAATGCAAAAACGCCAATGGCCCTGTTTGGCACATCCGTTTGCATCCAGAGCGTGTTTATGACCATCCCGGATACTTTCTGCTATAACATTGCAGGCAATATGCTGGAAACATACGGCAACAACGGCTACTATTACATTTTTGGCATGTGCCTGGTGTTTTCTGTGGCGGGGCTTATCTGCAACATTATTTTGGACCGCCGCCTGAAAGCAGGCAAAACGTCCGAGTGGTTCTTTAGCCAGCATCTGCAGAAAAAGCAATAAAATAAAAGCTGTGTGTATGAAAACAGTATGGAAAGGAACAGCAGAACAATATGGCGAACTATAACTTTGATGAAATTATCGACCGCACCGGCACAGACAGTATGAAATATGACGCCGGCCGTGTTTACAACCCCGATTTGCCGGAAAAGCATATTCCCATGTGGGTGGCAGATATGGACTTTGCCTGCCCGCAGCCCATGCTGGACGCGATGCACGAAAGGCTGAACCGGCGCATTTTGGGCTATGCCAACTATACGTCCACACTGGGCGACAATTATTTCGAGGCCGTGTGCGGCTGGCTGAAACGCCGCCACAACATTGATGCCAAAAAAGAGAATATCTCTTTTGCAGAGGGCGTTATCAACGCAGCATATGCCCTTGTGGACTGCATGACAAAGCCCGGCGAAAGCGTAATGGTGTTCACGCCCAGCTATCAATATATTTACGACCCCATTTGGAAGCTTGGGCGCAACGCAATCAAAATGCCGCTTATCAATACGGACGGCTATTACACCATCGACTTTGACGCGTTTGAAAAGGCGGCGGCCCGCCCGGACGTGACCATGCTGATGTTCTGCAGCCCGCACAACCCCAGCGGGCGTGTGTGGACGGAAGAAGAACTTCGGCGAATTGGCGACATCTGCCTTGCAAACGGTGTGCGCATTGCAAGCGACGAGATTCATTGCGATTTGACGCGCAAGGCATCTCATATGGTGTCCATCACCTCTCTGTACCCGCAGGACCCGCGCATTGTCACCATGATGAGCACAAGCAAAACCTTCAACTGTGCGGGCAACCATCACTCTTACATCATCGTCTATGACCAGGAGATCAAAGAGATTCTGGACGACAACAATTATTGCGGAACGATGAACCCGCTTTCTGTAGAAGCGGTAATTGCCGCGTATACCAAATGTGAGGACTGGCTGGACGAACTGCGGGATTATATTGACGCAAACTTTGCATATCTGGACGAATTCATTAAGGAAAACCTGCCCAGGGCAAAGTTCCGCATTGCAGAGGGAACTTATCTTGCCTGGATTGACCTGAGCGGTTATGTAAGCGACTATGAAGGCGGCATGAAAGAGCTTGAAACACGAATTTCCAAAGCGGGCCTGTATCTGGAATACGCAGGGGAATTTGTGGAAAACGATGATGGGTTTGCGCGCATGAATATGGCCTGCCCCCGCAGCACGGTGCAGAAGGCCTGCGAAATTCTGAAAAGTGTGCTGGAGGGCTGAAGAAGATGAGCCATGTGAAAATTCAAACGGAACATGCCCCTGCGGCCATTGGGCCGTATTCGCAGGCAGTGCAGGCAGGCGGCACGGTTTATGTTTCCGGGCAGCTTCCCATCAACCCGGCTACCGGTGAGTTTGCGGGCGAGGATATCCGCGCACAGGCGCGCCAGTCGCTGGAGAATATCAAGGCCATTCTGGCCGCGGCGGGCATGGGCATGCCCAATGTGGTAAAAACCACCGTTCTGCTGCAGGATATGGCAGATTTTGCCGCCATGAACGAAGTGTATGCCGAATATTTCACCGAGCCGTACCCGGCCCGCGCTGCGTTTCAGGTGGCAAAGCTGCCCAAGGGCGCACTGGTGGAAATAGAAGCCGTGGCGGTGCAGCCATAAGCGAAAGGAGGGCGCCTGTGCAGCAGGTTTATGAGTTTTTAAAAAAGTGCGAGGTTTTTTACCTTGCCACCTGGGACGGCGCACGCCCCAGGGTGCGCCCGTTCGGCGCGGTAGATTTGTTTGAAGGCTCGCTGCTGATTCAAACCGGCAGCAACAAACAGGTGGCGGCACAAATGCGCGCCTGCCCGCACGTTGAGCTGTGTGCATACGACAGCGGGGTGTGCCTGCGCGTTGCCGCCGATATGCGCGAGGTGAGCAGCGCAGAGGCCTGCGAACATATGCTGCAAGCGTATCCATATTTGAAAGATACCTATCATGCGCAGGCGCCCATGGCCTTATTCGCCCTCACGCATGGGCGTGCGGTGTTTACCTCTGACGAGGCCGGGGAACAGGCAATTACCTTTTAGAACCAAAACACTTCTTGCGGAAAGGAGCCGCCCATGCCGCTGATCCATGTCCGAACCAATCTTGCTGTCCCCGAGGAAAAGCGCATTTGTTTGCAACACAAAATGCAGCGCGCCATCCCCTTGTTGCGCGGCAAAGAGGAAAGCTGGCTGATGTTTGAATTGACAGAGGAATGCTTTCTTTGGTTTGAGGGCACAGATGCCTCGGCCGCCATGGTGGAGGTGGCGGTTTGGAGCGGGCTGGACGCCGCCGATTGCGAGGCATTAACCGAGAGGGTCTCGCAAGAGGTTTCCGAGGTGCTGCAAATACCAATGCCCCGCATTTATGTCAGGTATTCACAGGCGCCTTACTGGGGCTGCGGCGGCAAAAACCTTTAAATGCAAAGCCAAACAGGCAAAAAGAAAGCAGGCGTGCCGGAGGGATTCTTCCGGCACGCCTGCTTTTTCAGAGAAGTCCCCTTGCCTGCAGCATGGAGAGAAACGCCGCATTTGTAAGCTTCTGCGCAAACAATTCGCGAAATTTTACGCTTTTTTCGCGCCCCTCTGCGCGCAGCTTTTCCATCTGCAACGCAAGGGCCTGCTGCTGGGCCTGCAGCTCTTCGCACATATCTTCATACTGGGCCAGCCGTTCTATGGCTTCGCCCTGCGCAAAGCCGTCTGCCATGTGCACGCAGGCCAGCGGCGCCCGGGCGCTGCCGGCCGTGCGGTGGGTAATGCGTTCCATACCGGTCCCTCCTGTGCGGGTTACTGTGCCGCCTGTTCCAGCTGTGCCAGCAGCGCGCGGCAGCCAGCCTCTATCTGGGCATATGCTGTTTCAAAATCCCGGGTGTACCAGGGGTCTGCAATGTCGCCGGGCGTGCCGGTATAATCCAGCAGGCGGTGCACCTTGCCCTGCGCGTCCGCGCCAAAACGCCGGCACATGGCGTCCGCATGCCGCTGTTCCATGCCAATCAGCAGGTCAAACGCCTGCGCGTCCGCTTTCTCTATCTGCCGCGCATATTTCCCCTCGCACGAAATGCCGTGCCGCGCCAGCATGGCGCGGGCCGGCGGATACACCGGGTTGCCCAGTTCCTCGCTGCTCAGCGCCGCGCTTTGCACCTCATAGGCCTGCGCCCGGCCCGCCTTCTGCACCATTGCGCGAAACACAAATTCTGCCATTGGGCTGCGGCAGATGTTGCCGTGGCACACGAAAAGTACTCGTGTCATATGGAAACCCTCCTAACTGCAATCATTCTATCATAAACTGCCAGGTTTTGAAAAAGGAAAATGAGGGGGGAAACGAAAAGCGCCCTGCAAAAGCAGGGCGCATACTTCTTGCCTTATACTGTCTGGAAGATTTTTAAATTGCTTTTCTCCAGGTTCTTTTTTTGTGTTCTGAGGGCCTCTCGCTTTTTTACATATTCATGGCATCCTTTTGCCTCAGAAGAATGTAAAAGCCTCGTAGCGCTTCCAACTGCCGGGGCGCCTTTATAAATCAACTTTTTCAAAGCGTTTTGCAGAAATTTGATATGACAATAAAACCAATACGCCATAACAGATCATCCCGGTGATTAAAACCGGCAGCTGCATCAGCAGATGCCCTGGCTGGCAGCTGTCCATCCAGGCAAGTGCCGGAACATGGGCTACAGTTTCTATCGCTACCATGAGAAGAACCATAGGAATTGCCGCAAGGATAAATGATTTTCCAACTTTGTAACCATTTTGATAAAACGCCGTGAGGAATATCAAATCAAACACCGCGTATAAGAAAAAGCCAAAACCATACCATGCAACAGTTGCGTCTAAGCCTACAGGGTTATTTGCTATGTTCAGCATGTTTCGCAAAAGTGCAAACGGAATAGAAAAAAGCAACTGAAACAGCTGGAAGAAAACGACCAGCAGGCACTTTCCCAGAACACTTTCCCGCTTTGTCACGGGAAGAATGGCCGTGTACCAAGCATCATTCGTCTCACGCGCATTCAAAAAAGTGATGTAAGGTGCTAAACATCCAAACATAAAAATTACGCTGTAAGGATAAGATGGCACCAGAACAAGGCAACCTAAAAAGGTAAAAACAATCGAGGTCGGGTGAGCGGCAAGCCGGATTTCCTTATACAGCAGCGTCATCATCCCATTCGCTCCTTTCCGTCCGCAGCATAATTTCTTCCAGCGTGAGCGGCCCTGTATCCTCTGGCATTTTTAAATGTTCAAAAGAGTGAAGAAATGTGTCTTTGCCCGCGCTTTTCAGCACACAGCCATTCTGAATATAGGTGATGTCATCTGCGCATTTGTCCAAGTCGGAAGTAATATGCGTAGAAAATAAGATAGCGCAGTTCTCATTTTTCACGATTTGTCGGAAAATGTGTAGCAGTTCCTCACGGGATATGGGGTCAAGGCCAGAAGTTGGTTCATCCAGAATTAGCAGCTCGGCATGGTGCGATAATGCCAGAGCAAGCAGGTATTTTACTTTCATGCCGTTTGAAAGTTCTTTGAATTTCTTGCTTTCCTCTAAAGCAAACCGCTTGATGTACTTCTGATACTGCTCCTGATCCCAGTTTTTGTAAAATTTTTGGGTGACAGCCGCAATATCAGAAAGTTTTTTCAGCGGGTAAAAGTCAATTCCGCCAAACACAACGCCGATGCGCTGTTTGCACTCTTTTTCATGCTGATAAAAATTCTTTTGGAACATGGTGACACGCCCACTTTCTGGCGGCACCATGTTGAGAATTGCTTTTAAAGTTGTGCTTTTTCCAGCCCCGTTTTTCCCAATCAGCCCCATAATATGGTTAGGGGCAAGCGAAAAGCTGACATTTTCCAGAGCGAACCCGGGGTAGTGTTTATGGAGATTCTGGATGCTCAAGATATTTTCCATTCATGGTTTCCTTTCCATCGGGGGTATCTGCCATATTCAAAGCGGTTTTGAATAGCTGGGCAATACCCAAGAAAAATTCTTCTTTCATCAGGGCAATTCCCGGATGTTCCGGGTTTTCATCTCCTAAAATGACCAACCTATCTCCGGGTTTCATTTGGAATACATCTCTGGCCTGTTTGGGAAGTACGATTTGGCCGCGTTCACCCACACGAACTGCGCCAAATATGTGCTTGCCTCTGGGCGGAATATGGAAGCCGATTTGTTCCTGGTCATGATGGATGAGGGCCTCAAGCTCCACATCATACAGTTTTGCCAGCGCGGCACAATTCAGAATATCGGGCACAGATTGGCCGGCCTCCCATTTTGCAACGGCCTGCCGGGAAACGCCAATCTGCTCGGCCACATCTTCTTGGGAGTATTTATTCAGTTGCCGCAATGTGGTTAAATTGCGGGCAATATTATTTTTCTGCGGCTTCATACTTTTCACACCTCCTAAGTCCATTATATCTTTAGGCTTTCGCAAGTTCCACCAACCACTGCAGGCAAAATATGTTATGGTTGGTTGCATAACTGCACATTTGTTTTTTGACGCATGCGCATTGCTTGAAGAAAACCCTGCGCCGCCTGCAGCCAACTGTATTTTCGACAAAGATGGCCCCGCCAGGGCGGTTTCAAAAACAGTGTGGGGCGGGCATAGAAAGCACCTTATACCCACATGAACCTATCCGCCTTGCTGGGTTTTGCAGGGCCCTTCCAGTTCCAGCCATGCCCCGGCCCGCTGTTTTGGTTTTGCATTGACGCACTGTGGCGCAGATGATATGATGAAGCTATAAAGGAGGGCTTTCTATGGTGGAACAGAGGAATGTGGCGCTGTGTGTCATTCTCACCATCGTCACCTGCGGCATTTACGGCATTTACTGGTTCATTTGTCTTGTGAACGATTTGAACTATGCAACGGGGGATGTGCAGTCGCCATCCGGCGGCATTGTGTTCCTGTTGGATATTGTCACCTGTGGCATCTATGGCCTGTACTGGTGCTATAAGGCTGGCGATAAGCTGGACCGCATAAAACAGCAGTGGGGCATCCCCAGCAGCAACACAGGTATTCTGTATCTGATTTTGAGCCTGCTGGGGCTGGACATTGTGGTGTGGGCCCTTGTGCAAAACGAAGTGAACGGCATGACGGGCGGCGCCGCCGCATGAGTGTGCCTTCTGCCCGGAAAAAGCGGCTGGCGGCCGCAGTGGGCCTGGCCCTGGCGGCAGGGCTGGGTTATGCGGCATGGGTGCGGGCCACCGGGTTGGGCGTGCCATGCCCGTTCCATATGTTGACGGGGCTTTATTGCCCGGGCTGCGGCGTCACGCGTTGCATTAGCGCCCTTTTGCAGGGCAATTGGCAGGCAGCCCTGCGCAGCAATGCTGCCATTGTGGTGCTGGCGCCCTTTTTTGTCTGGCTGGGCTGGGCTGCGGCGCGCAGCTATTTGGCCTGCGGCAGCATACGGCTGACCAGACGGCAGAACGCCGCCGTGTATGTGGCCATTGCGGCGTTGGTGGTGTTTGGCGTTGTGCGCAATTTGCCCGCCTTCTGGTTTTTGCGCCCGCCTGCCTGACAGTAAAATAGAAAGCAACACCCCTTCGGCCAAAGTTGGCCGAAGGGGTGTTGCTTTTATCTGGCCTGTGGCGGTGTGCCAGGGCGCAGCGGCTGGCAGAACAGCCCATGCTGTGTGCAATACCACACCAGAAGCGCGCCCTTGGTGCAGGGCACGCGCGCCTGCATGGCCCATTCCGGGTAAAGCTTTTTCATCAGCAAGCTGTCGCCGGTTAACACTGCCAGGAAAGAGATGAAATGTTCTTTCGTCATTTCGTGCCCGCAGGTGATGAAATATTCCCCGTCGGCCTCCTCTACGGTTAGCTGCTGGCCCGGCCCGGCCTGGGCCATGGCAAGCGGCTTCAACCGTTTGCCACAGCAGGAAACGGTAGCCTGGCCCGTAGAGGTGAGCACTGCCCCGCAGGCAGGGCATACATAAAATCGAAGTTTTTTCATATTGCCTCCTGTGTCTTCATTGGGCGCCAGTTCGCCGCACAAAAGGCTTTCGATTCCGGCGCCAAGGGCCTCGGAGAGCCCGGCCAGCAAAGAGACATCCGGGCTGCCCAGCCCGCGCTCCCACTTTGAAACTGCCTTGTCGCTTACATGAAGTGTTTGCGCCAGCTGTAACTGGGTAAGGCCCTTTTCGCGCCGCAGTTTTTGAATCAGGCGCCCTGTCTTTTCATGGTCCATACTCTCTGCCTCCCGGTTTATTGTATCAGCCCACAGAAAATGCACAACCGACGCTTCGTAGAGTTTTTCGGCCTGCTAGGGCAGATGGCGGCGGCCTATCCCGCGCATGCGGTTCAGAAAACGGGTGGAAAGCTTGTTGATGTGTTCTTCATTGTACACAAGAAGCTCGTAGGCGTCCATCATGCTCAATGCGTATAGCAGCATGCTGAGGCCAAGGGCCACAATGGGCAGCAGCGCAGGCACGGCAACGTGCTCTGCCACGGCCCCCTGGTCCAGTGCCAGCCCGCACACAGTGCCGCCCACAAGCACCAGCACGAAAAAGCCTGCTGCCATGGCCACATACCATTTTTTCAGGCGGGCATACCGCGATGAAAGTTCTTGCAGAAACGCTTGGTCGAACAACAGGGCGTTCTGCTTCAGAGGGCGGTATTCATAGTCCCGGTCCGTTAGGCAGGTGACGAGAACGCCGCACAGCCCCAGCACGGCCACCACTACGCAGCCCAGCACACCGGCAGAAGTGCTGCCCAGCAGAAAATATGGAATGCCGGAACACACAAGGCAACTGATGCTGAGGCACAGGTTCCGCGCAAAGCGGCTTTCATGGGAAAGCCAGCTTTGCGCTTTTTCCCGGCTGACGTAATAGTCGCCGGCCGCTGGGCCGTCTGCTTCGCCGCTGTTTTTCAGCAGATAATCAATCGAGACGGAAAAAATATTGCCCAGCATCATCAGCTTTTCCGTTTCCGGAAAGCCCTGGTCATTTTCCCATTTGCTGACAGCCTGGCGGGTGGTGTTCATCTGTTCGGCAAGTTGTTCCTGGGAAAGGCCTTTTTCTTTTCTAAGTTTGAACAGTTTTTCTCCGAATGTCATGGGAAGGTTCCCTCCTTCGTTTTGATGGCCTGAGCATATCAAAGCGGGGCGGAAAATTCTATCACCCTGCACATTCACTTTGTCAACTTCAGGTTGCGCTGCTATTTTTATGCCCCAAAACGGCGCTTTGGCGGGCGATGCATGCGGTTTTTGCCTTTTGCCGCTCTTATTGTAGCGCGAGGCCCCGGGCCGCGCAAGCAGCGCCAAAGCCAGGAAACAGAAAAGGCCCGGCAAGTGCCGGGCACAAAGCGTGGTGAGTTGTGTTGAGCGCCAGGGGGGCGGCCCGGCAATTTTAAGAGAATTGTAGTATAAAAACCGGCAGGCAACCCGTCAGGATTGCCGGGCTTTTTGAGCGCGCTAGGCGCCAATGTTATCTCAAAACGGGTGTTTTCTTCCGCGCGCCTTTACCGGGGAACGCAACCTGCAGCCATCGAAAATAATTGCCGGCAGATAACACGGGGAAATAACACTAACAGAACCTGGCAATCATCTTCTGAAAAAATTTTTGCACATCAAGCTTGTGGAAATTGAAGAGCTAAAAGAAATCTCAGAATTGGCTTTGGCCTAATTTTTAGGCGTCAGGACATGATTTCATTTGTTCTGCCTTTTCAAGAGACAAAGCCACAAGAATTTGAAAAGCTTTTTCGTTTTGTTCAATAATCACTTCGCCGTCATATGTTTTGGCAATGCTGCGCAAGATTTTTAAACCTAAACCATCTCTTGAAGAAAGTTCTTTCTGCGGCAAAGGGTTTTCCTCTTTTACAAAGACAAAACCACCGTCTAATACCGCCGAAAGGGAAATTGTTCGTTGTTCGGCCGGCAATTTTTTACAAGCGGTGATCGCATTGTCTACGATATTAGAGAAGATAGAACAAAGGTGGATGTTTTTAATGGGGAGGCCTTCTGGAAGCATAATACTATGCTGTAAAATGATGTGCTCGTGTTCACATTCGGCGTGTTTAACGGCCAGGATGGAATCAACCGTAAGGTTTGCGCAATATGCACCATGCGATATATTCAACGCATCAAGCATGCTATCCAGCATTTCTAATACTTCTGGAACTGCTTGTGGATGCCCGCTGCGCAGCATGGAAGCAATTGCAGAAACGCGATTTTTGTTATCGTGACGGTAACGTGCAATGCTCTGTTCTACTGTCAGAAAGCTTTTATATTCATTTTCTTGGATGCGTGCGGTGTATTCTGCTTCTGCAAGCTGTTGCTCCAGACGGGTCTTTTTGGCAGTTTCCACAAGTGTATAAAACATTGCTACATCCGATGCTGCACACAGAAAAATAGCAAACAGAAACACTCCGATACTGAGCATATGCAGCCCGGTGGCCATACTGTAGGTGCAGGCGAACAAAAGAAGTGTCTGCCCAATGGGAAAACAAATAAATAAGAGCAATGTTTTCAGCGGCAGGGGCTCCACTACTTTTTCACGGTGAAAGATAAAACGCTGAAGAGGCCGAATAGCCGAAAAACTGAGCACCGCATAGATAAGCAGCGCCACGATCATTCCATACAGCTTGGTGGGATAAGACATGGCTTTCTCCAGCGAATAGCCTAATAATCCGTGCAGAATAAAAGAAAGAGAAACCTCTGGGAAAAAGCCCCACATATAATTGCTTGCCAACGCCAAAGCTTTTAAAAAGGGCCGCCCGCGGTATAACACACACAGACCGCCAATCTGCACAGTAACCATTGCCAGTGTGCGGTATGTATAGACAACGTCCCAGTTATTCACCCCAAACAGTAAGAAAACCGATGCGTTCAATGCCATGGTGATACAAAATGTCGTCACCGCTGGCAAACGTGTCTCCAGCAGCTGCATCATATAAAATACTGTGACACAACCTTGTATCAGGTAAGCCACAAAATAGGAGAAGTCCTCCCAAAGCATTTGCAAAGCGCCTTCCTTCCTAAAGATTCATTCCGCGGTAACGCATAAATTTGAGGCGCGCGCTTTTCGACATCGAACGGCTGACAGGAAGCTTCAGGCCATTATTCAATAGAACCTCTGTACTTAATAACTGTTGTACATGCGCCATGTTGACAAGATAGCTGCTGTGAATTCTGAAAAAATCCTTTTCCAAAAGGGGTTCTACTTGGCTTAGCTTGGCGCGGTAACGAAAGGAATTCTCCTTGGTATATATTTTTAAATAGTGCTTTTGGCTTTCGATATAAAAAATTTCAGTTGCAGCAAGGTAAATTCCATCTTGAGAAGCGCCAACTTTTAATAAAGTGTTTTCTGTATGCTTGCGAAGCGCACGTGATATTTGCACACGTAAAAAATTCTCATTTATTGGTTTTGTAACGTAACCGCACAAATTTATATCCCTTAAAAATACCTGCTGTGAATATCGGTTGTTGTATGCAGTAATAAAAATAAAGGGAATAGAGGGGCAGCACTGATAGATTTGTGCGGCTACCGAAATGCCGTCTACATCTGGCAACGCAATGTCTACAAATGCCACATCCGGGATAAGCCCCCGTTGAACTGCTTCCATACAATCGGCACCTTTTGTGCAGCAGGTAAAAGAAAGCTGCTCCTGTGGGAGTATCTGCGTTATGGTTGCTTGTAATTCATTCAAAAACAACGGATCATCATCGCACAGCAAAATAGAAAGCAAGGGCCAACCACCTCTTTTTCATATTATGTCAAATTGTTTGTTTACTTGTCAATCGGAACAGAAGCAACAGCATTTAGAGGAATCAACCAATTTTGCCAGATTCTGCTTGTTTTGCCCAACCAAGCTGAAATTTAGATTCCTTATGCTATATTTTAGGTAATTATAGCAATGCCGCCGGCATAGTTTATGCAAGCACGAATTTTGGCAATAGGGGAAAGAAGGAAAATATGGTGAAATGTAATTATTGCGGCACAGAATTGAATGAAGGGGCGCTGTTTTGCAAAAAATGTGGCCAGCGTTTAAATGGCGGGGATGGCCGCCAGGCTGAAAAGGCGGATGTTGTACGCCGGGAGTGGGAAACACAGCTGAATCTTGCGCAAGCTGCTCTTGACAACCTTCGGCGTTGCTGTGCGGCTGATTTTACCGCCGGGGATAAGGTGCTGGAAGAACTGCGCGAAGAGAATACTTCCCTGCAAAAGCAAGTGAAAGAATTAACCCGCGCCCTGAAGCAGAATGAACACGACTTTTTGGAGGAAAAGAAAGCCTTGGAGCAGCGGGTGGCTTCCGCCGAAGCAGCCGCAAGGGAAGTTGAGAGGCAGGCCGCCGGTGTAATGCAGACACAACCGGAAGCCCCCGCACAATCAGACGGTTCTGCCGAGGTTCCGCAGGAAGCGACGGAGAATGGCCCCGCCGAACTTTCGAAAGCTACTTCTGCGTGCCCGCACTGCGGTGCGGAAATTACCGATGATATGCTGTTCTGCGGCGAATGCGGTGTACGGCTGAAAGAAACCTGAGTATAGAATATCAACTGATTGTCGGGAAAGAAGGAAAAATATGTTTTGCACAAAGTGCGGTACGCAGCTGCCTGAGGGCGTAAAGTTCTGCACAAAATGCGGCGCACAAGTATCACAGGGGCCAAAAGCAAAAGTGTCCGCTGGCCCAGAAGAAAAGAGCGGCCCTGCCGGGCAAGAGGCTCAGAGCGCTGTGAGCGCAACTTCAAAAGAACAAAGCCTTCCCGAAAAGGGAGAATTACAGCCCGGTGAGGCAGCCGCCCCGGAAAAGCACAAAATACAAAAAATGGCCGCTTTGCACGGTACAGCACAGCCCGGCACGGCGAAACAAAGGGGGAGGCGCTGGTATGCGCTGGTGGTTGCCGGAGGGATACTGGCATGCGCTGCACTTGCCCTTTGGGCCGTTTTTACAAAACTGGCATCTCCGGTTACCGCGTCTTCCGCAAGCGGCCAGGCTGTTTCACAGACTGAGGAAAGCATATCAAAACCGGGCTCTGCCCCACCCGCCGGTGCATTTACCGATGTGGAAGCTTTGGGCGATTTCAGCGAAGGCCTTGCGTTTGCCCGGGTCACACGGCCGGACGGCACACAGGAATATGCTTATATCACCAGCGGAGGAGAAATTGCGTTTACCCTTCCGGAGGGCTACAATTTCGGGTTTGCGTTCCACGAGGGGTACGCACCCATTGCTCAACTGCCAGGGGTGGACGATCTTCACATTGGAACAGATGAATTCTTCGCAGAAAGGGCCCTCAGCGGAGAAAACTGCCTTTACAACCTGGTGGATGCCAAGGGCAATATAATGTACAGCGATGGGCCGTACTATTTCATCGGAGAAATGGGCGAGGGCAAGGTGCTTACATGGAGCATTACAGAGGATCATACCGGCACCACCCAAACGCTGGCTTACCGTGACGCCGAGGAAAACATCCTGTGGCAGGCGGATGCCGATGCTTTGTATGAAGACGCCATCTCATCCATCCCTCAAAATCTGCGAAGGCCCTGGGCCGCCCGATACCGGGATGGTATCGCGTTTCTCTATGAGGAAAACGGCGGGTTTGAGTATGTCTACGGGTACGATGGAGATGGAGCCCTTCTGCAGACCTTCCATGGAGAACGAAGCGGTGACTTTTCCAGCCCCTATTCTGACTGTTTCATTGCTTATCAGGATACGGGCATCAAGTTCCTCGCGGGAATTTATCAGCGAAGCGCGAATACCTATACACCCTTGGAAACAATGGATGACTCATTGTTTCATGAGACACACAGCATTCTGCCAGACGGATATCCTGTTGAAGCGCTTGGGAAATATTTCAATAATGGCTATACAATTGCTCCAAAAGAAAGCTTTTGGGAAGATGGCTTTTTCATTTTGGATTCTGCCGGAAACATTGTGGCAGACCGTGTGCAGGACGGGCTGAGCGACATTGGCTACGGCTTGGGCGGTTACTGGGTTGCAGAGCTTCAGAACGGCTACTACAGCCTGTTGGACACAAACGGTGAGTTGACATGTGAACCCGTGCAATCTAAGCCGGTTCATCTGGGCGATGGGCTGTTCGCCTGGGACGATGGCCGTGTGACGGATGCTTCCGGCACAGAGCAATTTCAGATGCCGGCCGGGCACGAGCCGCTGAATTGTGCCTTTGCCACAGGCGAGGATTATTTTTATCCCTCGGACGGCCTGTTCCACGAAGGAATCGCCGTGGTTACACAGGGTAATTCCTCATCGAGGCGCCCGGCGCATTTCATGGGCCGCGATGGACAACTGCTGCAAAGCAGCACAGATTTCCGAACCTATGCCGATGAAACCGATGTTGATGGCGCCGGGGCGCAAAGTACCTCTGCCCCCTCCGCTGGTGCGGAGGAAACCTCACCTCTGGCCGGGGTGGAACCCAAGGAGTTTGTGGAGAGGTACTCCCTCACGCCTGGTGCGGGAAACCTGCGCATGCGCGAAGCGCCAAATACCAATGCCGAGATTGTAGACCTTTTGTTTGAAGGAAAAGACTTTTTCTATCCCTTGAAGGAAGAAAACGGCTGGTATTACGGTGTCTATCTGGGCCAGGCCGGTTGGTGTTCCGCCGAGTATCTTGTTCCGGACAGCTCCAGCGGCAATACAGAGCATATTCTGCTGCCTGAATTCCTTTCAGCAGAGCAGCAGCTGGCGTATCTTCGGGCATATACGCTTTTCACCAGTACATACTGGGCCACTGCCCTGCGGGATTTTTCCGGAGGCGTAAAGAGTGAAACCATTATCAACGGCCAGGCGTATGTTCCCTGCAGTGCTTTCTTGGGCCAATATGCCCGCTATAAGGCGTGTGTAGACAGCCTTTTCAGCGGCTCTGCGGCACAGGCTCACTTTTTCAGCAGAGGGAATTTTGCATCTACCCCGGACGGGAAGTTATACGAAACGGCGGGTGATGGCGGCAGCATTCTGGGCGTTGATTTGCAAAGCTATAGTTTTCAGCTGGATTCCCAGACGGATATACAGGTCAATTTTACGATGACGGCCCATTACCATGGTATGGGGCACGGAGAAGGCAATTACGAAGCGGATTATTCGCGTGAATGGCAGATCTCCATGGTAAAGGGAGACGACGGGCAGTGGCGGTTTACACAGTTTGCCGCGCCCGGGTTTGGGCCGATACAGTGAGAGGTGTTTTTCATGGTCGCCATCCAGCGAATATTTTCTGCGGCCTCCGGCTGTGTGCTGCTTGCGGCCTGTCTATCGGCTTGCGGTGCGGCTGCGCCTTCCGTGCCCGTCGGCAGTACCGCAGGTGCGGCACAGAGCTCTTCCATTGTTTCTTCGGCTTCTGCGAGCAAGCCGGAATCTGCCGCTCCAGGGGTTCCTTCATCATCTGCGGAAACGGACGAGCTCTCTCCACTGGCTGAGGAAGAGCCAAAATCCTATGTGGAACCGTATGCCGTCACATTTGGCACAGGCAGCCTCCGCCTGCGCGCCACGCCAGATACGGAGGCGGAAATTTTGGACGTTTTGTACCAGAGTCAAAACTTTTTTTACCCTTTTCTGGAGAAGGACGGCTGGTACTACGGTGTTTATACCGGCCAGGTTGGCTGGTGCTCGGCAGAATATTTGACGCTCGTCAATTATGGAGATGATGAGTTTTACTTTTATCTGCCGGAATTTCTTACGGCAAAACAGCAGTGTGCTTATTTGCAGGCCTGCACGCTTGCCAATAGCATGCGCTGGGGCAGTGTCCAGATGGATCAAACCCAGGTAACCATTGATGGCGAAACATGCACGCCCTGCTCGTACTTTTTGGGGGAATATGCGCGCATGGAGGCCTGCGTGAAGGCTCTCTTTGAAGGTTCTGCACAAGAATACTTTCTCACCCGGCGGTTTAAAAATTTGAATGGAACGCTGTACGAGCTGCTGGATGGCGAAGAAATCAACTATCTGGGTATGGATTTGCAAAGCTCTGAATTTCGGCTTGTTTCCCAGAACGACACACAGGTACAGTTCACTGTGATTGGTCACTACTTTCGCCCCGGAAACGGCATCAATTTAACCGATATAGAATATACGCACGAGTGGCCCATCTCCATGGAACTGGGCAGCGATGGCACATGGCGGTTTACACAGTTTGCCACACTGACCCAAGGGCCACTGGAATGATAAATGCAAAAAGCGGGGTTTCCCGCAGGGAGGATTCTTGTATGGAAAAAACGACACTTGGCATTTCTGTAGGGTTGGCCGGGGCGGCCGTATATTTCTGCGGCCTGGCCGGAGTAATTCCCGTGCTGTTGGCTGCGGGCTACATCCTGCTGCGGGAGCAGCATCCCTGGCTGCGCCGTGCGGCGGTAAAAGCAGCAGCGCTGACGCTGCTTGCGCAAATCCTGCCCAATGTCTGGGGCCTTTTGGAGGATCTGCTTGCCATTGCAAGCAATGTGTTTGGTTGGTTTGGTGTGTATTTTTCACCTTATCTGCCGTTCGGCTTCAGTTCTATCTTAACCAGCGCGGTGTTTTTCATTTGCCATGGCCTGCTGCTGGGGTGCGGGGTGTCTGCTCTCTCTATGGGCAGCGTCAAGACGGGAAAGCTGGACAGCTTTATTTCCAGGCATCTGTAAAGAAATTCTCATTATCAATGCGGAGGTTATATTCGTGAAAAAATATCAAGAGGCAAAAAAGCGGCTCGCGGCGTTGATAGCACTCTCCATTTTGGGGGCAGCCTTACTGTCAAGTTGCTCCAGCAGCACGGAGATGATTTCTTCTGGTGGCGCAACGCAAAGTTCCAGCATGGCGGTGGACGTGATTCGGGATATGAGCGAAGAACTTGCGAACCCCAACACAGTGGGGAACACTTCCGGAAATATGAGCAACTACGGTTTCGCGGCAGAACAGGCAGGGTGGATTTATTATGCAGCGCAAGGTGCGATTTTTCGCATTGAAGACGGAAGCGACGACCTTAGCGTGGCAGAGGAAGTTTACTCTGGCAATCAGCCAATGTGCCTAAATATAATCGGAAAAGACCTGTTCTTCCGAGATTCCGGCGAACTGAAGCATCTGGATTTGGAAACGGGTGCATTGGAAACTCTGTACTCTCCCAACGGATTGTACAATAACCGTGGAGTAATTTGGTTGGAAAACGGCATGTTATATTATATTGAAGAGCGTCCAACCAGCGCCAGCAGCAAGGAATATCGGTTGATGCAACGTGCGGCCGATGCGCCGGCAGAAGAAGTGGGCGAATGCATCTATGCCAGCGAGAAAAGTTTGGATTGCATATTGGGAACGGTGGATGGATACCTCTATCTTGCGAAAGCGAATGGAGTTGAATATACCGGACACGATGTGGTGGGGGTATCTCTTTCCACGGGCGAAGTGCGCGACATCTATGCAGAGCCATGGGCGACCCCGATTGATGATAACCGCCGCCCGCATATAAGAAATTTCCTGATAGAAGATGGCAAATTATACGGGTTGTGCAATTTGGGCGAGGGCATTGCGGGAAATTCCAGTATCGTTATTTATGACCTGGTGCAGCAGCAGGTTGTCCGGGGGTTTGTGAAAGACTGGGAGTATGGTGCCACGTTTAATCAATTTGACGGACGCTTTCTGGTAAGCATGTCGCATGTTGGCATGGCCCTTTGCCAACCGGGCGATCAATCCGGCCCGATTGTAAATGAAGATTATGCCGGTAACGTGTGCACTGCAGGCGATTACATATTCTATACTCTCATGGAAAACGGCGGATTCTCGCTTCATGCAGTAAAAGGCGATGGTTCCTGCTATCAACGAATCGGGAAAATAAGCTTGTGAACAGCAGCAGATGCCCTCTATCTGTCATTCAGTTCTTGGCTTTGAACAGTGCGATGTTTTTTATTTGCCACAGATACTCTGGTAAGGTGTTGTGCGTTTTCCATGGATATCGACAAAACTAAAAAGCCGGAGGATTTTTACAAGGCAATTGTAAAAGAGGAATATAGAATCGCCAAAATGAGGAGGATCAATATGTATTGTCCACACTGTGGAAAAGAGCTGACCGGAGCGCCAAAATTCTGCATTTACTGCGGCCATGCGCTCGAGAAAGAGAAACAGCAGGGCTCTGTGCCTGATAAAATGGCGCAGCCGGTATCAGAAGCACAGGAAGCTGCCCCCAAGGAGGGTGCTGCACATGTGCCGGCCAACGCCGCCCCTGTCAAAGGGAAAGCGCAAGCTGCGGCATCGGGAAAGCGCCG
>ERZ894251.502-NODE-502-length-19977-cov-9.889820_pt1 | contig 19977 bp, 20 predicted proteins | sample MGYA00380301_ERZ894251 | MGnify/ENA primary metagenome ERZ894251 (study PRJEB32331, sample SAMN06328418) | human gut metagenome | biome: human gut microbiome; feature: stool | host: Homo sapiens | collected 2014-02-13 ... | reverse complement strand
CCTGAAAGGTGTCAGCACTGTCAAGGTGCTGTCCTCCTTACGGGTACCACTTTACGGCGTTGTCCGGCGTTTTTTTCTGTTCTCTTCATCCTGCATCACTCAGCGCTCTTCGCGTCTGTGACCTTGATCGGAATATCCTCGCATTCATAGCGATATTCTTCTCCGCCGATCGAAAACGCACAATATGCCCTTAATCGATAATCACCAGCTTCTTCCACACGGATGAATGTCTCTTTCTCAATTTGCTCATGCGCTTTCATCGCGGTCTGCGCCAGCACCGCACCCACGCCTTCTTCAGCCTCATCCTCTGCAGAGCATAGATACAGCACGATCAGCGGATCGCCATGCGAAAGAACGACATCATGATCGCTCAGATTGCTCAGCTGGGCGGTAAATCCGACCTCCTCGCCTGCGCTGATTTCCGTTTCCGGATCGATGACGCTGAACGAGAAGCTGTCCGCTGAAAGCTTTGGCAGCTCAGCCGAACATGCGCTCAGCAGCATCACCATCACCATTCCGATCCATACAGCAGCCTTCCGCATTCCCTGTTCCCTCCATTTCTTCATGTTCGCGCAAGACACGATGACCATGATGGCAGTCCTGCCTTTGAAACAATGATTCATGCATCGCTATGTTCAATCTATCATCCGCTCCCTCATATCGTCAAGCGCGCTTACACAAAAGGACATGTTTTCCACCAGATCTCTCTTGTCCGCACCATCGATCTGCCAGATCATTCTGTCATCAGGCAGTCCTCATGCTGGATCAGCTTCTTGTAATCGATCCGAGTGATAACATCACGATAGTCCGGTGTCGATCCGATCTTCCAGCACAAGAAGGAGACGAACGCAACCTGACGATCCGGATGCACCGCCATAAATGAAGAAACATGATGTTCCTGCTCAAACCGACTGCCATCGACCCATGTGGCGTTCAATGAAACAAGTTCCTCCTTGAAGCGCGCCTTGGCTTCCTCATCCCGCAAGTAAAACCATACACGTTTTTCCTTGTGTGTCTCTAATACGCTTTTTACCTTATTCATTTTCTTTTCCTCCTTATCATGATCCTATAAAGAGAAAAACGACCCCATAGCTACAATGGGATCGTATGTGATGACATTTCCCATCGTACAAGCATTAGCACCTTACTTTCTGCAGGTTGCTGTGTGGTCATCGAGCTTGTCTCTCGCACACTCTTTATAGGCAGTTTCAGTATATCATGTTCTCAGTTTTAAAACAACTGGCTGAACAAGCCATCATCATTTACCAAAAGCAAGGACCACCAGATGGATATACGTGCATGGCTGAGCTTACAGTTTGTCATCTATTGCTGTTTTGTTCTTATTGAAGAATAAATCATAACGTATTAGAATTATTGAGTGAACGATATATAGAGTTTGAATATCGCTTTAATGAAATGGAGAAATGTATATGATGATCGATAACACATCAATATCCTTAAAACAAATGAGAACAATCCTAAAAGCAATCTATTCGGCCCCCAACGCATCCGAGTATAGCTTATCACTTCATCGAATTCATAAATCTTCAATATTGATCGTGATATTAAGTGGTCTTGGCATTATATTGAACCTCTTTGCCCCATCCCTACAGCTCTCTTATCTATTATTTTTTTTAGCTTGCTTTTGTTATTTTTTAGGAGACGCATTGTTTGGTCCCTTTGGCATGGCGGCAGCAATGTATGCTGGGTACAAGATTGGCAATTACCGTTTTGAATTGAATGAAGATATTTCTCAAATTACGATAAAAAAGAATAATGCTATATATAGGATAGATTGGAATTACAGTTTTGCGTATCCTGAAGAAGATGCATTTATTTTCATAGCAAGTCCAAAAAATAAACGTTTGCGACACATGCTGGTTAAAACTAGGCCCTTCATTGTCTTAAAAAGTCAATGCACTTCAGATGAATATATGCTTTTAGAAAATCGCTTTCAAGAATCTTCAAAACAAGCTGCTGACAATTAACTAATGATACTGCGGGAGTGACAAGCAAATTTATCGTCGAAAATGCTGTAACATACTTTTATGCGTTAATCAGTTTTAATTTATATGCTTTACTAACGATTTGGTGACTTTTAGATTATGACATAAATAATGTTACAATATGGGCTGCCCTGTAATTGAATACAGGAAGTGCCCTATATGTCTAATACATCTGTTTCTATCGAATCTGTCGAAAGCCTGCTGCCAAAAGAATTTCTTGAGCTGTTTCAGCCTTTCCAGGTTGATCAGATCAAGAGCATGATCTCTTCTTTCCTTGTCATGAACTTCTCTGTTCACAAATATGTTTTCGAATACTGCCCTAAGCGTAGCGTACATCATCCTGCCCGATCAAAGCTGATAAGGCCAACAGCGGAAAACAGATGTATCGCTGCAAACATTGCAATAAGTGTTTTGTCGTTGATCATGGTCAATTGACTTATTACTCTTATCAATCTGAGCAGAAATGGAATCAATTGATTGATGATACAGTTAGATAACTTTTACATTCAATGATATACATGTTGCCGTCATATGAGTCTCATTGCAATCAAATACAAAAGATGTCATTTATACCTATTATTGTTCAAATTGTTATTCCTTGACAAACCTCAGCCTTGTCATTATCCTGAAAGAGACGAATTAGCTTTTGTATAAACTGTTTTTCTATTGATATTCTTTATTATTCGATTCGTATATTCCCATTCTTTTTGAATTTCCCAACAACTTACTGATAGTTTGAAAAACTCACTATCATTTATTCTCATGCGTGATCAACATACAATTATATTAAATGCTTATCAGGAACGGCAAATAATAATCTCAGTTTCCAAATATATGGCACACATGATTTAAGAAACTGAACACTTGATATTATTGGAGGTATCTATGAACAAAACTAGAGGAAAAATATATTGGATCATTTTTGTGATCTTTATCCTTGTTTTTATCCTTTTGGCCATCAGTCATCAACAGGCCGCAACAGAAATGGCCGCAGATCGCAGATATTCATTTTCGCTCACACTAGAGCCATATGACCCAAGCCGTCAAAGCGCTTTGCAAAGTCAGCAGGAAAGCATGTACCTGAGCGCATGGATCGTTGGTTTTATCATTCCGGCAGCGCTTATGCTCATTTCTTATTTCATCCATGGATGTATCTATTATAATGATAAACTTGATTATATCGTCGACCACGAAAAACCATCTTATACAAGAATGATGATTCAGCTGTTGATCGCATTTATGTTCATCATGATTACTGGAACGACAGTATGGAATAGCTTCTATACGCTATTGTTGCTCATCTCTCCTGTTCTCTTTCTCTTATATCCGATCATCATCATCTTTTTCTTTAATTCGGGAACGGTACTATGCAATGCCATTTTGATCCCTGCCGAAAATGATGATGAGAACACAGAATACTTCCAATAAAGTTCAGAGAATTCTGCAAATGATGCGAAATATTCAGGCACATTTGTGCCGTAAATATGACAAGAAGGACGTTTTAACAGTTGATAAATCGTCCTTTTCTTGTTGTGGATCAAACGTCCAAAACTAGAAACAAAATAAATCAAGCGCGAAAACTAAGCGTGCATAACCGTATCTGCGTAATTTCTACATGATGATCATCATACCTCCTTTTCAGCAAATATCACTTTGGTATGACTCAACCTTCAAATCAAGATAAGTTCCAGCTGATAAAAACGGTGTATTTGACAAATTGATCGTATAATCATATTATAATTTTGAAATTTGCTTAAGGTTATCCAAAATAATTACGGTTTGATATGAATCAGGCCGCATCTTGGATAATTGATACAGCATAATTCTGATGAGATAGGATTGGAGGCTTTTGAATGATGAACGAATATCGTTTTAGAATGGATATTCCCAAAGAAGAATATGAGCAGTTTGTACAAAGCCATCAACTTTGCAATTTGCTTCAAAGCTATGATTGGGCAAAAGTAAAAAACAACTGGGATCATGTCTATGCTGGCGTTTATGATAAGAACAAGCTAGCAGCCACCGGGTTGATCTTGATCAAACCATTGCCGTTTTCTTTTACGATGTTTTATCTGCCCAAAGGGCCGATACTGGACTATACGAATAAAGAGTTATTCAATTTCTTTTTTGAAAACCTGAAAAAGCTGGCGAAACAAAAGCATTGTGTGTTCATCAAATTTGATCCAGGCATCGTCATCCGTGAACTTTCTTTGCATAAAGAAGTGTTGAATGCTCATACAGATACACAGTCCATACTCGCTGACATAAAAGCGATCGGAGGCATCCACAAAGGATTCACTACATATATCGAAGAGACCGTACAGCCTAGATTTCATATGGGATTATATCCATGTGAGTTGAAAGAGCATTTACCGAGCTCTACCTTGCGTTCGATCAAAAAAGCGCAGAAGAAAAATGTCGTGGTTGAAGAAGCCGGCGTACAGGGCTTAGATGAATTTGCGCAAATCATGCACATGACTGAGGAGAGAAAGCAAGTGCATTTACGCGGGAAAGATTATTTTGAGCTGCTTTTGCGCACATATCCAAAAAATGCGCATTTATTTCTGGCTTATGTAGATCCAAAGCAGAAAATGCAAACGCTGCTTGAAAAAAAGAAACAATTAGAAGACATCATTGCTGAAAGACCGAACAAGAAGAAAGAACATGAGCTTCTTCAGACGAATGAGGAAATTGACTCGATCAAAACCGTATGTGAAAAATATCCGGGCCGAACGGCTATTGCCGGTGGGATCATGATCGGCTATGGCAAAGAGTGCGAGATGCTGTATGCGGGAAGCAATGATGATTTTATGAACTTTCGGCCACAGTATTTGTTGTATTTGACACAGTTTGAATATGCCTTTTCTCATGGATATGAATTTGTGACAATGGGCGGAATTGACGGAGACTTCAAAGATGGATTATCTCAATTCAAATCGAATTTCAATCCTGTTATACGAGAGTATATTGGTGAGTTTGATCTGCCTATTCACAAAATCATGTATGCTGCAGCAAATAAGCTTCTGCCTTCTATCAAGAAACTGCTGAAAAACAAAAAATAAATTGGAAATGCGTGCATAAAAATGATACGCACCCTGTCAAGCACACAGGGCGCGTATCCACGCAAATCAATTTTCAGAAATGACCTTTAAGATCATGGAATCATCGACCAAACAATCGAGCATGACATTGGAGATCGGCTTCTTCGGACAGCTTCTTGTTTTGTATTGCTTGATCCAGATTGATCGCTGCTTTTCGGAACATGTTCAAATGCTGCTGTACATGTTTATCTTCCACAAGACACCAATCTTCTTCAAAATGTACGTCCAGCAGCCAGTGCATCGTTTCTACTGACCATTCCATCCGTGCATGATGCAGCAGTTCTTCTGCACTTAATTTCCTGCTGGAAATATAGTAATGCCATTCACTGCTGTTTCCTTTTGCATCGCTGCTTTCTGTATGGATCGCTCCTATGCTGCTCAGCCCTTTCCAGTTGCTGCGCTGTTGCAGCCATGCGATATCACTGCTTACATATGCCGTCCTTGTTTCGATCCTGCCGTAATTCTTTTCTGTTCTTGCTGCCATGTCCATCGTTTCACGCAGCTCATCATCCTGCACATATTCTTCAATATCTTTTTTCAATGCAGGCTGATTATCTTTTGCGCACAGCAGATAATCTGCTTTCTGCTCCATGATAATCTTCGCTGTTTCTTTCTGGCAATTCAATGCATCTGCTGTGATCATCTGTCCTTCGATATGCAATGTCTTCAATAACTCCTGCACCGCCTTGATCTCATTGCTTTTTGCATCCGTGCTTCTTTGTGCCAATGTGAGGCCGAGCTCAGAGATCTGTGCACTGACGATATGCAAAGGACTGTCCATCTTGGATATCCGGTTCGTAGAACATATGGTCTTTCCATCGAGAGAAATGGTCATATTCGCCATGTTTTCGGGCAAAAATGAGGATACCCAGTTCATGAAACAAAGATTCAGAGAGTCAGTTTTGATCATCTTCAGCAGACAAAGCATCCAGTAGTAGCACGGCACATGTTCAATTCCAAATCGCTCCTTTAAGAACCCGCTTACTCTGGCGCTTGATGCCCACTGATGGATCTGTCTTACATTTCTCAAGCCGCATATGCTGCCTAAGATAGAGATCGTGATAAGTGAATATTTCACGCCATGAGAACCATCGATACACTTTTGAGATCCACCAGTACACATAAGTGATCCACCATTGATCAGCTCATGCAATAGATCCGCCCCGATGCCGAGAGGCCAGGTTTTTACTTCAGCTATTCTTTTGTAGAATCTTTATTGGAGAAATAGTCTCCGATTCTATGAAAGGAGGCCGAAAACATGGCCAAAAAGATTAACGTGAAGCTGATACTGGAGCTTCGCAGTGCCGGGATGGGGCGGAATGCAATCGCCGCCAGCAGGCACATTTCAAAGAACTCTGTCGGTGATGTGTTCCACATCGCTGACAGGATGGGCATATCTTATGAGGACATCGCCCAGATGGATGAGGATACGGTTTACCACAAGTTTTATCCGGACAAGTTTGTCCTGGAAAACCTGTATGACAAGCCGGATTACGAGTATGTCCATCAGGAACTGAAACGTACGGGCGTGACGCTGAAGCTCCTTTGGCAGGAATACCAGGACAAATGCAGGGCGTCTGGCAACATTCCCATGGGATATACGAAATACTGCCAGGGCTACAGCGAATACACGATTGTAAACAAGCTTACGAACCACCTGGAACATAAGCCCGGCGTTGCTGTGGAGGTAGATTGGTCAGGGCCTACCATGGCCTATGTCGACACTTCCACAGGGGAGATCGTGACCGTATACCTGTTTGTAGGGACACTGCCCTACAGCCAGTACTCCTACGTGGAACCATGCCGGGACATGAAGATGGACAGCTTTATCCGCGCCCACATCCACATGTATGGGTTCTTCGGCGGGGTTGCCACGCGTCTTGTCTGCGATAACCTGAAGACGGGCGTTGTATCCCATCCCAGAGAAGGGGAGGTTGTCCTGACTGCGGATTATGAAGCCCTGGGCAGCCACTACCAGACAGCCATCATGCCGGCAGGCATCCGTAAACCCAAACAGAAAGCTTCCGTGGAAGGCACAGTGGGGAAGATTGCAACAGCGATCATCGCACGGCTGAGGAACGAGATTTTTTACAGCTTTGAGGATCTGAAAGCTGCCGTTGCAAAAAAGCTCTACGGCTTCAACCACGAGAGTTTCCAGAAACGTGAAGGGAGCCGCTATGACGCTTACCTGGATGAGAAGCCGTTCCTGCATCCACTGCCGTCTGTCCCTTATGAGATCGCCACGTGGATCTATGGCAGGAAGGTAAACATCGACTACCATGTCGTCTTTGAGTATAACCGGTACTCTTGTCCTTACCAGTACGCCAGGAAGAGTGTTGACCTAAAGGTTACGGACAGCACCGTGGAGATCTACAGCGGTTCTGCCCGCATAGCCACGCATAACCGCTTCCCGGCTGGCCGGAGGAACCAGTATTCCACCCATCCGGAAGATATGCCGGATAAGTTCAAGTTTTCCCCATGGGATGATATCCGGATCAAAAACTGGGCACGATCCATCGGCGATTATACGGCACAGGCGATTGACCGTATCTTTGAGGGGGTTCCCATAAAAGAACAGGGCTATAACCCTGCGCTGGCTGTCCTGAGACTGAGCAACAAATACTCCGAAGCGCGCCTGGAAGCTGCCTGTGAGTTTGCCATCACCAGCGGGATTAAAAAGCCCCGTTACCACCATCTTAATTCGATCCTTGCATCCAATCAAGATGAGATTTACGCAGAGCGCAAAAAAGCAGATGCAAAGGACCATTCCCAGATGGGATACCTGAGGGGAAGCAGCTATTACGGAGGTGGCAGAGATGATCAATGAAGAGACCAGGCGCAAGCTGCGTGAAATTAATCTGGGCGAGGCAATCAAAGGGCTGGAGGTACAGCAGGCGGATCCTGCGACAATAGCCCTGCCCTTCGATGAAAGGATGCAGCGGCTGGTGGACTACATTTACCAGGAGAAATACAATGGGAAGATACAGCGGCTGATCAAGTCAGCAAAGCTCCGTTTTCCGCAGGCAAACCGGCAGGGAGTCATCTATGCCAGCCGCGGATTAAACAGGGAGCTCATTGAGAACCTGTTCAGTGGCCAGTACATCGGTTTGCACCAGAGCATCATCCTCCAGGGATTTACCGGTTCAGGGAAGACCTACCTGGCCTGTGCCCTGGGAAAAGAAGCCTGCCTGAACCATGTCAGGGTACGGTATGTCAGGCTGCCTGATCTGTTAATGGAGGATGGGGACTCCACCGTAGTTTCGGGGAACCAAAGGAAGCTGCTTGAACGCTACAGCCGGATACCTCTCCTGATACTGGATGAGTGGCTTGTGTCTGACATATCGGATGCGGAACTCCACTTCCTGTTTGAGCTTATGGAAAGGCGCTCTGATACAACCTCTACCATCTTCTGTACGCAATACCGCAAGGATGACTGGGTGAAACGTCTGGGCGAAGGAGTACGGGCAGAAGCGATTGTAGACCGTTACGCATACACAGCCTTCTGGATTGAGACCGGCAGCACCAATATGAGGGAATACTGTGCCAAGCATAAAATGTAAAAAACACACCGGTGGATCCCAAAAGCGTATTGCTGGGTCTGAGAGAAAAATCAGTGGGTCTGAGCAAAGCTCAGACCCGGATCCCTTGACGCGAAATAATCAATAAGCTCAGAGATACTGCAAAAATATCCGTCGTATTCTTCTTCTGTTTCTACTTCTTCAAAGTATTCTGTAATTCCATTTTTCTTCATGTATTTACTGTACCATCTTTTTTACATTTTGGAAAATTGATTTGCGTGGCGCGTATCATTTTTTTATTGAGAAACACTTTTTCGAAATCTAAATCGGTGATCTGAGCAAAACTCGAATATCCAAACCGGATTCAGGAATCTGTGTCGTTGCGATAATCATACCCCTCTGAAATATCTACCACTCTGTCATGGATAAAGATGTGATCATCATCCACCCATTTCATTTCCAGATAAAATGGTTTTTGTTCACCGTCAACCATGACATTGATGACTTCATCTTTTTTTACTCTCTCGTAAAATATCGGACGTTTTCCTTCCATCGGGCATGCGAATTCCATACATCCTTCTTCATCGCGATGACAAATAACAACATAAATATATGCGTCCTCAAAACCTTCTCTTACTTGATAAATCTCTCCATAAGCCGCATATTCCTGATTCTCTGATATGCGTCTTCCGGCACAACAAGTATATTTAAATTGGCTGAAATCGATCGGCTCAAAAAAAGGCAGATCATACACAATTCCTGGCAAAAAGACCAATCCCAACACAAACAGGGTTAAACAGATCGACAACATAATCGTCCTGATTTTCATATGGGTTCTCCTAATATATATATAACAATTATTGAACTAAAATTCAAATAGACCATTTAGACAATTTGCTTTATAGCAAAATAAAATTTATACGCAAATACTGTTCTTTTTAAAGAACAGTATTTGCAGCTTTTTACCTAACCTCAAAATCTGAGCATCAATAGAATACTTAAATAACAAGTTTATAACTAAAAGAGCTAAAATATTGAATATTAGTTTTTTCTTTTAATTGTTTTACGGAACCTTCTATAACGAGATAGTCATTAGTAACCACATTACTAGTAACCGTGGTATCGCCTAAATAATCTCCATCTTTCAAAGAAACTCCTATAACATTAATAGGACCATCATTGTAGATTTTTTGCTCCTCTACTGTTTTAGGATACGTAATATAATTTCCTGCTTCTTTCTTATCATTATTACTAAACAATGATGTTAAATAACTCATAACTGTAGAAGTGACAGAATTATTCAATATATTTGACGCTACTGTTGTACCGATAACTAACAATTCTTTTACAGCTCCACTACCTATAAAATACTGTCCATCCACGTATCTATCTATAAAAATGCCTTCGCTAGAATCACACGATAAGCAGAGTCTGCATTTTTCAAATACAGTAGGATTCACGTATAGGCATGTTGCTTTTTTAGTGCTTTTTGTATATTCAAACACTGCACTACCTCCAAAAGAGAATTGCATAGTAACACTAGAAGCCGTTGGTTCATGAAAAGTATAATATCCCAATACTATTTGAACTAAATTAACTCCCGTCCCATTCTCAACAGTATAAACAATAATATGTGGAGATGTGGATTTACCGTTATCCATATCTTCTTGAAGAGTTTCAATATTATGCTTTCCGGTAGTGCTAAAATAATTTGACGACAAATCGTAATTATCTAAATCCACAGTTCCTTTTCTATATGAATCTTCATATAATCGTTTCCATTCACTATATTTATCTGTTTCATTTGATAAAGTTGATATTCTTTTCTTGTTATTTATATCACTTGAATCAAACGAGATGCTTTCGGTAATTACAGTTTCTTCTTCAGCGTCAATTAAATTTCTATGAACACTATACAATTTCATTATTTTTTCTTCAAGTGGTTTTCCTTCAAGAGAATTTTTACATACGCCATAAATTTTATCAAAACTATTTTCTGTTTCAATTTTAAATTGGTATAGTGATCCGGTGTCTATATTCTGTAAAATTAAATTTACAACATTGTTTTTTTCTATTTTTAGCTGTACAAAATGCCACTTCTCTGAATTATCCATTTCCGCAAGAACAATATTATCATACGTTTTCGCATTTTCAGTTTTAACGTTTTTATAAACATTACCTTCTGAAAGGATATCATATTGTCCTTCAGATAACGTTAGTCTACCATAGAAGCAAATCCGATCACTTTCACTATCATAGGTAATTTTTACTTCAGATAACTCTGGTTGAAATGTATCAAACTTTTGAATTGGTGAAAATAATTGCTCTAAAGTTTCACCCTTGGTACCAATGATATCTTCCGCACTGGCAATTTCTTCCACTTTTTCAAAAGATTCAGAAGCTTTATAATCACTAATAGCAAAAACATTTGTAGGAAATAACGTACATACCACTAAAATTGACAAACAAGCAATTAATATCTTCTTCATTTTTTCCTCCCATTTTCCACAACTTATAATTACGTGGACAAAAATATCTCAATAACGCTTTGTTGTTTAATCAAAACTCCTAAATTAATCAAGTCAATCCGCATAAATATGTTTAATCTTTTTTTCATCATGCCATCTCCTCTCGTTTCTATTTTCAGAATACCACATCGTTCAAAAATGTCAACATCTATTGCACATCTTTTTCATTCGTTAAATAAATTTTGTTTTAATGGAGGAAAACATCATCTGAACTCACTGGCAATGGATAGTGGCACCACGGTCGTTTATTCTGCAAATGGGGATATCAAACGGCCTATTTGCGGCAGTATCGACGTACATAAGAAGATCCTGATGGCAGCTGTCTGTAAAACTGATCCAGAGACGCTCAAGGCAACTTTTTACGTCAGAAAGTTTACGACGATGAACAGCGATATCCGCACCATGGCTATATGGATGAAAGAACATGGCGTAGAGGATGTCTGTATGGAGTCAACCGGGAAATACTAGATCCCTGTATTCAATATCCTAGAACAAAACGACCTAAAACCGATTCTGACAAATCCAAAATACGTCAATCAGGCAAAGGGACAAAGAACAGATTTCCGTGACGCTATCCATATGACAAGCATGTTTTGCATGGGCCTGGTCGTTGCCTCCTTCATCCCACCTTCCGATACCGTAATCTCAGGGAGCAGTGCCGTTACCGACTCAAGCTCACTTATATGCGTACATCTGAAAAGAATCGTTTCCAGAACTCGATGACCATTTCCAAAGTGCAATTGGATAGTGTCTTCAGCGATCCCTTCGGAAAGTTGGCATCCGCTATCATGTGATGAGATCCTGGCACTAATCTGTCATCGCAGGAATGTGAAGGCATCAAAAGAGAAACTACTGGAAAAGCATCCCATGGTTATGAATTTATCGGTGTGCAGCGGGATAAGCTTCAGATCATCGGCATGCACATTGCTCAGATCGAAGAATGCATTGCCATGATCGATCACAAACTGGAATACTATCGTCAAAAATATGATGGCATCATCCGGCATCTCACTACGATGATCGGGATCACACCGATGTCTGCGCTGTATATCCTCGGTGAGATCGGCACCGATATGTCGGTGTGGCAGGATGATGCCTCCCTTGCGTGCTAGGCAGGGCTGTCTCCTGCGAACAATGAAAGCGCAGGAAAGAAGAAATCTACCAAAATAGGAAATGGCGTACATTATCTCAAGCCGCTGCTGGTACAGTGTGCGCTTGCCGCTGTGAAGAGCACAAAGACAGAGCCATATTTCCATAACAAATATGAAACGCTGAAAAAGCGTCGCGGACATAAAAAGGCAATCATCGCCATCGCAAGGAAGATGCTCGTGGCGATCTATCACATGATCAAGAAAGAAGAAGATTTCCATCCTATCGATCAGGAGGAGATCATACAAAACAGCAGGAAAACAAAAGGGCTGAATTTAACCAATGTCATTGCGTTCTTAAAAGAACAGGGCGCAGATGAAAACACGATCCGACTGGTTGAGGAACAATGCACTGCCAATGCGGCGGAAGAAGACGCAAAAGAAAAACAACCCACCTCAGGAAGCGCAGAAGCGTCTCAACCAATACAGGGATCTGTAAAAGGAAGTTTTGGATCGACTTCCAACAGGGTCATGTCCTAATCATCAATGAACTACCGCGAGACAAGCCTCGGGGAATTTACATCTCGTTCAGATTAAAATTTGATCATCGGTATCTATCGTCAAAAATCTATACTCGATGGTAAAATATTCATACGTTATATTAAAAATGATCAATTCATCAAAACTGTATTGCATTTGTTCTGAACTCATATTAAAATAATTCTGAGAGGTAAATGACATGAATAAAAAAACACTTACCCGCAGAGAGAAAGAAGTCATGGATATACTCTGGAATCATGACAATCCCCTTCCTGCATGTGAAATTCAAAAAGAACTCCCAGAATTAGCAGTTAATTCAATTCTCCCTATTTTGAAACGTCTTTTAGATAAGAATTATATCTATGTAGAAAATTATTCTCAACATAATAAGGCATTAATGCGTGAGTTTCGTCCAACGATCAGCAAAGAGCGATACATGGCCTCACTTATGGATGATAAAACTTTATTGCAATTGACCACATCCTTTATCCAAGAATGCAATGATATGAATGTACTCAATCTGCTGCAACGAGAAATCGATAAGAAGAAAGAGGGAAAATGAGCCTCATGCGTTTATCTTTATCTTCTTTTGTAATCACGCTAATCATGGTTACTATATTGATACTTGTTTTTCATTTTTTGCTGATTGGAAAAAAAAGTCATATTTGGTTTCGAACCGACTTTCTTACAATCGTATTCATAACTATTTTATTTCGCATACTGCTGCCAATTGAATTCCCTTTTACCATATCATTCAAATCTGCTAGTGTTATGACTTCTATTAGAGATATTATGTTATTTGAACCTATTTCTGGATTCTCTATCATAACATTTCTAATAATCTTATGGGGAGTAGGTATCCTAATTCAAGGAATACGTTATCTGCTCAAGATTAAAAAACTATGCATCTTATCCACGCAAATTCAAAAAATCGCAAAACACCAAGTAGTTACTGAAGAACTCTCACAAGCAAAATATAATTTATATTTTACAGACGCTATTAGTACGCCTATGGTAATAGGATTAAAAAACAATATATATCTTCCAAAGCTTCAGTATACCAAAAAAGAGTTAAGTCTTATTCTTATGCATGAATTTCAGCATATTCACCACAAAGATCTTCTAATCAAAAATTTGATTAATGTTGTAGTTATCTTGTACTGGTGGTTTCCACCTATTTATCTGCTACAGAAACAGATAGATCTCTATCTGGAAATGCGAACAGATAATGCTGTTGTTAAAAACATGAATAAAAATGAATATTTGGACTATGCGCAAGCAATTGTAGATATTCAGAAAAAACAGATAGAGGCAAAGGAACAAGTCCCTTCTCCTCTTTCCACCTGTTTCATCAGTGACGGCTCAGCAATTCTTAAGTATCGCATCGAATTCTTACTAGGAAGTGATCCCAAAAGAAAAACAAAGAGGATTTTTTTATTCATTGCTTTCTTGCTCCCATTTTTAAGCAATATGATTATTTTTGAGCCATATTATGAAAATGCACCAGAAACAGAAGATACTTATGATTTAAATGATTTACAAAATGGATATATCCTTCATCATAAAGATGACACTTATACATTAGAGATAGATGGGCAATCGATAGGTATTCAAAATCCTCATTCAGAATTATTTAATTTACTTAGAATTATAGAAGAATAAATCAATAGGAGGAATAAAATGAGAAAAATCGTTTTAGTTTTAGCAAGTGTTTTTTACTTATTTAACGGCACAATCGTATATGCTTACGATAGCAACATAAATCAGACGAGTTTTGCACGCGCTGATATTATAGAGTGGAGATATAAATCAATCAATGGGGTTTTATATAAAAGACTTTTTAATTACTCCACAAAAGAATGGATTGGAAATTGGATTTTAGCTTAACTACAACTTTCCCAAGGCGTTGTACTATATCATCTCTTCAACGTTTTAGGCCTAAATGAATACCTTCCTGCTTATCAAGACTGCTTTCTAGACTCATTTTCGCTTGACCTTTTATTTCTGCTCATTCTTACTTTTTTCGATATTTTTTGTTTCCTCCATCTTTAAATAAAACTATTATATATGTAATATAGTTGTATTTTAAAGACGAAGAATATCCCGATTTCTAAATATATCCTCGCTATTCAACGACCGAAAAACACCATCATCTATGCTTGGATATAAAAACAAAGATAAATTTGCTGTCCGTCAGTGTATCGGCTGCAAGAATGTCAATGGCCACCATATCCCTGTAATTGGGCCTGTCATCAGCCATATCGTAGATAGACAATATGTTCCGGTCGACCTTCACCCTCAACCTTCTATTTCTTTTACTTCGGTCGATCTTACGGATTAGGCCAATGTCGCTTTATGTGATCAGGTCTTTCATGATATGTTGAGCGAACTTCAGAATTTCTATTCTCATGATGATGTGCTTCGCATCTATTACATCACTATACCCCGTGTGTGTGAACATGGCATCAAAGAACATGAGCTTAAGGAAGTTTATGAGAACAACTTTCTTTCCGAATGGTCTCCTGATGTTCATCTTTCCAAAAATACCGTATGTAAGTTCTTGAACGATCTTGGCAAGTCCTGTTTCAGGATCACTGCATTCATGCGTGCTCGCACTGCGGCTATGGATATGGATCATCATCTACTTGTGGACGGCACCTTGAAGCCAAGTGAACTCAGGATAAATTCATTTCCTGGTTTTTCTCGGAAACCAGATCAAAGGATACGAAGAAGCTAAGCTGCCAGATAACAGCTTTGATGCAGCTGTAGGAAATGTTCTGTATGCGAATTATAAGGTAAGAGATGAACGATATGATCATCTGAATCTGTATATTCATGACTACTTTATTGCGAAAACGATCGACAAGCTGCGTCCTGGCGGTGTGATGTTCTTTTTAACTTCAATAGGAACGATGGATAAACAGGATGAGCGATTCCGAAAATATATCGCAGAACGATGCGATCTCCTGGGTGCGATCCGTTTACCAAATGATACCTTCTTACGAAATGCAGGAACAGATATCAATGCAGATATACTCATCTTCCAAAAACTTGAAAAGACAAGAACAATCGATCCTGATCATTATCCTGAAGGGATCGAAACAGAACGTGCTACAGGAGAATTTGAAACAAAAGGCGGCGAAAAATACAATGTAACTTCCTACACGAACCGGTATTTTCTTCAACATCCTGAAATGATACTCGGTGATCCTGCATTAGATTATGGAGCGCATGAGCCGCAGCGTGTTTTTGTCCCTAAGAAAGATACTTCTTTGAAAGATCAGCTAAGTGTTGCATTTCAGCATATCCAAGGTGAGATCTCAACGCATCCATTCATTGAGATCGATCCAACAGAAGAAGTCATTACGGATCCCGCTGTCAGAAACTTCAGTTATTGTATTCAAAATGGCAGGATCTATTATAAAGAAAATGACGCCATGAATGAAATAAAGGTCGGTAGATCCGCTGAAAACCGTATCCGGGCATTGATCTCTGTCAGAGATTCTTTGCGCGATCTGATCGATCTGCAGGTCAACGATACCAGTGATGAGTCCATACAACGGAAGCAGACGGAATTGTCAGAACAGTATGATCGATTTACCCGCAACTATGGATTGATCAACAGTCCAGCAAATCAAAACGCCTTTGAAGAAGATAGTTCTTATCACTTGTTATGCTCGTTAGAAGTATTGAATGAAGATGGATCACTAAACCGGAAATCAGACATTTTCACGAAGCGCACCATTCGCTCTAACAAACCGATTACACACGTAGATACTGCACAGGAAGCATTAACGATGAGCATGGCAGAAAAAGGAAAGATCGATCTGGTTTATATGGAGTCGCTGACAGATGAAACCAGGCAGAATCTTATAGATCAGCTTCAAGGGCAAATCTTTTATAACCCAGAAACGAACAGATATGAAACCTCAGATGAATATCTGTCCGGTGATGTCAGGGAAAAACTGCGCGTTGCCAAAGACAAGGCTCGGGAAGATCCTCGGTTTGAATCAAATGTTTCTGCATTGGAAAGCGTGCAACCAGAGCCTATTAAAGCAGGCGATATTTCCGTCCGTTTGGGATCTGCCTGGATCCCTCCGGAAGTTTATCGGCAATTCATCTTTGAACTGTTACAAACTCCGCAATGGCAACAGAACAGCATCAAGGTGTACTACACATCAGCCACTGAAGAATGGTATGTATCTAATAAGAACTTGGATTCCAGGATCGAAACCAATCGCACCTATGGTACAAACAGGTTGAATGCTTATAAGATCATCGAAAACACATTGAACCTTAGAGCGGTAAGAGTATTCGACAAAGAGCACGATGCAGATGGAAAAGAAATCCGTGTCCTGAACAAAAAGGAAACGGCCATCGCGCAGGAAAAACAAGATCTGATCAAGAGCAAATTTCAGGAATGGATATGGATGGATGTCAGCCGGAGAGAAGAACTAACCAATCTGTATAACGGACAATTCAATTCCATTCGGAATCGAACCTATGATGGAAGTCATCTGCATTTTTATGGGATGAATCCAATGATCATCCTACGAAAACATCAAAGAGATGCGATTGCTCGGATCTTATATGGAGGCAATACGCTGCTGGCGCATACTGTAGGAGCTGGCAAGACTTTTGAAATGATCGCAGCCGGCATGGAAAGCAAGCGATTAGGTCTCTGTACTAAACCAATGTATGCCGTACCCAACAATATTATCAATGATTTTGCTTCTGACTTTTATACGCTTTATCCGGCAGCTAATATCCTGGTAGCGAGTAATAAAGATATGAGCAAGGCAAATCGCCGCAAATTCTTTGCCAAGATCGCTTCCGGCGATTGGGATGGCATCATCGTGACACACAGCCAGTTTTCCCGTATCCCTGTATCCCCACAGCGCCAAAGAGATCTGATTCAAAACCAAATCGAAGAAATCACAGGTAGCATCCGGCAATTAAGAGAAGAAAATGGCGAATACTATACGATCAAGCAGATGGTATTGGCGAAAAAGAAGATGAAGACAAAATTGGAAAAACTAAATGCATCCTCACGTAAGGATGATTTTTTATATTTCAAAGAATTAGGCATCGATATGTTATTCGTTGATAAAGCTGACCTGTTCAAAAACTTGTTTCTTTATTCCAAGATGCGTAATGTATCCGGTATCTCACAGACAGATTCACAGCGTGCCGCTGATTTGCATATGAAGACCCAATACCTGAATGAAAAGACCAAGAATCGCGGCGTGGTATTTGCGACCGGAACACCGGTATCCAATTCCATGGCGGAGCTATACACCATGCAGCGTTATCTGCAGCCAGATACCCTAAAGCGATATGGTCTGGAATCCTTTGATGCCTGGGCCTCTACATTTGATGAGACGGTAACCGCTATGGAACTTTCTCCGGATGCTAAAGGATTTCGATTCAAAACAAGGTTTTCACGCTTTTATAATCTGCCAGAATTGATGGCCATATTCCGAGAAGTAGCAGATATCCAGACAGCGGATATGATCAAGCTACCCGTCCCTACTGCACATCATAAAGTTATCAGCGTAGAGGCCAGCGATATCCAAAAAAGAATGGTCGAAGCTCTCGCGGAAAGGTCTGAAAAGGTGCATAACCGTCAGGCATCTCCAAAGGAAGACAATATGCTATTGATCACCAACGATGGAAGAAAACTGGCCTTGGATCAACGCTTGATGAATCCACTATTACCAGACGATCCCAACAGCAAGGTCAATGCCTGTGTGGAGAATATCTATCGGATCTGGAAAGAAAACAAAGATCAGAAGCTGACACAGATCTTATTCTGTGACCTTTCTACACCAGGGAATGATGGATTCAATGTCTACGATGATATTCGAAACAAGCTGATCAAAAAAGGGGTGCCGGCAGATGAAGTCCAGCATGTGCATGTTGCCAAGAATGAGAAACAAAAACAGGATCTGTTTGCGAAGGTTCGTTCTGGTGAGGTACGGATCATCAATGGTTCGACTTCCAAGATGGGGGCCGGAACCAATGTTCAGGATAAGCTGATTGCGATTCATGATCTGGATTGCCCGTGGAGACCACGAGATCTGGAACAACGAAGAGGTCGTATCGTCCGTCAGGGTAATCAAAATGATGATGTGTATATCTATCGTTATATCACTAAAGGAACATTTGACAGCTATCTGTATCAGACCATCGAAAAGAAGCAGACTTTCATTTCACAGGTATTTACTTCAAAAACACCGCAAAGAACAATGGAAGAGGTTGATGAAACAGTTTTGAATTATGCCGAGATCAAGGCTATTGCCTGTGGAGATGAACGAATCATGGAACGATGCAATCTGGAAGTGGAAGTTAACCGCCTGCAGATGTTGAAAAGCAGCTTTTTAAATCAACGATTTGAACTCCAGGATCGAATCAGAGAATCCTACCCTTGCCAAATTGAGATCTTGCAAACGCAGATCAACAATTACCAGCATGATATAGCACTTAGAAACCGGAACAGCGGACAGGAATTCCCTGGAATGAAGATCGGCGATCAATTCATCTTTGATAAAGCAAAGGCGGGTGAAGCATTGATGGCTGCTTACGTACAGTGTACGGGCGAAAAACCTGTGGTGATTGGTGAATATCGCTCATTTCCGATGGAATGTCGTTTTGATATGTTGCGGAGAGATTATGTCTTATCTTTGGTCGGTAATGAACGGTACGACCTATCCTTAGGAACGGATAAATATGGAGCGATCACTCGTTTGAATAATGCTTTGGATCATATCGATAAGCTGCTGTCGGACTCACAATCGGACTTGGAATCTGTCCAGCAACAGCTGGCAAGGGCGAAGGAGGAAGTAAAGAAGCCATTTGAAAAGGAAGAAGAACTTCAAACCAAACAGAAACGTCTGATCCAACTGACCTGTGAACTGCAGCTAGATAAGTCTGATACCGAGATCATTGATGAGGATGATGTTGAAGCACCTGAACAAGTCAAAAAGAATGAAGACCGTTGCCGATAAATGTATCAAACAAAAGGAGGATGATCAAATGAGCTTTATCGAACCAAAGGATCTGAAAAAGCTAAAAGAAATTGTGAGTACCCATCTGGGGGCCTAAGCGAGAGTGTAATATAAACTGTGTAAGTTGAGAACAGGCAGCTCAACTTTCACGGTTTTCTTTTTTTACATTTATGATATGATTGGAGGAAA